>Ga0222697_1000803_pt1 | contig 12814 bp, 8 predicted proteins | sample AntAcemetage1402_FD_179835 | JGI IMG/M metagenome (GOLD analysis project Ga0222697, IMG submission 179835) | Saline water microbial communities from Ace Lake, Antarctica - #1402 | ecosystem: Environmental > Aquatic > Non-marine Saline and Alkaline > Saline | place: Antarctica: Ace Lake... | reverse complement strand
TCACGGCAATGAAAGAAGAACTTTAATTAATATTGATGAACTACCCGAGCATGTCATCAATGCCGCTATTGCCATTGAAGACAAAAATTTCTACAAACATGGAGGCATTTCTATTTGGGGAATTATTAGAGGACAAATAGTTCCTCGTTTGCAAGGTAAAAGAGCCCAAGGAGGATCAACTTTAACTCAACAATTTGTAAAAAATGCAATTTTGACTAATGAAAGAAAAATTTCTCGAAAAATAAAAGAATGGATTCTCTCTTATCAAATCGAAAAAAAATATTCTAAAAGAGAAATTCTCAGCATGTATTTTAATGAAATACCCTATGGTTCTGTGAGCTATGGAGTTGAATCAGCCGCTAACATTTATTTTGACAAATCTGCTAAAGATTTAACTATTGCTGAAGCAGCTATTTTAGCAGCCCTTCCTCAGGCTCCTACTTATTATTCCCCTTTTGGTTCTCATAAAGATGAATTAATTGGCCGGCAACAATATGTTTTAGATTTAATGGCTGACCAAGGATACATTACTGAAGAAGAGGTTAAACTAGCTAAACAAGAAGAACTTGTTTTTAATAAACAAAAAAATAATATCTCTGCTCCTCATTTTGTTTTTTATGTTCGAGAACAATTAGATGCTATTTTAGGAGAAAGATTTGTAGAACAAGCTGGTTTAAAAGTAATTACTACTTTAGACTATGAAAAACAAGAAATAGCCGAAAATATAATTAAAGAAAAAACCACCAATTATCCGGAAACCTATAATGCTCATAATGCTGCTCTCTTAAGTTTAGATGTTGAAACTGGTGATATTTTAACTATGGTTGGATCTCGAGATTTTTTTGATGAAGAAATAGATGGGCAAGTTAATGTTACTTTAGCCGACAGACAACCCGGTAGTTCTATTAAACCATTCATCTATACTCTAGCTTTTGAAAAAGGATATCAACCAGAAACAATATTATTTGATGTCGAAACTTTATTTAAAACTGACTCGGATGATTATGAACCAGTGAATTATGATTTAGAAACTCGCGGACCAGTAAGTTTAAAAAAGGCTTTAGCTGGTTCTTTAAATATTCCCGCCGTCAAATTGATGTATTTAACAGGTGTAGAAGATGCTCTAAAATTACTAACAAATTTTGGATACACTACTATTAAAAAAGCCAAAGACTATGGACTTTCTTTAGTCCTGGGAGGACTAGAAGTAAAAATGATAGACCATACTAATGCTTTTGCTACTCTGGCTCGGGAAGGTATTAAAAAACCAACTCGCTCCATCCTCAGAGTAGAAGATGCTAACGGAAATATTATCTATGAATCTGAAGAAGAAAAGGGTAAAAGAGTAATTGAAGAAGAGATTGTTAAAAAGACTAACAATATTTTATCTGACAATGGCGCCCGTAGTTATATTTTTGGAGAAAATAATTATTTAACTCTCGGTGAACGACCCGTAGCTGCTAAAACTGGAACAACCAATGACTTTAATGATGCTTGGACTATTGGTTTTACCCCTCATATTGTTACTAGTGTCTGGATTGGAAATAATGATAATGAAAAAATGATTGAAGGAGCGGCCGGAGGAGCTTTAGCTGCTCCAATTTGGAAAGCCTATATGCAAAAAGCTACCGAGGGTTATCCTTTAACAGGTTTTGATACTTATGAAGTTGATGAGACTATTGAAAAACCCATGTTAAACGGAAAGATAGCCCAGCAAACCAAAATCAAGATAGACACCATGTCTGGTTTGTTAGCTACTGAATATACTCCACCCACAACCATCCAAGAAAAAATATTTTATAAAGTTCATAGTATTCTCCATTATCTTAATAAAGATGATCCTGGGGGAGAAACGCCAGCTAAGCCGGAAACTGATCCTAATTATGAAACTTGGGAAGAAGCTGTACTTAAATGGGTAGAAGAAGATGCTGGTCAAGAAATTGATATCAGTGATCCCCCAACTGAATATGACGATATCCATACTTTAGCTAAAAAACCAACTCTAGTTATTAATTATCCCTTAAAAAATCAAGAGATTACTACTCCTAATATGAATATTCAAGCCAATGCTCAAGCTAAACAAGGAAATATTGATAGAGTAGTTTATTATATTGATAATAAATTTGCCGGAGCTAGTCGAAATTCTCCTTATCAATACAATTATAATTTTAGCCCCCTATTTCCGAATGGAAAACATGAATTAAAAATTCTAGCCCTTGATAAACAAGAAAATTTTCGAGAAATAAAAATAGGCTTTTTAGTCAATATAGAACACAAAACTAGTTACAAATTAAATTGGATAATTCCTCAGGATAATGCCATTATTAAACAAGATCAATTTCCTCTAAATATTCAAATTGGCATTGATCAAATAAATTTGATAAATAAAATAGATTTTTATTACATAAATGAAAATACTGGTCAATCTAATTGGATTCAAACCATTAGCAATCCTCTTTATTCTAGTATTGATGTTGATTGGACTTCTCTGCCCGCTGTGGGAGATTATGTTTTGTATACTATAATAACTGATTTTGAAAATAATATTTATCAGGGGCAAGGAATAAATATTACTATTGAATAAATTTTTAAAAAAATTAAGACCTTAATAAAAATAATTTAACAGAGTAAACTAATCATATGGTTATTAAAAAAATTAACATTTCTAATCCCGACCCGGAAATTATTTCCGGCGCTGTTGATATGCTTCAAGATGGAAAAATAATTGTCTATCCCACTGATACTATTTATGGGATTGGTTGTGATATTTTAAATAAAAAAGCTGTCCAAACCATTCAAAAAATAAAAAATCGTAAAAAACAAAAACCTCTAAGTATTATTTGCACAGATTTAAAAGAAATTAGCCATTGGGCTGTAATTTCCAATTTTCAATATAAAATCTTAAAAAAATATCTTCCCGGACCCTTTACTTTTATTTTAAAAGCCAGCAAAGAAGCCCCTAGAATCCTCCAGGACCCGAAAAGAAAAACTATTGGTATTAGAATACCTGATAATAAAATTTGCTTAAATTTAGTAAAAGAATTAGGTCACCCCATTATTACTACTAGCGTTAATGAAAGTGGTAAACAAAATTATGCTAATCCTGATAAAATTAAAAAGAATTGGTTTGGAAAAGTAGATTTAATTTTAGATGCCGGGGAAATTAATGGAGAAGCTTCTACTGTAGTTAGTTTAATTGATGATCAAGTAGAAATTCTTCGCCAAGGGAAAGGTGTCTTCGATATTTAATTTTTAAAAAATCATCTGTAGAGACGTAATGCATTACGTCTCTACCATATCAATATGAAATATACCATCAAAGTCATTCCTAAATCATCTCAAACTGAAATCATTGAAAAAAAAGATGATTTTTTAAAAATTAAACTCAAAGCTGTCCCCGAAAAAGGAAGGGCCAATGCGGAATTAATTAAATTTCTAGCTAAATATTTTAAAACGGCTAAATCTAATATTCAGATTATAAAAGGCGAGACTGGGAGAAATAAAATCGTAGAGATAAATGAAAATTAAAGTATATATATTAAACGCATTTGCTAAATCAACCAAGGGCGGTAATCCAGCCGGTGTTGTTTTGGAGGCAAACCAATTATCCAATAAACAAATGCAAAAAATTGCAAACAAAATAAACCTCCCAGAGACTACCTTTATACAAAAATCGAACAAAGCAGATTTTAAGCTTAAATTTTTTACTCCTAATTGTGAAGTTGACTTATGTGGTCATGCTACAATCGCAAGTTTTTCTCTGATGGCAAAACTGGGACTACTTAAACCTGGAAAATATACTCAAGAAACAAAAGCAGGAATTTTAGATATTGAAATTAAGCCTACTGGGGTAATATTTATGAATCAAAACATACCCCAATTCCTTAAAAAAATTAATAAACAAAAAATCGTTGATGCCCTAAATATATCAATGGATACAATAGTCCCAGACTTACCAGTAGAAATAGTCTCGACAGGACTACCAACAATAATAGTTCCAATAGTCTCCTTAGATAAACTCATTAAGATAAAACCATCATTAAAAAAATGCATTAAATTATGTAAAAATAAATTCCTACTTCATTTATTTACTTTAGAAACAGGAAAGAAAAACCAAATAGCCTATTCTAGAAATTTATTTCCAATAAAAACTATGGATGAAGAAGCGGCGACTGGAACAGCAAGTGGAGCCTTAGCTTGTTATTTACACAACCATAATAAAATCAATAAAAAACAAATAAAACAAATGATCTTTAAACAAGGACATTCTATGGGTAGTCCTTCTAAAATACTGGTGAGATTAAAGGTTGAAAAAGAAAAAATCATAGAAACAAAAGTAGGAGGGTCTACTTCTAACATTAAACAAAAAATTATAGAGATAAACTAAGAATATGAAAAACATAAAAGTTTCTGCCATTATAATAAATCAAAAAGGAGAAATAAAATTGTAGAAATAAATTAAAAATTGAAATTATGAACATCGAACAAACAATAGAAAACTCTGCGGAAAAAGAATATGATTTTGAAAATGGAGTTAAAGAAACTATAAATAGGATTGAACAATTACTTTCTGAAAAAAACGAAGTGGTTATTTCAATAAGTGGTCCATGTGCAAACGATACCAACGTCGGTAAAACTACTCTCTCGGGACGAATTGGACAAGAGCTTAGACTCCAAAACATACCCTATCAATCAGCGGCAGACTCAACCCTATTAGACAAAGATATGGTTAAAAATATTAAATTTTTACAAAAACAATCTGAATCTAATAAAATAGTTCGAATTGCACCAGAGCTTAAGCTTAGACTAAAAAATATACCCTCTAAATCTAATAAAAATAAAATGGTTATTATACTTAGTGCTGAAGGAAGTATGGGCCCCATAAAAGATATAACTTATATCGAAAAATTCAAAAAACTTCAAGACGAAATATTACGAGAGGCAGCTAAATCCGCAGGACTACCGTTGTCAAAAATTGATATACGTATTCTTATATATAGACCTGACAGAACTCCATCAGAACAAGAAAGGCAAAATTATCCCGATCCCGATATAGTAATAAAAAATGATAAAGCTCAAGGATGAAAAGTAAAATGGTTTAAAAAATAAAATTGTAAAAATTAATTAAAAAGAGTAAAATAAAATTATAATATTTATATATTAATCAACTTAATAATTAACAAACAAAAATATGCCTGGAGAACCAACCATGCCATCTGCTGAAGAATTAGCAAAACAAATGGCTCAAACAAAAAATAATAAGAAAGTTGAAAAAGAAAATAAAATTCCTAACGAAGAAAAATTATCTTCAACCTTACAAGAGATTAAAGATATGGAATTAAATCTCAGCAATGAAGATTTTAAAAAAAATGCTCATGAAGGAAATGAAGACAGGGAAACATCAACTGATGCGTTCCTGGCAATAGCTAAAAAATTAATTGATGGTGAAAATCCTGAAATGAATACTTGGGGAGCTATATTAAGCATTTTAGAAAGAGATTCCATGAAAGGACATCCAAATATGGAATTATTCGAAAAAGCAACTCAAGAAATAGCAGAAAAAAATAATAAAGAATTAAAAGTAAGAGAAGGCTATTGGGAAGAATTAACAGAAACTAAGAAAAAATAAATATAACTTAAATAATCAAAAAACTCCGATTAGATCGGAGTTTTTTGTTATAATTGGCGATGACCTACTTTCTCACAATTAATATTGCAATATCATCGGCGCTGATGGTCTTAACTGCCAGGTTCGGAATGGAACTGGGTGTTTTCCCATCGCTAGAATCACCAAATTTCTGTCGTGAACCTGAATAAAATGAATGGTTCACGGCAAAGTATCTGATGATCCTGAAGATCTACTCTTTTTTTCAAAAGAAATGCTTTATGTTTCAGTGATTGCTTGGCAATTAGTACTCCTCAGCTAAAATCATTACGGATCTTACACTTAGAGCCTATTAACCTCATAGTCTATGAGGTGCCTGATAAGGAATTCTAATCTTGGAGACGGCTTCGTGCTTAGATGCTTTCAGCACTTATCCAAACTAAACGTAGCTACCCAGCAATGCCCTTGGCAGAACAACTGGTACACTAGAGGTTTATCCTTTCCGGTCCTCTCGTACTAGGAAAGGGACTCCTCAAAATTCCAACCGCCCATAGCGGATAGGAGACCGAACTGTCTCACGACGTTCTGAACCCAGCTCGCGTGCCGCTTTAATTGGCGAACAGCCAAACCCTTGGGAGCTTCTTCACCCCCAGGATGCGACGAGCCGACATCGAGGTGTCAAACCAGGTCGTCGATGTGGACTCTTGGACCTGATTAACCTGTTATCCCCGGAGTAACTTTTATCCGTTGAGCTTCCGCCGTCCTATATCGAATATTAGATAAATCTAATATATATACGGTCGGATCACTAACTTCTGCTTTCGCAACTGCTCGAATTGTACTTCTTGCAGTAAAGCTGGCTTATGCGTTTGTACGACAGCATCCCATTTCCATCGGGAGCTAGCCAACCTTTGTAAACGCCTCCGTTACTTTTTGGGAGGCAACCGCCCCAGTTAAACTACCCGCCTAATACTGTCTTTTAGCCCGATTCAGGGCATAAAATTAGATTTAAAAATAGATTAGGGTGGTATTTCACTGACGACTCCATCTCGTCCAAAAACGAGATATCAAAGTCTCCCACCTATGCTAAGCAAATATACCCTTAAACCAATATCAAGTTGTAGTAAAGCTTCACGGGGTCTTTTCGTCCGGCTATGGGTAACCGGCATCTTTACCGGTCTTGCAATTTCACCGAGTCCTTCGTTGAGACAGTATCCAAGTCGTTATGCCATTCGTGCAGGTCGGAACTTACCCGACAAGGAATTTCGCTACCTTAGGACGATTATAGTTATCGCCGGCGTTCATTAGCGCTTCAGATCAAGGCTTACACCCATCCCCTTAACGTTCTAACACTGGCCAGGCATCAGCCCCTATACTTTAGCTTGCGCTTTTGCAGGGACCTATGTTTTTGATAAACAGTCGCTTGGATTCTTTCGCTGCGCCCCCCACTTTTAAGTTTTCTAGTCTTAAAAAACTTAAAAGTGGGGGGAGGCCTTATCCCGAAGTTACGGCCGCTGTTTTGCCTAGTTCCTTAACGAAGGTTCTCTCGTTCACCTTGGGCTTCTCGCCCTACCCACCTGTGTTGGTTTGCGGTACAGATACTTTAAATCGTAGCTCTTAGAGATTTTTCTAGGTGGTTTATCAATAATAATTGGTATCAACCGAAGTCTCAACCTTTTGACTAGTCAATAGCTAATGTTTCCCGGATTTGCCTAAGAAACACTATCTTCTAGCCAACGTATATAGCCAAAAAACGCTATTAAATAAAACCACGTCCTCCCATCGATAATTTAAAGTAGGGCAGGAATATTAACCTGCTCTTCCATCGCCTACGCCTTTCGGCCTCGGCTTAGGATTGCCTAACCCTGAGATGACAACCATTGCTCAGGAAACCTTGGGTTTTCGGTGGACAGGATTCTCACCTGTCTTTTTGTTACTCATGCCAACATTCTCTCTTCTATATCCTCCACCGGTCCTCACGGATCCGGCTTCAATGAATATAAAATGCTCCTCTACCATCGTCAAGCTGAGCTTGACGGTTCCTACTTTCGGTACTTAGTTTAGCCCCGTTACATTTTCGGCGCACTATCACTTAACTAGTGAGCTATTACGCTATCTTTAAAGGATGGCTGCTTCTAAGCCAACCTCCTAGTTGTCTAAGTAATAATACCGCCTTTTACACTTAACTAAGATTTAGGGACCTTAAGTTAGGATCTGGGCTGTTTCCCTTTTGACTAATGGAGCTTAGCCCCCATAGTCTAACTCCCGCTGTATAGAGTACGTAGTATTCGGAGTTTGGTTAGAATGGATAAGATTTCTCCCTCCATCCCATTCAGTGCTCTACCCCTACGCTCCACAACGAGGCCAGTCCTAAAACTGTTTCGAGGAGAACCAGCTATAGCCGAGTTCGATTAGCATTTCACCTCTTACCACAGCTCATCCCCTAACGTTGCACAGTTAGTGGGTTCGGACCTCCAGCACATGTTACTGTACCTTCATCCTGGCCATGGTAAGCTCACTCGGTTTCGGGTCTTATTCATGATGTCTTTCAACCAAATAGCATAAGTCTAAGAATGGACTTATACTATTTGATTAAATACGCCTGTTACGACTTGCTCTCGCTTTACCTTCTCCCTTACACGGGATTAAATAAACAACATAAATAAACTCGTTGGCTCATTCTTCAATAGGCACGCCGTCATCCCCCACTTTTAAATTTTTTATATAGTATAAACTATATGATTTTAAAAAATAAAAAACTTAAAAGTGTGGGACTCCGACTGCTTGTAGGTATATGGTTTCAGATACTATTTCATCTCCCTAACCGGGATGCTTTTCACCTTTCCCTCACGGTACTAGTTCACTATCGATCATCAAAAGTATTTAGCCTTAGTGCATAGTCACACTTGTTTCAACCAAGATTTCACGAGTCTTAGTTTACTCAAGTAAATCACCATAGAGCAATAACCCCTTTCACTTACAGGACTTTTACCTTCTTTGGTTAAGCTTTCCAGCTTATTCTACTAGGGAAGTCATTATAATTAAACTCTATCTTGGATCCATAAGCTCCAAACATAATCTACTAATCTACACCACCAGAGCAACGACTTATGATCTTTAAAATAATCGCAAATAAAAAATAAATTTTTTAAAATTGAAAATCAACACTCTAATGGTTTGGGCTCTTCCCCGTTCGTTCGCCACTACTAAGGGAATCGAAATCCTTAAACTAAAAGTTAATAAGTAAACTTACAAACTTTAGTTTAAGAACTGTTTCTTCTTTCTTTTCCTCTGGGTACTAAGATGTTTCAATTCCCCAGGTTACCTTCATTAACCTATGTATTCAGTTAATGATACTAACAGTTAAATTTGTTAGTGGGTTGCCCCATTCGGAAATCCCCGGATTATAAGTTGCTTGCCACTTACCCGAGGCTTATCGCAGGCTGCTACGTCCTTCATCGTCTTTTGATGTCAAGGCATCCACCATACACCCTTGAAATTACAATCACTGAAACATAAAATATTTCTTTGATACCTTCTTTCGTATATCTATGTTTATTTGTCAAAAAGCATATTGCCTATATATAAACAATAATTAGTAGTAATTAGAAATAGAATCCAGAATTACCTAAGCAAATTATCAATAAAGTAAAAGCCGAGATAATCTTTCAACTAATTTCCGTTCAAGAATTACTACTGATTACTATTCATATATTTTTAAGGTTCAAAAAAACCGCTTCATCAAGCGGCGTTATATAGATAAAAAGATAACGTTAAAATCCGCTCGATTTATTATTTTGAATATTGAATTTTTGTTTCCGTTTACTCAGCTATTTTTGGTTAATAATTAACTGTGGATAACTTTTAACTATGCCTAAGTATATACTAGATATTACCCCCTGTCAATATAATATTATAAGCCTTGTGGCAGTGCTATCCGAAACTTTGCGAAGCAAAGCGAAGGATGGTGCTGTGGGAGAGACTCGAACTCTCATGGATTTGCATCCATTGGATTTTAAGTCCAACGCGTATACCAATTCCGCCACCACAGCCTGTTAAATAATTCAAAATTAGCATAACTATATTATACATATTTTTAATTTTTGTTCAAGAGATTACGACATTAAAAAATATATTGACTCTGTTTAGTTTAAAATTATATTGACCCTGTTAAATAAGATTTGAATATACTATTAATAATTAATCTGCTAGTATTATTTTCAAATCTTAATTTTAAATTTTTATGAAATTTAAAATTATTTAACTGGGTTGACTAAAAAAATGAGAGTAGTAAGATAGATATATAAGAAAATATAGCCGTCTAAAAATATAGAGCCGTCGGTTAATCAAAACAAAAACCCCTAAACAAGCCTAAAATAAAGATAAAAACAAAAAGACATCTAATGCTAAAAGGTGTCTTTTATTATGGGGATAGATAAATTTATATATCTCAAATTAATAGAAAAGTAATTTGAGAATCGAGCTTAGCTCGAAGAAACCAAAAACCTCCTTGCGGAGGAATTTGGAGAAAAGCGATTTATGAAGCGTACACTCTACTCCGAAGAGCAGACTTTAGCCTCGTTTTGATTATAAATCAATTAAGCAAAAAGTCAACCCTATTAAATTATCATTTGCGATACTATTTAACAGGGTCAATACTTTATAAATCAAAATTTTCCGCCCAAGGCGGATCAGCCTCTGGCTGAAATAATTATTAATCTCTCGACTTTTGTGAGTTAATAAAAAGTAAACGATTGAATTTAATCAATTATCTAACTTTTATGACTTATGATCGCTCGAGACAAAGAAAAAAATGGATGTCAACAAAGTAATATTAATTGGCCGTTTAACAAACGATCCGACTAATAAAAAATTAAAATCCGGGATAAGCGTGGCTTGTTGTGGATTGGCTACAAACTTTTTCTGGAAAAACAGTAAAACTAAAAAAACAGAAAACAAAGTTGAATTTCATAATTTAATTTTTTGGAGAAATTTAGCAGATATAACAGAAAAATTCTTAAAAAAGGGAGACAAAATATATATTGAAGGACGATTACAAACCAGAAATTGGGAAGATGATAAAAAAGTCAGACATTATAAAACAGAAGTTGTGGTTAAAGATATGGTGATGTTGGGTGGTAAGAAAAAAGATGAAAGTAATAAAGAAATGGCAGTTGAGGAAATAGTTATTGAGGAGGAATAATAATTTATTATAAGCCGGCACTGTTTTGGTGTTCGCGACCACTCATCAAAACAGTGCCCCTTATATATAGAAAAATAAATTCAAAAGTAAAAACTAAAAATGAAAAACGACAACTCAAAATTTAAAATAAATCTTAAAAAGAGAACCTATTTATATGCTTTAAATATAGTTAGGTTGATAGACAGCTTAGATAAAAAAGATTTTAGCGTACAAATAATAGGCAAACAGTTACTTAGGAGCGCAACAAGTGTAGGTGCTAATATTATTGAAGCTCAAGCTGGGAGTAGTAAGAGAGATTTTACTAAATTCTTTCAATATTCTCTAAAATCAGCAAATGAAAGTAAATTCTGGTTAGGATTACTAAGAGATTCTCATAAAGGTGATGGAGAAAAAACTAAAAATCTATTACAAGAAACAATTGAATTATCAAATATTATTGCTTCAAGCATTTTAACATTAAAAGGTAAAAATAAGTTTTAACTTTTAAATTATATTTTTTATTTTTTCGTTTTGCATTTTTAATTACTAATTAATACTCACAATTCATTAAATTTAAATGCTGAAAAACATAAATCAAAAAAATCAAAATAACCCAAACCATATGCATTCAAAATACCAAAAACTTTATTTAACCATAATATCTTTAATCTTTTTTACACTCTTAATTCTAATCAACACAGCTCGAGCTAGTGATTTAATCTTCACAGAAATAATGTACGATCCCGAGGGAGCTGATTCTGACCAAGAATGGGTAGAAATTTTTAATTTATCAACTTCGACCATAGAAATTAATGCTGATTGGAGATTTAATGACGGTTCTAACCATTTACTTAATCTTTATCAAGGAAATAATCAAATTGCTACCAGTACTTTTTTCATAATTACAGCTAATGCTCAAAACTTTCTAAATACTTACCAAGATTTTAATAAAACAATATTTGAATCCTCTCTCAGTTTAAATAATTCTATGGACACCATTCAACTATTAAATAATGATCAATTAATCACTGAATTTACCTATATTTCTAACTTGGGTGCTAATGGAAATGGCAAAACTTTAGAAAAGATAGATATTTATAATTTAAACAATGAATGGCAAGAAAGCTATGTCTTAAATGGAACACCTGGAAACGAATCTAGTATTCCTCCTCTAAATCAAGCTCCTATTGCCTTAGCTGGCGGAGATATAAATACCTATATAAATGAAGAAATAATATTTGATGCTAGTGAATCCTATGATCCAGATGGTGATCAATTAAACTTTTTATGGAATTTTAATGAATTAGCTAGTTCTAGTTTAGAAATAGCAACTTATCAATTTTCTAAAACAGGGACATACATAGTCAATTTAATAGTAGATGATGGTCAAACATCTAGCACTGATTCTTTGATAGTAACCATAGAAGAAGAAGTTAATAATCCTCCAATTATAGCTACGGACAATATTATTATTAATGAGTTATTAGCAAATCCAGAAGGGAGTGATGATGCTGAATGGATAGAACTAAAAAATGAAAATAATAATAGTGTTAATTTAGAAGGATGTTATTTAGAAGATGCTTCTGGAAACAGATATACTTTCCCTTCCACAAGCTTTGATAATTATTTTGTACTAGAAAGATCTATTTCTGGAATTTCTTTAAATAATTTTAATGAAACAATTTCTCTATTCAATACTCTTGATGAAAAAATAGATGAAGTTACCTATATAGATTCCCAAGAAAATTACACTTGGGCTAGATTTGACGGTCAATGGGAGCAAACTTCTATTCTAACCAAAGGATATGAAAATCAAAAAGAAACCCGAAAAGCACCAATAGCGGTTATCGATTTATTAAGTAATGAATTAAAAATTAATCAAGAAATAACTCTCAGTGCTGAAAATTCAGAAGATCCTCAAGAAAGCGAACTAGAATATAAATGGTATCTTGATAATTCCTTTCAGGACGATAAAGAAAAGCTAGAAATTAAATTTACCAATATAGGACTTAAAAAAATAAAATTGA
>Ga0222697_1000800_pt1 | contig 12862 bp, 17 predicted proteins | sample AntAcemetage1402_FD_179835 | JGI IMG/M metagenome (GOLD analysis project Ga0222697, IMG submission 179835) | Saline water microbial communities from Ace Lake, Antarctica - #1402 | ecosystem: Environmental > Aquatic > Non-marine Saline and Alkaline > Saline | place: Antarctica: Ace Lake... | reverse complement strand
TCTCGACGTCAACCACTCGTGCTGCTCATCTGTGATGAGTAAATTTATTCTCTTCATGCGTAAACCATACACCTATCATACACAACATGTCAACCACAAAAAAAGGGCACACCATTCTAAAACGATATGCCCTGCAATTTTGACTATGGTACTTTTTTATCCTTGGATCACCTGCTGCCCTGTCAATTCAATATAGTTTTCTGGATCGTGTATTATTTCCATTTTATATTTTCACCTCATTTGCTTGGATAGTTTTTGGGTCTGACCGTCAAGTTAGGTTTAAAATAAATAGGAACACTTGCAAGATGAGCACTTGAAACAAGATGTTCAACCCAGGACCATTCTGGTTGAAAAGCAGGCATCCTCATAGATTCGCTTCTACCACCTATTATCATCCAATTTATACATTCTAATTCATTCTTTATAGAGTAAAACATTTCTTTTTCAAGTTCTGAATTTGTGTTGAAATATTCTCCATTAAGATTGATATCTATAGGTTCCATATTGTCCTCGCATGGAAAATAATCAGAAAAACCCTCCGTTCTTATTTCAATTTTTTCATTGAGAGGTTCACAAGATAAAAATTTTACACATTTGGTTTGTAATTGATAAAAAGTCCTAATCGCCCGGTCAAACTGGTTCTGGTTCGTAGCGCTGGCACCCAGCCAACAGTTTTTAGGAAACTCAAATTCAAGATATCTTTCTGGATTTTTAGTAAGAAAGAGATACGTCCATTGTGATTGTTCCCTGCAAACATCAATAACTGTTTGAATCCATTCCGTGTCAACCCATTTGCCGAACAGGTCAGCCATGGAACATACAAACACGTTCTTAATTCCTGGCTCATCAATTCTCTTTGCAGGAATGTTTGTAAACTGTGGGGCGTTGAGTCTATTGGCGTGGAAGGTTGGAGAGAAATCCCCTTTATTATATCGCACGGCAAGGTCACGGGCATAGCAGTATTGACAATCATGTAGGCACCCGGTGACGGGGTTCCAGCTCCACTTTGCCCATTCAATATTTTCATTTGTCTTGTTAAATTTTGATTTCTTCACCGGGGGGGCCAATGCTGGCTCAGGTGGAGGATTTGGGTTAAAGAACTCTTTTGGGTCTTCTGTTTTTGGTTTAACCGGTTCTGACTTCGGTGTGGGTATCGGTACTGGTGTTGCCCTTACAGGCTCTGTTTTGAGTACTGGGGTGGGTTCAAGCTGTGCGCCCATCTCTGCATTACGTTTTTCCTGTGCCTCTTCTTCTGCCTGTTTTTTTGCATCATCTTTGAACGTCTTTTTGATGAGTTTCATTTTGATAAAAGCTGCGTTGACACTGGTATCGTTCAAGATGGTAATTAAATCTTCTGCTATATTGGGGTGGGTATCTTTGATCTCATCCGAATATTTTTTTACTTTTAGAGCATTCTCTGCTGTTTTGGGGGACCACCCAGCATTGAGCTTTTCTGCTGCTTTGTCTCTGGATTTTCCGTTTGATTCTGCCTTTATCGCTTGGGGTAAATTTGCCACAAGCGATTTTTTATAATTATCTGATTTTTTATCACCACCTGCATCCGCTTTCCGTTGGGCTGCCCGCCGTTGCTCAATCTCTTTCAAAACCTCAAATTCTGCGGCAACTTGTAAATTGGTCCGTTTCCGCTGGCTCTGGTTCATCCGAATCAAATAACTGATAAGTTCGTCTGGGTCTTCGATATCAACGATAGTGACTGGGATGGTTTCATATTCAAGTTCTTGCATTACGAACCACCGACGATGGCCTGACACTATAACATCGTCCTTCGTTATTTCAATACTACCTTTGAATCCGTATTCTTTAATACTGGATATAAGTTCATGATCGTAAGTATCGCCATATATTTGTTCATTGATCGGATGCGGTGTAAGTGAATCAATCAATCTATTTTCAATCATTTGGGAACTCCTCGAATAAATTCATCTGTTCTTGTTTGTATGGTTTTTTTATGTTTAAATTTTTCAATTCTTCAGCAGTGTGATTAAGTTTATTTAAAATGTATTGACCGTCTTTTGAGTCTGTTTTATAAAAACCAATCTTATTCATTTTGGGGAAATCAGTCCAATTAGAACCCATCAGGAAAGACCACTGAGACTTACCTACAGCACCTCTTATTAACCAATGCTTTTTAGGTAAACTTGATATATTATCTTTAAGACATTCTCCACGTTTTGCAATTGGGCTTTTCAGTGCCCGCTTAATAGTTGTTCCAGAAAAATATATAAGCAAATCTATCATTTTAGAATGGGGCCTGTTATAAAATTCACGAATCAATTCAAAAGGTGGATCACCATTCGGATCAATATACAGTAGACCTATCTGGTTCTTTTTTAATGGCAAATCCAACAGAATATCTTCATTTTGTGCGTTAATAACAGGGTATGACATTTGACTCTGAAGTCTTATAACTGTGGCTGGGTTGTTCTCAATAAAAATTGGATTTTGAGTTATCTTTGACTCTTTATTTACTTTTTCAAAGATTACAGGTGAGCCTGCCAGCGTTTCATCTCCACCATCGCCAGCAAAGATATCTGCGTAAAAATATTCGTTATCCACCCACGAATTTTTATTTATGATATTTTTTGAAATGCAAAAATGAGTTCTGAGAAAATATTCAAAATGGCTTTGTTTTGAATTTGTGTGAAATGATCGCCCAACACCCTTACACTTACTCATTACTTTTTCTCCTTTTTCTTTTTACGTGGGGTATCCCAATAAGGTGAACGACAACCAGGGCAAATCCTCGGTTTTTCAATTCGTGGTATCCACTTATGCCCACAACGTAAACAAATTATCTTTTTCATACTGCCTCCCTTTTTATGGTTTAAATAATCATACAATATAAACATACAATAGTAAAGTATGGATTGTCAACAACAAAAAAAGGGCACACCATTTTTAAATGATATGCCCTGTAATTTACCCATTTTATATTTTCACTTTGAAAATTCTATTTTATATTATCCTTAACCCAGTAATTATAAGCCCCTTGCCCCCAGGAATACGTATACCAAACAGATAATGCAACAATTCCCCACTGTTCGTGTTTAATGGTGGTGTAGATCCAAGCTGGTTGGCTAAGTAATCCAAAAATATAACCCCACCGTTTCCACTTTTCCAATCGTCCTACAAACCAAATTGCAGAGCATCCAAAAATCATAATCCAAATTTGACAGAAATTTTCAATCATTTTACCATCCCTTAAACGAGTTTATATATTATAAAATCCTACACCATCCCCCCTAATCAATCCTCGCGCAGCGATAGCGATAGCATCCCAATAGCCGCCCGGGCAATCCCCATTTCAGCAACATAATGCCCCCGCAGGGAGACCATACCGTCATCCAATATAAGCGCGTCCTGGTCAATAAGTGCCTGCACTCCCGCCTCCAAGTCAACCACCTGAATAAGATCCGTCATGGCCTGGATTAAATCGGGTGTTGACATGCAGGTGTTCCCCCGGCTGGCGTTCTCCCCCATGCAGTGCATGGCCGCCGCCACCTTCCGCTGAATGCCCACCCTGGAGAAACCCATTTGCATTGCCACCCGGTCCGCCATAATAAAACCCACCATGGGATATTTTGTCAGAATGTACGGGTTTTTCTTGACTGCCTCGGCTGCCTGGTCCTTGTAATCCTGATATAGCAACGCCTGTGTTTTTTTAATCATGCCGGGTACGTCCAGAATTACCCCCAATTCGACCATGACCCGTTCCCGGTGTTGGTTCTCAAGCAATGTCGTCTGTATTTCCGCTGCGCGAGCTTCGGTTATGCCAGATATATCTTTGGCCACCCTGCCGGGGTCTGATTTCATGATATCCAGAGTTTCGGCCCCGTATTTGTCAACTATTCGCTGGCCCACTTTTGACCCGACAAATTTACAAATTCTGACAATGTATTTAAAGATCCCGTTGGGGTCCACGGGCAGATCCGTCTCAACCCTGGTAAAGACGAATTGACGACCATACTTTGGCGTATCCTTCCAATCACCGTGGAGAGTATAATCCAATCCAGTCTGGGGATTTATGAGTGTACCCGTGGCCGTAAACTGTTCTTCCCCGGTGAATGCCCCGATTAAAAACCCGGTATCACTCTTAAATATAATTTTTGACAATTCCCCGGATATTTTTATCTCGTTTTCTTCTTTGTTTTGGTTGTTGTTCATGGTTTATTATCCTATGGTTTTTCATTACATAAAATATCAACTGCCAATTTTAAAACCATAGGCGCCTGGCCATTACCAATGGCTTTCAATCTGCTGCACCGATCCGGGATAGCCACCGCGACTCTGCCGATAACCGGCCGTGTTCTTTCAGACATGATGGCTTCCCGCATAGCTTGTTGTTTCTGCTTCGCTTCGGCTGGAAGACTTCCCCGCATATCTTGCATGTGGCCTGCTTCACTCTCCCCCTCCCCCATGTTTCGTTCAGCATGTGCACCTTCGTATGGCATGTTTGACAAAGGACAATTATGTTTTCGGGTGCATTGTTGATCGCATTCCCATCCTTGTGATGTCTCTGCAGGGTCGTTATCCCACCACACATTTCGCAATTCTTTGTTTTGTACTTCCTCTGTGCTGCTTTGTGCCCACTGTTTAATTCCATGCTTTTCCCTCCATTGGTTAAAAACATGATAACACATAGGGTCAAGGGATGTCCAGAACAAAGGCCACCCCATCATCCATTCCACCCAATCCGGATTCAATTGACCGTTCTTCGCTGGCTTGCTCATCATGTGGGCAGCTTTGTCTCTGAGCCTGAAACCTGATGTCTGTTTTTGATTTATCCATTTCTCCCATGTGTGGGCATGACCCACCTTGTGATCCTCCACAGTGGGTGTCGGGAAAGTCTGTCGGGTCAATGTCCCACCATGAACCACTGCATTTGGGAGCTGTTCCCCCTTCTTCCCGCCGCCCCTCTCCGAATAAGGTTTGCTGTTGGCACCCTTGTAATCTCTCCTGGATGGTGTCGGCCACAACTTCGGCGTTGCAACTTGTTCGGCAAGGCACCCTGCCACATCCTTCCTGCCGATACTCTCCCTGAATGCTTTTCTTTTCTCCCTCCTGCCTGGGGTCGGTTCGATCTGTACTACACATGGCGTTAGCCAATATCCAGACCCTATCCCGTTTGTGAGGGCCACCGGCGTGGTGCGCTCCGACAATACCCCATTTGCAAGCATACCCCATTTCGGCAAGATCACTGATGACCACTGCAAGTCCTCTTCGAACAAGCATTGGTGAGTTTTCCACGAGGACGAATCGAGGTCGTACTTCGCCAATGATTCTTGCCATTTCACTCCATAGCCCTGACCGTTCCCCCGTGATCCCTGCGCCTTTCCCTGCACAGGAGATGTCTTGACAAGGGAATCCACCCGTGATGATGTCAACCCGGCCTTTCCATGGCTTGCCGTCAAAAGTGGTAACATCATCCCAGATGGGGAACTGTGGCAACAATCCGTCTTTTTGTCTGGCAAGCAATACCCGCCGAGGATAGTCTTCGATTTCGACGGCACAAATTGTTTTCCATCCCATAAGATGTGATCCGAGGATACCACCACCTGCTCCTGTAAATAATGAAAGCTCATTCATATTACCCCTTATGTACTTTGATCATCTCAATTATTTCATACCGATAATTTTCAAGCCCAATAATTTCAAAACCGTCTGGCCTTAAATGGATAATCTCTTGCCTGTAATTTGTGATCCCTGGAAAGTACCCTTCACGCTCCATCAAATATCTATAAGCACTTAACTGGAGTGTGTAGTGCGCAATCGAGCAATCATCAAGATGTTCGATCGGTTTGAATGCTTTTTGCCAATAATTCTCAGTGGTCAACTCTTTATTATTCTTGTAATCACCAATGATAATGGTATTAGTTTCTTTCTCGTACATAATGATATCTGCTTGACCGGCAAGTCTTAGATCAGGAGAAAAAAGCATCATCTCTGCTGACACAAACTCATATCTCCTTCGGAGTTCTTGGACTGTTCTTTTGACATGGGGAAACATAGTCTCTGTGCGCTCTGATATTGGCGTGGGCATATTTTCAGGCGACCACCCGCACATCAACCCTTCTGCATAATTGTGCACCAGCGTCCCCTCAGTGCGCCCCCTGTCACCCTCCGCCGCCCACTCCGCCCGGATCTCTTCGGGTTCACGCCCTTTGTACTTCGGATTCTCCCCTGCGGAGCATTTTTCAGACATGGCCACCATGTCAAATTTTGGAAAAAACTGGCCCACAAATTTGGTGCCGCTGGTGTAACTGGTGCCATTCTGGTCCGTGTAGGTATGCCATTTTTCGCCAAATTTAATAACGTGGTGTCCGTCTGGATGGTGTGCTGTTTTATCTGGCATTTGCTAACGCCTTATTGATTTTCGGAAACAAATCAAGCTGTCGGTCTTCTTGCGCGAATCGGTTTTCAAAATCCTGTACAGTTTTCCATTCTTTGAATCCCCTGTTTTGATCTTTTCCCATTACCATCATTCTGGCCCATAACTCCGGCCTATGCGTTCTTAGATTGCGGAGTTCTCCAATACGTTGCAACGGGCAACAATAACAGGATACCCGGCCAAATAGCTCATATAACCCACCCCAATCAAAACCGTGGTCATAACAGTATTGCAGAGCTTCTTGTTCTGACACATCCCATTCAATCAGGGGGTATCTTTCCGGCCACTTCTTTTTAGATACTACCGGCACCCGTTTTGCTTCATCTGCTGCAAAACCTATGCAGGAAATAAAATCTTTTTGCTGGCGGTAATATTTTTCAATAGCATTTATTTTCAACCTGGTACACCATCTCCGCATTGCGGACGGCCAACCGTTACCGATTCTATGAGGCTTGCCTTTCATCGGCCCCTTACGGGCAATTATGGGCTTTTCATTGAGCAAATAATCAAAGGGTTCTGTGGGTTTCAGCCTAATAAATTCCAGCCCAGTGTATTTTTCAAGTTTACCAATGTGGGCTTTCATTTCTGGGAACTCCCAGCCGGTGTCGAAAAATACCACGCTATGGATTGGTTCATTTTTTTCAAGCATCATTAAAAGCATAGCTGTTGAATCTTTGCAATTAGCCTCCCGAGAGCGAAATAATATTCGAGCTCTCGGGAGAATTTCCTTTATTTGTAATTTCCATATGAACTTTTTATTCCTATTTTTTTACACTTCAATGATATAAGGCCTGCGCTACACCCAAATTCACCAGCTATATCAGTGAATCTTTTGCCTTCCACTAAAACCGCATGTTTTAAGTAATCGTTCGAGATTTCATACCTAAATCTTTTATGCCTGCAAGTATGTTCTTTCCTGGATAAAACTTCTAAATTATCAGGGTCATTATTAGATCTGTCTTCGTCTATATGATGCACATCTTCATTTTTTAAAATTTCCCTGCCGTATTTATTTTCAGCTACAATAATATGCTCATACACGTATCCATGTGCATCCGCCCTGTGGTGATTGTCGCTTTTTATATGGATGTATCCGCGTTGGTCTTTAAATTTTCCAGACAAATAACTCATGTGATTTTTGCCAGCATAGTGAATATTTATAGCCTTTTTCCTGCAAGAATCTGAGCAATATGCTCTGTTATATTTTTTTTCGTTTCCTTTTTTTTGCAAAAATGGCGCGCCGCAAATACTACAAGGTACAATAACATATCTTATACTTTTAGTTCTTGTCTTATTCCTTGCTTTGCTAAAATATTCTGTCATATTCACCCATTCATTGGTATTTTCGTCAAAATACCAATCGCTACTTTTTGCAATATCATCAATAATCATAATGCCTCCATCTTTTTAAGATAATTAATCTATTGATGATATTAGCATGGTGGTAAAGATATGCCAAGTTGAATCTTTTCCACCTGATAATGAGATTATGTTTTTCATTTAGTCCTATTTTTCCTTTTAAAAAAGGGGCACCAAACGGCACCCCCTCTTTTAATTTACATAGCCACTAAAAGCCCCCGGCAGGGGTTAGATATCGCTAAAATCATCATCAGAAACAGTCTCAACCACCGAACCATCCTGCGGAGCAAAATCATACCCGCTCCAGCCCACTCGGACGTTCTTTCTTGTTTCTCCGGTAGTCTTGTCTTTCCACGAGTTCCACTCTGTGCTAATAATTACCCGCCTCCCAACTGACCCGGCCCAGTCGCTGCCTTTAATAGTCACAGCTTTAGGTGATATCAACCCAATCTTTTTGGCCACAAAAAGTCTTCTGTTTTTCATTGAATCCTTTTCTTTCGGATTCGCCAAATTGACTGAGTCAAACACAAACCGCCCGGCATACAGGGCGTTGATAGACACCTGCTGTTCTTTCTCAACCACTATCTTTTTCCGCAAAGCTTCCCCGTTTCTCATCACGAAAGCACCCTTATCATCCTTGACTTTTTGCTCAATCTCAAGAACATGGTCAATGCGAAACTTGATATTCGCCGCATAGCATGTGTACGCCTGCATTGCGTTCTCCCGGGCGGTGCAGGTCTCAATAGTGCAAATAAATTTACCTACCGGGGTTTCGGTGGAAATGTCCTCAGACATTTTCTGGTCTGCTTCCGTGATTGTTTCGTCAACATTGATCTCGTCCCAATTAATTTCTTGTGTATCTGCCATGGTAATTTTCTCCTGATTTGTTGTTGTTTTAACAGTGCGTTTAAATCGCGTTAAATTGTGTTTAAATATGCGCTACGTGCGCATAAATCATGTTAAAACTGGTTCAATCGTGGTTAAAACGGTATTTTGTCAGCAGCTTTGAGCGCCTCAATTAGTGCGTTGCCCTGGTCAACACTGAGCTTCACAGCGGAGACATGCGGGTTCCCATCGGCATCCAGAAAGTGGGAGATCCAGTTTTCTTGCCACTCCTCTGGTTTTGTCACATCCAGAGTGCCAAGCATCTCCATGTCTTTTTTCAGTTTGACAATTTGGATAAGTTGAGGTTTTTCTATTAATCCTGAATCGTCCCACGCTTGCAGCGGGCTTTTTTCTGGTTCAAGCTCCGTAGATTGTTCGGGTTCAACTTCTTTTTCCTGAATATTATTTTCTACCTCAGGTTCTTTGACTTCCGATTGTTCTTTTTGCGCAGCAGGCCCCGCCTGGGGTTTCATGTCAGCTTTGATGCGCCGCTCAAGTTCTGCCACCACTTTGGCCAACAAAATATCCCGGGTAGCCGTCCTGTCGATCGGCATGGGCTTAAAAAATTCACCAACAGCATTGAGAAACTTGACCCTATCGGCATTTGGAATGCCATTGATGGCCACATATGCCGGGCTGCTTTTAACTGTGCCAAGCATCGAATGGTCTTCTGTGTCTGTGACACCGACTTCCCCCACAAGGCTTACAAGAACAGTTTCGCAATACTCAATAAGTTCTGGTTTTTTGGCCCCATCCTCAATTATGATAGATGGGTGTTCTTGGGTGAGAAAATAAACCAAGTTACCCTTTGTCAACCGCTTGACCAGCGAAATGGCCTTTTTATAATCGGTTTCAATCAGGAGCTTTTCATAAACTGCCTTGTATGGCCCCACCGGGGTTTCCCCTATGGTGTCTGATTCTTCATTCCCCGCCAGGGGCTCCGGTGTAAGGTCAATGGTTTCGGTTTCCACACCTGTTTGGGATATTATTTTTACACTCTCTGAATCAGCCCCCGGCAGGGATTCAGGATAAAATTCCTCAGCAACCTCCAACTCTTCAGCCTCATTGACCTGGGTTTTTTCAGGGATGGCTTTTATCGCGTCGGCCTCCAGGCTTTCAATACTCAACATGTAATGTGCCTCATCTTTAACCAGCGCCATAGCAGTTTTTCTTAATGCCGACATATCCCCTCGATAACAGACTGAAACCACATAGACGGTGACATTCTGGCCCTGGGGTGTTTGTGTCGATTTTGCGTTTAGTGTCAGCATGAGCGGAAGTCCTGAAATCCTCCCCCGGGTAGCAGTCCGGATCAATTCAAGACCACCCAGAATACCTTTTACGCTGTTCATGCTGGTGGTTCTAAATTTATGTGCCTGCCCGAACAATCCAGCCTCGTCAATGATACAAGAAAGCACACCCATGGGCTTGCATTTGTCCTTCCCGGCATATCCATGGTCAAATCTGGGGCATGGGCATGGGTGACTTTTCGTGAAATCATCAATACGCTTTGTGGCCGTTTCCCCGTCACCAGAACATGACAGTTTCCCGCCCACATAACTGGCCAGCCTGGTGGGAAAATTCAATTCGGTGTCATTATATAGAAGCCTGATAGGTAGCCCGATGAGGTTTCCTGCATCATTGACAATGCCGGTGCCCTCTTCTTTAATTCTGTTTTCGAGAACTGTGTCAACGAGATAATCCCCGGATTCGTCTTTTTCAGTAGTGACGAGTTGGAAATGATCGAGTTTTTCAGGGGGGCGAAACTCCTTCCCGGCCTGGCTGGTGATCATTGAACCCTTACGGCCTATCTTTATTTTGCCTGCTTCATTAAGTTGTACTGTGATATTTTTAATCATTTAGTTATTTCTCCTTATTCAATCAATCCAGCAGTTCTAATCTTTTCAAACAATCGATATGTCAATGAACAGTCCTGAATGCAATATTCCCGAATCTCATCCAAAAGTCCAAGATCGAAGTACCCCTGGACCAAATCGCCTGAAATCCCCTCGGTCTTATGATCCTCCTCCCCTGCCCCCAGGAATTTCCTACAAAAAAAATCAAGCTTCCCTGGTGCAAACTTATCATCACCCGCCAGTATCGGCCTTAAATCGGTATGGTTTGACCCGGCTCGGTTGTACCGCCCGTGGTCAATATTTACACTCGGCCTGATGCCATGACTCACGCCATGCAACAACATGCACCGAATATCAAAGGCACGCCCGTTGAACGTGACAAAGTGATCGTACCCACCTAAGATATCCCAGAATTCAATAAGCAGGTTCTTTTCTGCCTCATCTGTGGCGTCATCGAGCATAACGGCTCCCGATTTACCATCTGAGTCCCACCACCCGGCACAACATATCATGTTCATCATAGGGGATAACCCCATGCCTGAAATCTGTGCGGCTTTCTTTTGTGCAATGTCAGCCGCGATCTTGACAGGATCTTTTAATGTGCCTTTGGGTTTCACTTCTGGGAGTATCCCCAGCATGGCAGGATCTGCGATAGTTTCGAGATCAATAGCAATAAATTTTCTCTTTTTCATTTTTTCCCCTTTTCAATCATGAAACTTGTAATCGCCAGCTCTACGTCTTCCCGTATCTCGGCACCGTCATTCATCTGTATAATGAAATATTGGTAAGAGATATTCCTTTTGAGATATGTTGACCAAAACCATTTAAGGCTTTGACCGTTATCTCTCAATTGCTTTTTAAATTTATTCTTCAAACCATACACCTCCTTTTATTATTATATAATAATAAATATTATATTAAAAAAATAGCTTTGTCAATGTATTAATGAGCAACGATTTTTACTAAATAATCCCCGCAATTTCAGAGTTTAAATCAGCGATCAACTCTTCGATATCTGCCCCGAATTTTTCACAAATTTCTCTAATTTCCGGCGTATCAATCAGCCAAGAAGCTAAGCCAATGGCATCAATCACGTTTCTTGACATTCAACGATTTTCCACAATTCGGATAAATCATTTCACACCCGCCGCGTCCATCACCCGCCGCGTCCATCACCCGCCGCATGATCCCCGGCTGGTGATCCCTGGTAAAAATCCTATCTCCATGGTATCCCCGATCGCCGTAAGCTTCTACCACTTCGGCCAGCAACTTTTTCAGCCTGGCGTTCTCGTCTCTCAGATGTTTTATTTTATCGTCTTTCATGATTTGCCCCCCTGACTATAGATCAACAAGCAGCCGCCGCCAAAAATCATGGCGATTTTTGCAATGCACAAAACGATAACAAACGTAAGTGATTCTTCTCCTGTGCCCATAATCGTAAACCCTGCTGTTAAGAGTAACGCTGCTGCTAATATTGTTTTCATGATTTTTATCCTTATATATAATGCAGTTTAAAGTAAGCCCCGGCGATTTTTTGAATAAATGTGAATTTATTGAAACCTTATATTTTAAAGTTCTTATTTAATCCCCGCCAGGGCAAATCTCTGGTTTGCTTTCTATCAAGCGCGGCCCCTGGCTGGCTCAAAATTCATTTCATGCAATTCATTCCTTTATTATAGTGGTGGTTTTTGGTTCAATCCGTTTCGCCCATTGTTTGCCGCGTGCGGCTTGTGTACCCGGTGTCGATTTAGACTGTATGAAAAGATTATATTGTTTTTTTTTGTTTGTCAATGTAAAAAATATAAAATTATTATATTGACTTTGATATAACAATATTATATTATCTCAACATGAAAAAGAAAATCACAAACATCGAATTGGCAAAAGAAAGCGGGCTAACGCCTGCTTATATATCATTCATATTGATTGGTAAATATAACCCTTCTAAAAAAACTGCAATTGCATTGGCAGAGGCGACGGCACGGCTGGGGATTAAGACCAGCTCGGTTGACTGGATGTTTAATATCGACAAGGTCCGCAAACTAATAAGGGGGGAGTAGATCATGGGGAGATTAAGATGCAGAAAGTGCGAATTAGAAATCATTTTCAATTGGAAAATGGTCAATGATAAACCCAAGATTCACACTATCCACGGGATTAAATATCTGACAGCCGTATGCCCGGCATGTGGCTTTGAATGGCAGGTGAAAAAACGGACTGATACCACTCGGTCAGACTACCACCCACCACAGACACCGGTGACGCCATGAAGAAAAAAACAACCAGCCAGGGGGAGGCATTGTTGATAAAAATCCTTGAGGAGAACATCCGGGTCAAAGGCGGGAGCCTCCCG
>Ga0222697_1000799_pt1 | contig 12871 bp, 19 predicted proteins | sample AntAcemetage1402_FD_179835 | JGI IMG/M metagenome (GOLD analysis project Ga0222697, IMG submission 179835) | Saline water microbial communities from Ace Lake, Antarctica - #1402 | ecosystem: Environmental > Aquatic > Non-marine Saline and Alkaline > Saline | place: Antarctica: Ace Lake... | reverse complement strand
GTGAATCAAATTCAGGAAATCAAACTACGGCAATGGGTTATGAAGCAACAATGGGAAACTCTGGAAATGATGTTGTTGCTTTGGGTTATCAGGCAGGAAAAGATAATGCGGTTGCTAATCAGTTTATAGTAAAACAGGCAAATATTAATGCTATTCCTTTGATTCAGGGTGATTTCAGTACAGGCAACGTCGGCATTGGCACAACGGACCCATCTGAGAAATTAGAAGTATCTGATGGATCCAAGGGATTAACCATTGACCCAACTGCAGCCAGCCCCACTATCAACACAACTGCAAACACAAATGTGACCATAACGAGCAGTGGTGGCTCTGTAATCATTAGGTTGGGATAGTGAGGTTTAAAATGAAGAACTTTATTATCCCAAGATTATGCAGTTTTAGAAGCTTAAAAGAGTTAGAAATCTATATCCCGAATAATTCAGTAAACCCTGAAATCAGGAAGAATTTGGGATATTTTCTTAACCAAACTCGGGATATGAAAAGCATCCAAATTAGAGATATAAGAAACATTCTATTTTGTAATAATATAAGAAACCTTATGTTTTGTAGTAATATGAAAAACTTTCAATTCTGCAATAATAAAAATAATTTTCTTTTTTCTTTTAAATTTAAAAAAATATTTTCCACAGGAAAAGTGGGTGATGGAGGCAAAAATGGAATATAAAAACTTTAGAGTAAAAAGTTTAATAAGGTCTTTTAGAGATTTAGAAGTTTATCAAAAAACCATTCAATTATCTGAAGAACTAACTTCTCTTAAATTTATTAAAAAACAAGAAATAAGCTCTTTAACAGAAAAAGTGCCTAAGCTTATAGCAGAAGCTTATGGAGACAGATTTGATTCAAGAGAATTAGCACATAACAAATTAACAGAAGCCATAACTCTTATTGCAAATATAATTACTAAAATAGATTTATTCAGACAAAGAGCTGCAGATAATAAAGAACATAAAGAAGTTCTTGACAAATTCTTGACTAAATATCAAACGCAAAAAAGAAAGATTCTCAATTTGAGAAAAGCTTGGGATAGAGTTTTCAGAGGTAGAAAATGAAGAAAAACAATTTATCTCTACAAAGCTACACCAAAATATTAAATAATGTCCTTAAGTATATTGAAGAATCTAAGCTTAGAGCATTTTCTGAAATAAATAAAGCACTTCTGCTTGCATATTGGAATATTGGGCAGGAATTAAGCAAAAATGCAGCATATGGAAAATCAGTAGTAGAAAAATTATCAGGAGATTTAAAGTTTAGCTATCCAGAAGTAAAGGGTTATTCAGTAAGAAATCTATGGAATATGAAAAGATTCTATGAGACTTACCAAAAACTCCAGACAATGTCTGGAGAATCTAAAAAACTGCAACCAACGACTGCAGAATTTAAAGGGGAAAAACTGCAGGCACTGCCTGCAGAATTGCTTTTTAAGGTTTCATGGACAAACCACGCCCTTATCCTTGATAAAACAAGTTCAGATGAAGAAAAAGAATTCTATTTAAAGATATGCATAAAGGAGAAGTGGAGTTCAAGAGAATTAACACGTCAACTTGATTCTTCACTATTTGAAAGATACATGTTAGCAGATAAACCAAAAAAAGTTGTGGCTTTAATACCAAAACATGAATCTAAGGATATAGTAAAACACTTCAAAGATGAATATGTGCTTGAGTTTTTAAACTTAAAAAAAGAGTATTCTGAAAAAGAATTTGAAAATGCTATTCTAAATAACTTAAAAGATTTTTTCTTGGAATTTGGAAAATCATTTGCCTTTATTGGTTCACAATATGTGCTTGATATTGATGGAAGAGAAAATAGAATTGATTTATTATTTTATAATAGAGAACTTAGATGTCTTGTCGCAGTAGATCTTAAGATAGGTGAATTTAAAGCCGCTTATGTAGGTCAGATGCAAAAATATTTGGCTGCCTTAGATGAAAAAATTAGATTAGCAGATGAAAAAGAAAGCATTGGTCTAATTCTTTGCAAGTCTAAAAAAAGTGAAGAAGTAAGATTTGCACTCGCAAAAACAATGTCTCCTGTTAATGTAGCAATTTACAAAACCAAGCTACCATCTAAGGAACTTATTCTCAAAAGATTAGAGCAGTTTAGGATAAATAGAGGTAGTAAAAAATGAAACAAAAATCAATAATTGAAAAACCAGAAGATAATAATTATAGAGTATTAACTGAATGCCCTTATTGTGGTGGAAAACTTGTTAAGAGAGGCAAGAGAAAAAAGAAGTATGAAACAGTGCAACTTTATTATTGTAAGCATTGCAAAAAGAAAATTACTCCTATAATCACTAAAAACCGAACTTATCCATTAAAAATCATCATTGATTCTTTAACTCTTTACAATAAATTAACTCCTTTAACTATAATACCAAAATTAATAAAAGAAAAATATGGTATTACAATAACTTCTAGAATAATTTCTAAGTGGCTTGATGAATTTAAACAATATCTTCCTTTTCTTAGAATGAGAGAATTTGTTTCTAAAAAATACAAACCAAAAGATTTAATTGAAGAATCAAAATTAATTCATCAGCAAATTTATAATTTCAAATATCATAGAGCAAAATTAGAATTAATATTAAATGAAGAATTCAAACATTTTAAATTTAAGCCATTAAAAGAATTTTTAGAACTTGTTAGTGCAGAATGCCCTCATCAAATATTTCAAAAAACAACAAAAAGAGCTTCTGAATACAAAGATAAATTTAATTTAGATCAAGTTAAAATAATTCCAAAAACAAACACTGCAACAAGAATAGCTAATTTTATTATTCAAGCTGTTTCTAAAAATAAGTTAAGACATGAAACTTTGCAAGATTTTATGTTATTTAATGATAGCACAACTGTTGCTATTGAAGTTCCAATTCTTTTAAACTCTGAAGATATAAGACATTACAAACATGAACTCAACTTTGATGTCCCCATTACATTAAAGGATGATCAATATATTACAGGACACATTGATTTCATTCAAGTAAGAAATGGCTCAATATATATTTTAGATTATAAGCCTTCTGCAAAAAAAGTAAAGCCAATTGCTCAACTCACATTATACGCTTTAGCATTAAGCAGATTAACTGGAATAAGATTATTTCATTTCAAATGTGCTTGGTTTGACAAGGATAATTATTTTGAATTTTTCCCATTGCATGTTGTTTACAAATTAAAAAACAAAAAGAGGTTTGACAAAAAACAAACAAGATTAAGATAAAATGATAACTAATAAATATTTTAAGATAAATGCAGAATTGATTAGTGATGATAGTTCTATAAATCTTGACTATGATTATGTTAAAGAGAACAAAAAAGATTCTTCAATAGGCAGTATCATGATGAGCGAAATCTTTGAAGATGATTATTTCTCCTTTTATAGCAAAAGTCAAGACAAAACTTCCAACATGAACTCTTTTGAGATGACTCATCCTTCCTTTGAGATTTTTAAGATGCTCAATAGCAATAATATCCATACTTCCAAGTTGCATAATCTTCTTTTGCAAAGCAATGAACAACGCAGGATCTTTACTCCTGAGCTTTTGCATAATCTTCTTGATATTTGTGGCGTCTATTTTCATAATGATTTGCACCACTTGTTGAATTCTTCAACTGTCATGGATTTGCCTAAAGGATTTTTATCAATCTTTTTCAATTTTTCAACATATTCCTTTTTCATAGGTAATTCATCAACAGGATGCCAGTCTATATTCTCACAGAACTTCTCGTCGTCTTTAGATAGTTTTTTATCTTTGATATATTTTTCAAATATTTCTTTCTTAAGAGATTCTTCTCTTGCTACTTCAGACCAATTAATCCAAGAGAATAAATTTAATCTTTCTTTGAATTTATCCTCAATAGGCATTATTATGCTTACCATTTGTAATTCCCCCAAATTTTATAAGAAGATGTCAGAAATGTTTTTATTTCAGAGCAAACCTTTTGCATGTAATTTTTCTAATAATTCAAGTCTTTTCCTGATTCCTTGTTTCATAACTTCAGGCCAATTAACATCAGGATGTTTATCTAACTTTGCCTTGAATTCTTTTGATACAGACACAGTAAATCTTTTCATATTCAATACACCTCACAATTGTGTTAATACACACAAATGTGTTTATACTTATAAATGTTGTGGTTTTGAAGAATTAGTGAATGAAGAATCAATAAGCTTTATTGTGATGTCTAAATTTATCAAAAATAATTGTGTTACCCTCAAGTTTGAACATCAAGACAAAACTTCTAACATGAACTCTTTTGTAATCTTTAAGGTTTCCTCTAAGATTCTTGAAATGAGCTATAGTAAACTCATCCAATTGAGAAATTTGAATAATCTTTTTTTGAACTGCTCTAAACAAAGTAATATCTTTTTTCTTAAGTTTTATCAGAACATTTTGAATTCCAGAAGTATCAATGTTCATATTGAATCACACCATTTATTGAATTCAGATGCAGTCATAGATTTAACTTTTCCAGATTTCAATTTTTTAATAGTGGATTCCACAGATTTAACTACTTCATTAACAACAGAAGCCTTAACTTCTCTGTTGTCATCTTCAGAGATTTCAGATATTTCACGAACTTTTTTCATTAATTGCAATTCTTTTATGTCTTTTAATGTTTCAATAAAAGCCCTTCTTGCTACAGAAGACCAATTAACCCAATCATTATTATTTATTTCTTGTTTTAATTTATCAGGCAATGATAATGTTACAGTTCCCATTTTGACCTCACAAAGTAATTATTTATATTCTGTGTATACACAGGAAATATATAAATGTTGTGGTTTTGCATATAACTCTTTAGAATCCTCTTCTTTTCTACAGAGAACTTCATTCCCTGACTTTGTTCAAACCTTTGTAAGTTTTGAAAACAGTTTGAACTCTGTTCAAACACAAGCACAAAAGCCAATGGCTTTTGTTTATTCAAAAACAAATAACAAAAAGATAGCAGAATGCTAAAACAAAATAAAGAGAAAAAAGTGAAGAGCATAATGCCCATATTATTATTAGTGCTAACTTTACTATTTTTCTCATTTAATGTAAATGCAGAATTAATGAATAGCACTAATTATAAAATAACTTCTGCAGTAGTTTCTTCAGCAGGAACAAATACTTCTTCAACTAATTACCAAAACAATCTTGTTTTAGGTAGTTTAGCTGGGAACATTAATTCCCCGAATTATAATACTTATCTTGGATTTTTTCAAACAATAACAAATAATATTCCCAGCATTAGTTCTGTGCAGATAATGCCTATGTCTCCAAATTCTAGTGATGATTTAACTTGCACTGTTACAGGTTGGAGTGATGGTGATGGTGATGCAGAGAATTATTATTTTGATTGGTATCGGGAGGAGATTTTTGTTTTTGGGGTTTATCAGAATGAAACTAGCTACACTCTTGGTTCAGGAAATACAACAATTAATGATGTTTGGAATTGTACAGTAACCCCTTATGATGGTTATGATAATGGAACTTCTATAACTGATCAAGTAAGTGTAGAAAACTCTGCACCAAGCAAACCAGGATTATTAGAACCAAATAATGGAAATAATTCTTTATTTAGCAGATATCCAACTTTTACTTGGAATTGCACAGATAATGATGGAGATGGTTTAAAATTTAGTTTAGAAATTAATATTAGTTATGGGGATGTTGATAGGTTATACCCTTTGAATAGTTCTCTTTATTCTCAAGAAGGAAATAATTATTCTTATACTATCCCTGATGAACTTCATGTTTATGTAGAGAACGATAATAATCCTTATGATTGGAGGGTTAGGGCTTATGATGGAACAAATTACTCTGAATGGTCTGATACTTTTAATTTTTCTATAGAAGAAACTGTGATTGTTAATAATATTAATTTAGCTGTTGATTTTGGTGGTCCTCTTGATCCTGAAGCAACTGCAAACACAGTTGATGGTCCTGCGAATCCTTTTGTTTTTGAAAATGGGGGTAATGTAAATATTAGTTTAAGGAATTTAACAATGTCTGGGGACTTTTGGTTATCTGATGGATTAGGGAATGATTCTTTACAATTTAAAGCAGACAATTATTCAGATGGTGGAGATAATTCAACATACAATTATTCAGGTTCTACAACCAGTTGGACAAATTTCTCTGCGAATAATCCTAATGTTGTAAGGAATTTGTATTATGGTAGTGGATTAAATTACATTGAAGTTGATTTAAGAATAGATGTTCCTTGGAAAGAACCTCCTGGAAGTAGGTCAAGGAATATGACTTTTTACTGGAGAATAGATGATTCATATAATTATGTAGAATAATGGATAAAAAAGGTAAGCAACAAGAAAAGGGAAAAAGTGATTCAATAGACATACCTTTAAAGATTTTACAAAATAGGGATGTTGCTATTCTTGAATCTATTGTTGCTTATCTAAAAGATGAAAAAGAAATGAAATACTCTAAAATTGCTCGTCTCTTAAATAGAGATCAAAGAACTATTTGGACTGTTTATAATCGTGTGAAAATTAAGAGAAAAGTTCAGAATAAAAAAATGAAAAATAAAAATAATAAGGAATAATAAATATGAGTAAGAAAAAAGATATTATTAAAATATTTGTATTGATGTTTTTCTTAGCTATTATTCTATTAAGTGTTGCAAGCAACACACATGCTTTAGGAGTTGCTCCTGCAAGAACATTATTTAAATCAGAACAAGGCAGTAAAGATGGTACTATTAGAATATTAAATAATCAACATAGAGATATGAAATTAGCTGTTTATGTTGCAGGGGAAAATAGTGATTCTGTGCAATTAGATAAGGAGTTAATAGAATTTAATAAGGATGAATCTTCAAAAGAAGTAAATTTTAAGGTTAATATTCCTAAAGATCTTGGTCCAGGTAGACATGAAACAAGTATTGTGATAACAGAATTACCTTCACAATTTGATAATGTAGATGATATGTTAATGAAGACAGATTCAATTATTGCAACAACATCAGTTGCTTCATTAATATTAATTGATGTTCCTTTTCCTGGAAAATATATTCAAACCAGGTTAAGTGTTAATGCAGGTAATTCTGATGAACAAACAACTTTTGCTATTTCATTATTTGGAAAAGGAGAACAAGATATAGATAATGTTGATGCCACAATTATAATAAAAGGGCCTACTAATGAAGAGATTGCTCGTGTAAAAACAGGTTCTACAAGTCTTAAATCTGGAGAAGATTCTAAAATTGTAGCACAATGGAATGCAGGTGTCAATTCTGGATTATATTATGCAGATGCAATAATATATTATGATGGTAAACAATCTTCTGCCTCAGAAGTGTTTTTGATTGGTGATAAGACTTTAAAAATCAGAAATATATTTATAGATAAATTTACACTTGGTAAAATAGCTAAAGTCGAGGTATTTGCAGAAAGTGTTTGGAATAATGAAATTAAAGATGTTTATGCAGAAATAGATGTTTTTGATAATAGGGTAGAAGCAATTGAGAATATTAAAACTGCAACTGTAGATATTCCTGCATATGGTGATGCTATTCTTACTGGTTATTGGGATACTCAGGGTATGGCTATTGGTGACTATGACTTTAATGTAAAACTTTATTATGAAAAAAAGACAACAGAGAAATTATTTGTTGCAATCATTAATATTGATAATATTCAAATAAGCGATACTATAGGTATTGTTGGAAAAGCAACTGGTGTTGATAAAAAAGGAGAAGGCTTTGGCCTTGTGGGTATTTTGATAATTGCAGTTGTTGCTTTGATAATCATTAATCTTGTTTGGTTATTTTATTTTAAGAAGTTTAGAAAGAAAAAATAATTATTATTATGGAAGGTAACCACAAAAAAGATTAAATAATAAATATGTGGTTACCCTATTTGCAATATACAAACAATTTTAAATAAGATGAGGTTTTAATAAAATAAAATGGCAATGATAGTTAATGAAGAAGGAAAAAATGATTATTTAAAAGCAGGCAAGATTGCAGGGAAAGCATTGCTTTATGCTGCAAAATCTATTAAACCTGGAATGCCTATTAGGGAATTACTTGACAATGCAGAGGAAAAAATATTTTCTCTTGGTGGAAACTTAGGTTTTCCTGCACAAGCAGCTCTGAATAATATAGCTGCACACCAGTGCCCCACAGAAGAGGAGGGTCTTGTTTTTAATGAAGAAGATATGGTGAAGCTTGATTTTGGTGCAGAGTATGAAGGATTTATTGGTGATACTGCTACAACTGTTTATCTTGGTAACGATTCTGAAAAAAAGAAGATTGTTGAGGCTTCTAAAAAAGCTTTACAAGAAGCAATGAAACTTATTAAACCGGGAACACCTGTTAATGAAATTGGAAGAAAAATAGATGAAGTAATAAGTTCTTATGATTTAAATCCTATTAGAAATCTTTCTGGCCATGGTCTTGGATTGTATGAAATTCATGATGCACCAGGAATCCCTAATTATGATAACGGAGATGATACTGAATTAGAAGAAGGTGAGATGATTGCAGTAGAGCCATTTGCTACAAATGGGGTTGGAAAAGTTAAAAATTTTGGTCAAGCAACTGTTTTTGCAAAAATGATAGAAAAAGGAACAAGAAATCCTTTTGCAAGAGAAGCATTGAAAATTATAGATGAATTTGAAGGTCTTCCTTTTTCTCAAACTCTTCTTGAAAAGAAGTTAGGTGTTGGAAAAACAAGAATTGCTCTTGCAGAATTAAAAAAATTAGAAATATTAAATGAGTTTCCTGCATTAAGAGAAGTCTCTGATGGTATTGTTTCTCAGCATGAACATAGTTTTCTTGTGGGAAAGAAAACAATAATTACAACTCTTGTTGATGATGATGAATAATTTTAATTTGAATAATAAAGGTAATAAGGATAATATTGAAATAACTGGATTAACAGAGTTATTAAACAAATTAAAATTGCAAAAAGATAAAAAATCAGATCTAGAGCAATACTTTACTCCAGTGGAACTTGCTTTAAAATTCTTAAAAAAAAGTGATTTTAAAGATAAAGTCATTGTTGATCTTGGTTCTGGAAATGGAATTTTAGGATTAACTGCATTATTATTAGGTGCAAAAAAAGCAATATTTGTAGAAATTGATAATGCAGCATTAGATGTTGCAAAAAAGAATTATGAATTTTTAAAAAAGAATTCTGCTTTAGGTGTTAAGTTTGGGAATGCAGAATTCATAAATAAAGATATTTCTTTATTATTTAAGTCAGAACTTCCAAAAATAGATATTGCAATACTTAACCCCCCTTTTGGAACAATAGATAAAAATAAAAAGATTGATACGATTTTCTTGAAAAAAGCTATGAAATTAGCTAATAAAATATTAACAATGCATAAAACAGCATCTAAAGATTTTATAAAATCCTTATTGAAAGATAATAAATTTACTATAATTTATGAAAAAGATATTCTTTTTCCTATAAATAATATATATCAACATCATAAACAAGATAATGTTAATATTGAGGTTACATTGTTGATTGCAGAGAAATTATAATTTTGTATGCTTTTCTAATTTTTTTCTTATAAGATCAATATTTGTTAAAAGTTCATTAACAGTTTCAAGGTTCAAATCATTTCTATAATAGTTTATTCCATTTCTTATTTTTCTATATCTATCAAAAAAATATGCTATTCTCTTTTCTTTTAATATATCTTTTAAAAAATAGGTTATAGAGAGGTGATCCAAAAATTTATATCCTTTTAGAAATCCTGTTGCTTCAATGTATTCCCTAAAACCTTCATATATTTCTCTCAAAATCGTTTTAGAGGTCTTTTCTTGTAATTTTATTCTTTTTGCTGTTTTTATTGCTTCTAATCCAGATTTTATTAAACTTTTGGATCTAAATCTATCAACTGGTAGCTTCTTTACAGATCCTTGTTTTAAGCATTCTTCAAAATTCACAAAAATACCTCCAATTGCCCTGATAGAGTAATCCCATTATATATATTATTTATTAATTCTTTATTATTCTTAACTGCTTTTTTCCAATCATTTTTAGTAAATAAGTGTAATGTTATGTTTCTGTTTAATTGTTTTTCAAATTTACTTAGCCCTATCCCTTTTTTTGATTCTGTAATTAAACATAGGTCTATATCACTTTTTTCATCATCATATGCTTTAGCATAACTCCCGAATAAAATTATGTTTGGGTAATCATATTCTTTTTCTAAAAATTCTATTAATTTTGATTTTCTTATTTTTTCAAGATTAAAAAATAATTTTAAATTAAGTGTTTTTTTAGTAATATTTAATTTATATGCTTTGTAAATACCAGAATTATCAATTTTTAATAGATTTTCTTTTAGGTATAATTTTAGATTATTGTTTATAGTCATATGATTAATTTTTAAAATTCTTCCAACTTCTCTTATTTGGAAACATTTGTTTGGATTTTCAAAAAAAGGTTTCAAGATGTATAACTTCTTTTCCATATGTAAAGAACAATATACACTAATATATAAATGTTTCTGTTTTTATCTAAAAATTTATTATTTGCAAGATATTTGCGAATATCTTTGATTTCAAAAATTTTGAATTTTTGCATACTTTAACTTTTAAGTTAAAGATTAGCTTCTTGCAAGTTCAAAAATTGATTCTATAATGTAATCTGAAATACCTCACATTTTAGTGTGGGGATAAGGGTGAACTATGGTGAATCAATTTTTGTTATTATATTAAACTCTTTAAAAATAGTTTTTATATAGCTAAAAAACAACAATCTTTAAAAACCCACAGAATTTAGGTATGAATATGTTATTCAATAATAAAAAAGGTATATCTCCTTTAGTTGCTACAATACTTTTAATAGCTTTTGCTGTTTCTATTGGAGCTTTAATAATGAATTGGACCTCTTCAGAAGATTCAAATGCTGTTTTACAAACTTCTTCATGTTCTGCAATTAATCTTAAAGTCCTAAGTGCTTGCCAGGATAATAATAGTATAAAATTATCTTTGAAGAATGTAGGAAGGGGAAATATTAATTCAGTTATTTTAAGAGGTAAATCTAATTCAAGATATGATTATTTAGTGCCTGCAAGTTTTCTTTCAAGTTCTGAAAACAAGATTTACACAGTAAATAAAGATAATTTTAATGAAAATAATTTTAATATTATCCCCCTGGTAATGTCTGGTTCTGATGAATTAGTGTGTAGTAGTAAATCTGTTGTTAATGTGCAATTAGTAAATTGCTAGTTCTTTAATCGATTTTTTAATAATTCCCCTAGTTAGTTCATTAAATTTTTAAATAATTCCCCATTACCTCTTTAGATGATATCAGAAAAGGTAATAAATAGGGCAGAATTGCTAAGGAACACAACTGCATACCAAAAAATTCTACAAAATAAGATATTTATAATACCAACTGATACAGTGTATGGAATATCTTGTGATGCAACAAGTACAAGATTAGTTAAAAAAGTAAGAAAAATAAAACATTGTAAGCAACCATTTAGTGTTATTGCACCAACAAAGAAATGGATAAGGGATAATTGTATTGTTAATTCTAAAGTAGAAAAATGGTTAAAAAAATTACCAGGACCTTTTACTTTAGTTTTGAAATTAAAAAATAAGAATGTTATTTCAAAAGAAGTATATAATAGAGAAAATAACACTCTTGGTGTGAGAATCCCAGATCATTGGATAACTGATGTTGTTAAAAAGATTAATATACCCTTAATAACAACAACTGCAAATGTTCATGGAAAAAATTATATGACTTATATTGATAATTTAGATCCAGAAATAAGAAATAAAGTAGACCTTATAATTTCTGTTGGAATAAAAAGAGGCCACCCTTCAACAATAATTCACATAGATGATGAAGAAAAAATAATTAAAAGAAAATGAAAATACTTGCTTTAGGAGATGTTCATGGAGACACAAAAAAGATCCAAGAATTTGCAGATAAAGCAAAAAAAGAAAAAGTTGATCTTGTAATTCTGACGGGTGATATAACAAATTTCAATAGTTCTACAGAAAATTTAATTGGGCCTTTTAAAAAAGCAGGAAAGAAAGTTCTACTCATACCAGGAAATCATGAACCAATTGCAACAGCAGATTTTCTTGCAGAATTATATGATATAAAAAATATTCATGGCTATTCTGTTAAATATAAAGATGTAGGCATATTTGGTGCAGGTGGTTCATCAATAGTTGGGCCAAGCCCAAAAATTCCAAGTCAGGAAATGTTTGATTTATTAAAAAAAGGTTTTGATAAAATAAGATACCTTGATAAAAAAATAATGGTAACTCATGAACATCCTTCTGGGGGAGTAATAGAAAAACTAACACAATTCTTTCCAGGTTCAAATGCAATAAGAAAAGCAGTTGAGAAATTTCATCCAGACATATTATTATGCAGCCATGTTCATGAAGCAGATGGCTTAGAAGAAAAAATAGGTCGCACCCGGGTTATTTCTGTAGGTAAAAAAGGCAAGATTATTAATATTTGATGTGTTATTGATTGTTCTTTGATGTTTTGATTGCTGGGCATAGTGATTATTTTTGGGTGGGCTGAGCAATTTTCCTTTTCATCGCTTGTTAATTGCCCCGAGCCGTAGGCGAGAGCGCAGCGTGGTCGAGGAGCGCAGCGACGAAGAAGTTGAAAAAAAGGTGTATCAAGTGCAAAGCACTATCAGTTACCAGAATCGAGGGAGGGAAATATCTATTTATTCATTATGAAATAGTAACTCAACGAAAGATTTATAAAGTTTATTGGCGAACGGGCTATTGTGAAACCCTTGTGATTTTTATGATTAATAATATATAATTTTTTGTTATTCTTATTAGTCTATCTATATTGTATGCTATTACTCTTGTTAAAATCTCAATTTTTTGAGATTTTA
>Ga0222697_1000794_pt1 | contig 12901 bp, 22 predicted proteins | sample AntAcemetage1402_FD_179835 | JGI IMG/M metagenome (GOLD analysis project Ga0222697, IMG submission 179835) | Saline water microbial communities from Ace Lake, Antarctica - #1402 | ecosystem: Environmental > Aquatic > Non-marine Saline and Alkaline > Saline | place: Antarctica: Ace Lake... | reverse complement strand
TCTACCGGCGTTTGGTTGAACCTAAATCTTGTTGTATCCACATCAACACCTCTTATTTTTGAATTAACAGCCTTTCTATTTCTATTGCTCTTTACGACTTTTGTCATCCCATTAACCTTTTTATTGCTCTTTACGACTTTTGTCATCCCATTAACCTTTTTATTGTTGTAGTTTTAATTTTACCTTTCCCTTCCTTGCATCGACCACGGCATCTTATACAAACTGGGCTTTTAGGGTCATATACATTCTCTATTGCGAAACTGCTAGATATAAACGGTTGTATAACTTTACCCTCTTTCTTCAATCTATAAAGTTTCTTCCAATCCAAAAGCTTGTTACCAAACACATCTCTTTTCATGCGTAGTTTGCTTATCCCATAAGTAATGCAAGCTGACTTGCTGACACCCTTTAGCATAGGGTCAATCTCACGCAAATAAATATCTTCTTTAGGGTCAATAAGGTAATGAGCGGGGCATTGTATCTTACTTTGGTAATACGTTGCCCCAAATGCTTTCCCGCTTTTATCTACTATGAAAGTTTCATTGCTCATTATTTACCAACTTTGTCCATAGGTAACACGTCTGTAATCGTGCTTGCTTCAACGCCAGCCATTTTAGCAATAGCTTCGGCTAATCTTTCAATACTACCTGATTTTCTTGACTTATCCTTAACTAATCTCTTTACCGCTTCTTTTCTTGTCAATTCTTTATACTCTGCTGTATTCTTGTAAGCGTCTATTTGTGCTATGGTCGGTTGGCTTGCTGACAACTTCCGGCCTAACTTCCAAAACAATTTGAATATCTTTTCAGCGTTGTGCGGGTGCATTGGCCCAATTCTTTTCCCGTATGGTGTCCATAAAGAAATGTTTTTATGGTCGTTAATCTCTACAACCTTTATTTTGTTAGTATCGACCCTACCTTTCTTAGATATTTGGTCTAACTCGTTCATGTACCGGCCAAGCATATCATTAGGCATATCTGTTGCTTGTTCTGCTAACTTGTCAATTAGTATCTGATTCTCTTTCGCTAATTCAGCCTTAGTTTTATTTTTCTGGTCAACCATTGTTTTCTCCTTTTTTGTTCCCTTTAAAAATCGAGGGAAGGGTTAGTTCCCCTCCCCCGAAGGTCAGTCCTCTAACGAGTTTAGGATGCAGTGAACTGCATTTCATTACCATGTAAATTTCTTAAAACAGATTCGCCCCACATTTCAGTACCAACTATTCTTGTTGCTACTTCTGCCGCATCGCCTTCAATGTCAATACGGAAAGGTCGTTTCTGGACATACTCGATTCCAGCCCTTGAAAATGCCGCGCCTGAACCATTGTTAGTCGTCAAAACGATGTTAGCATCAGAGAATAAACTGAACCCTAAAGCCAAACCAGCAAAACCCATGCGAGCAAAATCTTCACCTACTGTTCCTGGACCAGCAGTTTGTATAGCATCAGACGAATTATCAAACAAGCTGATAAGCCCTGAAGAACTCCAAATCTGTTGAGGGTGCAATACCAAATTGTAAGGTAAAGGTGCGAAATAAGTCCGTAACGAAGCGTAAGCGTCGTATAAATCCGCTGGCGCTAATGACGCTATCGCTGTGCCTTGGTTAGTTGTGAAAGAAGTAAACAACGTAACTAAATCTAAATCGCGTCTTACTCTTATGCTTTGTCCAATCAAAGAACCGGCAACCGCGGCCATATCATCAATAGTCGCTAACTGCGCAATCTCTTTTAACTGAACGTAAGAACCATGCACCCCAACAGTTGCTTCTGCCGGAGAAGTTTCGTCGCTAGTTGTTGAATCCAAAGCTTGTGACGATAAACTATCATCAGCTTCTGATGTTAACTTCTGAACAAAAGGGGTTTGGTGAACAACGCCGGGTTGGCCAGCGAAGTTTACATTTGTTACCAACGGCCGTATAATATCGCCTTCTGATAACTCTAGAAGCGCCGCGGCTACAATAGTCGGAACGGCTTCTGTCAGTGTGGTTGTGGTTGTGTCTGCCATCTTAAAATCTCCTTTTTAATAGATAAGCTATACGGCTTTTTTTGCCGCAATAAATGCGCTCATCTTGTTTCGTGCTTCTGTAATTCCCTTATTATCTCCAGATGCCATAGCTTGTTGTAGTTCAATATTCAACGACATAAGGTCAGTCGGTGCAGAACTTCCGCCAGTATTACCGGGTGGCGTTCCCCCTCCACCCTTGTTATTAGCTTTAACTAAATGCGGGCGTGATTCAAGGAAAGTTTTAACTCCATCCTTTACAGAGTATTTGATTTCTAAACCGTTGCCGTCAACACCTTTAATCTTGATAGCACCGTCTGTATCTAGAAATGCTTGGTTAGTCATTAATGCTACCGATTCATCGATGTAAGCGCTGGCAGTAGCTAATTCGCTGACTAAAGCATGATTAATTTTCATGTTTGATAATGACCCGTCTTTCTTAGAGATAACGCCTTGTAATTCTACTATTTGTTTTTCCATATTGGCTTTGGCTTCGTCATATTTCTTACCAGCTTCTAAATCCTTTTGTTGCTGGCCTTCCATAGCTTTCTCATGCTCTGTTTTAAATTTAACTAGCTCTTCATAATTTGCGTATTTGCTACTTTCTCTAGCTAACCGTTCTTGCACATGATGGTTCAAAGCTTCTTGCGTGAATAACCCTTTCTTAATCTCGTCTACTTCTACTTGAGTATAAGTTTTGTCCGGCATAAAACCCTCCTATTTACCGCCAGAGTTGGCGTTTTTCTTGAATAAATTAGGCAACTTGTCTACCAACTTATCGCCTTCACCTTTTCCCTCGTTGTTATCTATATCGTCAAGCATAACATTTAAATCGTTCTCTGCCATGCGTGGAAACTTCTTTTTAACTATCGCTTTTTTAACTTCTTTGTCAAACTCTTTTCCAAGACCAGCTTTCATTGTTTTCTCTAACTCGTCTAAATCATCAGTAAGGCTAGCAACTGAAAACTCTTTAGGGTAATCGATATGCCCGTCAAAAGATTTGCTTATTTCCCACAATGAGAAGAATTCCCATAACTTCATTTCGCCATCTTCAAAGTTAGATGCTTTTCTAGCCAATGAACTGTTAGTCTGGTTAAAATCCCATGCTTTGCTTACACCACTTTGCGCCACTGCTGATTCACCGTCAAACTTTGCGCTTCCGGCTTCAATCTTAGCTAACTGAAACATCTTAACAACTTGCCTATCTATATGCTTAAAATAAGCTTCTGCGTTAGACGCTGGCGGAGATATGTACCCCGGTCGGTCTGTATCTCTAGGGTAAATCAATCCTTTTCTAGTCCCTATTTCTATTTCGCTATACTCGCTTGATTCCCCTTGTACCGTTAGAAAAGCAAAAGTCTGGTCGCGTAATATCTGCTTTAACTCCGAACAAGAATTGAATACATCTCTAGTTATAAACGCTATATCAGATAATGCGCTGATACCTAAAAAGTTGACTTCCTTTTTACTTCTCTTATCCACTACACAAACTATCGGAACGTAGCCTACCCGGTTCAATCCGCTAGAAATTAATTCGTACTTAGAATTATATAGATACCAACTATCTCTAGTGATTAGCCGGTATGTTATCGCTTTCCCTAAATCTTTATCGTATTGCATAGGGTCAATGTTCGCATCTTCCATTTCTCTAACTAATACCCAGTAAGGTCGGCCGAACGGGTCTAATGCCCAATTAACCATGTTCTGAGGATGTATAAACGCAAAGTAAGCGAACACGTCTTTATCTATTTGGTCTTGCACTGTTACTATATCATCTGAAGATTGAGGCGAATCAACTACTATAAACACATGCCCGTATAACTGGGATAAGTCCGCCATCTCTTTCCTGAACTCTGTTAGCGAAGAACCCTTTCTATCTATATTGTTTTTTCTTTTTTCAACGATTTTTTCTATATTATTAAAATCAGCCACGATGTTTTGTTTAAACAAATGGTCGGTAAACGTGTCTAGTATAGGAGCGGAAAAGTTATAGTAATAACTCATTTTAACCCGGTCTTTGAAATCTCTGTCCAACTCTTTCGGATGCTTGAAAAGATGCGAGTTTGTTGTTTGGCTCAAAACTGTACCATTAGCGTATATACGATATAAGTCGCTAACTCCATTATCTGTGCTAGCGCCTGATACAGTCGCGCCGGTATAATCAAGACCACCTTCATAACTGTCTAACAAGAAATTCCAATACCCGCTATACTTCCGGTTGACCGGATGTGGGTTTTCAACCATAATTTTAATGCTCATATCTTTAACCCTTCATATTTTGCTTTGTTTAAGCCGAATTCTTTCTCTACCATATACCCAAATGCGTCTGACATGTGAGTTAAATCCAAATCTTTACCACCATCTATTGCTGTTGTGCCTTCCTTGTATGAAACTTGCTCGAAATCCCTAATCAGCTTCTTACATTTTGGATTAACCAGCACCCGCCTTTCACCCCGACTATTACATATCAAACCGTTTACAGCGTTGACCCTATCCCTTTGCGCTGGGTTTCTTGTCGGTATATGTGGCGTGATTCTATATTTAGCCAACTCTGACTTTACTATCTTCCAGTTGGTTACGTTACTTGACGAATGCCTTGCCGCACCAGTTGCATCCCCGTATAAATCTAAACCAGTGTAATGGTTCGGATACCTTCGTTTGAATTCTTCACAAGCTTCGATAGTGTTTGAATTTGTTAAACTAATCTCGTCTACAACATAAGCTTCAGTTAACCCTGTCTGCAAATTCTCACCTATTTGAGTTATTGCCCAACATAAAGGGTTAACATTGAAATCGCAACATAGTCCTAATGGTTTACTTGGGTCGTACTTAGCCAACTTAAACGCTAAGTCGCCAGCATTGTCTTTACGGTTGAACGCGTAATAGACTTGGCCTTGGAATACTACAAACCGGCCTAACAATTCTTGTTGCATGAACTTGTCATCGTACTTTCTAGCTAAATCATCAATCGCCGCTGGTGGAATATGCTTATTCTCATACGTTGAGAATTGAAGCAACCCATAATCTTTATCTCTCTGTTCAACAAACACGTCATGAATCCAATCAAAACTATTAGGTGATGTTGTCAAAATGCCTTTTCCACCGGTTGATAAGACTCTTCCTAGCAATACGTCCCAAATGCCAGCCTTACATTCTCGGCCTTCGTCTAACCAAAACCCGCATAAAGTAGCGTTTCTTATTCTATCAGGCTTATCAGCGGAGAAACCATGCACTTCCCTACCGTTTTTAAAGGTTATTATCTTATCACTTGTGTTTTCGCTCTTGATTAACGGCCTAACTGCTATTTTAAACTCGCGCCAAGTTGTCCGTTTTAACATTTGGTAGGTTGGGGCAATGATTCCGTATACTCCGTTTTCCCTTGAATTCCAAGCTTGAGCGCCGGCTTCCCTTGCCCCAGAATATGTTTTGCCACCACGGATACCACATACCATAGCAACGTATCGATATAAATTCTGTACCGCGTAATGGAACGCGTATTGACCGTCATGTGGTTTGTAGCTCTTTAGCTTTATCATGATAAAAACTTTGCAACTCGGTTAGGCACTTTAGAACCGTTGCCCCCGGCTTTTCCGTTTGAAGGAATTATTTCTATCATCTCGTCCTCGTATTTTTTATCGCCAACTTCTTCTGGCCTTACTCTCCAATCTTCTTTTCTTCTGTTATTTAACCAATAAATGCAAGCCATTGTATCTGGTGCAGTTGACTTAATTATTGTTTTCTTTTTAATCGCCGGCATCTCTTTTATAACTTCGCCGACTTCGGTCATTATTGTTATCTGTTCAAACTGGGTTTCGGTATGCTCAAAACCCAAAGCCCGTTTATATAAACTCGCGACCACTCTCGCGTCAGCTTTATCTTTCCCTCTTTTTAAGGCTATCTCAAAATTAGGATATTTGTTTTTATAAGTCGTTATAGCGCTTTGACTTACGCTCAACACGTTTCCTATCTCCACTTCGGTTAAACCATAACCCGCTAACTGCTCTACTTTCTTTAAAGATATTTTTTTATATTTTGAGTTACCGTGCATTTTTTATACTTTCTCTTATTATTTTCTCTCTAGGGAATTCTATTTTTAAAACGAATGGCACTAACGCATTTTGGTAAACACAATTAAAGCATAGCCTGTTGTGGATTCCTTTACTATTGAATATATTGCCGCATTTTAAGCATATTCTTTTCATAAGCAAGCCCTCACTTTATTATAACTCTAAATTAGAAATAAGTAAAGCGAAAAAAACAAAATAATCCTTTACTTTTCTTGAAAATGCCCCATAATATAATTATGGCAGTTACACTCAACTCTAAACTCATAGCTAATAACCCGTACCGAGCGGGGAAAGGTCAATATCCCAACCTTCTTGGGTGTTGTTTACTGCCATGACTTTCTTCGCTCGGTATTTTTAATTTGGAGATTATATGCCAGTTAATCCTCAACTCGAAAACGGATTTGTCAGAGTAGCCACCGAAATATGGGAAGCTTGGGCATCAACACGTATACCGGGCGAGGCGGAGCAAATACTAAAAACCATTGTTCGTAAAACTTACGGCTGGAATAAAAAATCTGATATAATAACCCTATCCCAATTTTACACAACTACCAAAATACCTAAACATAGGATAATCAGGGGGTTACAAAAACTAACCCAAATGAATATTATTACCCAAAAAGGTAACGGAAAAGAAAAAAGGTATAGCATTAATAAAGACTATCCATCTTGGAAATCATTACCCAAAAAGGTAACAACCAAATCATTACCCAAAAAGGTAACAATCATTACCCAAAAAGGTAATTACTTATTACCCAAAAAGGTAACGCCTATTAATACAATAGACACTAATACAATAAACAAAATAAACAAAGCATTTACTCACCTTGACACCCCAGCATTTAAAGAAATATGGGAAGCTTGGTTAGAGGTTAGAAAGAAGATTAAAGCGCCTAACACTACAAGAGCATTAGAGCTATCATTAAAGAAATTGCATAGGTATCCAATAAAGACTTCTATCCTAATGCTAGAACAATCAGTCGAACGCGGCTGGCGAGGGGTATTCCCTATTAAGGATATTAAAAATAGCCCGGCTTATGTAAGAGAGCCTGAAGCAAAAATTCCGGTTAGAGAAGAAGTCAGTCTTGAAAGTCTACAAACAATAAGCGATTTAGTTAAAGGCGTTGTTAAAAAATGTAAGGATGTGTAATATGGATGAACAAGGTAAATTTATTAAAATTTTAGAAGAAGCCCAATGCGCAAGGCTTCGTAACCTACTGCAACGCTAGGGAAAGAAAATTAAAATAATCCTTTACTTTTCCCAAAAAGAGCGCTACAATATATTTAACGTGGTGAAAAGTGGAAAATACAAAAACAAAAACAATAATCGGAAGGGAGCGAAAACAGGGCAAAGAACCCAATCTTAGCCACCACGTCTGTTTAGCTCCCGACCTTAGCGTGGAGGGTTTTAAAAATGATAAAACTAAAAGTCAAGTATAGGCTAACCTTGACTATGTTTTTGACTGGTTGTTTCTGGATACCGTTAACTATTTTGTTCTGTTATATGCACCCAGTAAAAACTGCTATTTATGCTGGTAAAATAGGTGTAGTCAAGTATAGGGTAGATAAAAGGGTTAAATCGGCTCTAAGACCCATTACAAGACCATTTAAGGCTATTGGTGATAAGTATGGAGTGACCGATTCTAGGAATATACAGTATGAAATAGTAACACCGTGGAAAAGAAGTCCGATACCGCAACCGAGTATGTTCACAAAGGTTTCTAGGAGAACGTGGAAAATAATAACTTTCTGGGTTAAAAGGGGGTAAAATGTCTAAAGAATTAGTAGAAAAAGTTGCAAAAATTCAGAGTAAATTGAAAGCGCCTAAAGGGCAATTTAACAAGTTTGGCGGATACGCTTACCGGTCATGTGAAGATATACTTGAAGGCGTAAAACATTTGTTAGCTGAAGAAAATCTAATTTTAACTATCACCGATGAAATGTTGATTATAGGGGCAAGGTATTACATCAAAGCAACTGCGCAAATATCAGACGGTAACGTGCATATTGAATGTTCAGCGTTTGCTAGAGAAACGGAAGATAGGAAAGGGATGGACGCAAGCCAAATTACAGGAGCGACTTCATCGTACGCTAGAAAGTACGCGCTGAATGGGTTGTTCTTGATTGACGATACCAAGGACGCTGATGTTGATCAAGGCAGTAAACAGCAAGAAAAAATAGCTACACCTAAGGCCACGCCAGTTGTTGAACCTATGCCTGATGTTAATAAAAAAGAAATAAGTAAAGAAATAAGTGAAGAAAACAAAAAAATGATAACAGCATTTAAAAAAATGGAAACTGCATTAGGTAAAGATGATTTTGATTTCGTTCTTAAAAAACATGGCATTGAAAGAATAGGCCAAATTAAAACTAAAGAGCAAGCCATCAAAATATTAAAAGTGATGGATAACTTGATTTTGACCGAGGGAAAATCATGATTGTATTTAATGAAGCAAACCATACTTACAAAATAGACAGCGTAAACTGTGTTTCGGTTACATCCTTAATGAGCGAATATGGTATAGGAAATTTCAGCATGATACCGCACCAGATATTAGAGCCGGCTATCCACTTGGGAAATTGTGTTCACAAAATGGCCGAGTACCATCTCAAAGGTGAACTTTCAGAAGAAACCCTCGACCCAGCGTTAGAGCCGTATCTGGAAAGCATAAAGCAGTTACAAAAAGACCACAAAATAGAAGTCTTAGCAATAGAAGAAAAGGTAGGGGCTAAAGAACTTAGCATAGCCGGCACGCTTGATTTGAGATGTATGTTCGATGGAGTACACACGATAATAGATTGGAAAACCCCTAAAAGATTTAGCAGTAATTGGTTGGTTCAAGGTAATGGGTATAAATACCTTAAAAATTTATGGCTAGACGAAAATGAACAAGTAAAACAATTCATACCAATAAGATTAAGCCCTAGTGGGTATAGTTTACCCCCAGATAATCTTTCTAATGGTAATGAGTTAAACGTGTTCATGGCGTTGTTAACTCTAAAAAATTACAAGGAGAAAAAATCGTGAATAAACAAATCGAAACTATCAAAGAAGAGTCAGCGCTGATTACATCGTTGGCTAAAAAACTAATCATAGTTGATAACGATGATAACAAAGCCGGTTCAGATATTCGGGTAATGTGTAAAAAAGCTGTTAAGGAAATCAAAGAAATATTTGACCCGATTGTAACCAAAGCGCACGCGGCGCATAAAGAAGCAACAACCCAACGCAAGAAACTTATCGAACCGTGGGAAAGCGCTGACAAGGTTATAAGAGAAAAAATCTCGGATTGGATGGCGGCAGAAAGAAAGAAAGCCCAGTTAGCACAAGAAAAGCTAACAAAGGCCTCAGCCGAACAAGGGATAGACTTCGTGCCAACAGTAGCATGCCAAATAAATAAAGTTGATGGTCAGGTCATAGTTGAAAGATGGAATGCAGTTGTTGTAGACAAATCTAAAATACCCCTAGAATATTTAGAACCTGACATGCCAAAACTTAACGCTTGCGCCAGAGCCAAAAAAGGTGATTCTAATATTCCCGGCGTTACATTTAAATGCACTACTGACACAACTGTAAGAACATAGGAGAAAAAAAAATATGAACATAATAACTATCATAGGAAGATTAACAAAAGATATAGAATTAAGATATACGCCGTCTGGCACTGCCGTAACAACAATGAGTATTGCAGTTAATGAAGGCTACGGAGAAAAACAAAAAACTTACTTCTTTAATGCAGTCGTCTGGGATAAACAAGCTGAAAACTGCGAAAAGTTTTTAAGTAAAGGCGCTAAGATAGCTATTATCGGCGCTTTGATACAGCGTTCATGGGAAGATAAAGAATCAGGCAAGAAGCGTAGCGCCGTTGAAATAAGAGCGAATTATGTTGAGTTCTTAGAAACTAAAAAAGACCAAACTGTCGATGATGATATTTTAGATTTGACCAAAGAATAAAAGGAGTACCATGAAAACACTAATGCAAACAACTTCTTTAGATGCTTACTCACAAATAGACGAGAAAGGGTTAGGCCGACAACAACAAGAAGTGTTAGATGTAATACTGAAATTTGGGGATATATGCAACAATGAAACAGCTAAATATTTAGGAATACCGATTAATTGTATCACCGGTCGAGTAAATGAATTAACCAAACTAGGAATCATTGAAGATAAGGGTAAAAGAAAATCGCGTGTTACTGGGATTAATAGCATAGCTTGGGGTATAAAAGATGAATCCTAAATTCTCAGGTATTATCACTGAAGGGAAGTTTATCCCGGACGATGTAAGATACTTTATGCACCTTAGGCTGATGGAAGGCCAACGTGTAGAAACTGTTACTTCACAATATAGAATAAAAAAAGCGAGAAGCACAAACCAAAATAGATACTACCGCGGCGTGGTTTTACCATTAATATCCGATGTTACCGGATACACATCAGACGAAATGCACGGAATATTAGGCCAAATGTTTTTAGCTGATGGCGTGTTGCTTTTAAATAAAGTATTTAAGGTAGCAAAATCAACGACTAAATTAAGCACGGTAGAGATGGAAGAATTTTTAACCAAGTGTAGGCAATGGGCAAGTTTAGAATTAAGCTGTTATATACCATTGCCAAATGAAGTGAGTTATTAAGGAGATTGAAATGGCATACGATTTAGAACAAGAAAATTTAAGTTACTGGTTCTTCGTTACTGGTGAGCTACTTAATAAAGAAGATGCTAAACTTCGAGCGAGGACTAAATACATGACACCTAAAGAAGAATTACAGAAGATTAACAGGGATTGTGAGTTGATTAAACAAATGGCTGATGAAGTAAGGAGAGGAGTATGAAACCAAACAAATTCCAATTAATTTTCGCTTTTCTATGCTTACTAGTTTGTATTCTAGGCACTGCCATAGCTTGCTTTGCCGAAGTAAACGACAGTAAGGCAGTAAGAGCAATAATAGGCGAAGCTAGTTCCGAAGGTTACGATGGGATGTTAGCCGTAGCTTGTGCTATACGAAACAGGGGAACGCTACAAGGTGTTTATGGAGTTAACGCTAAACACGTGGACAATGAACCTAAGTGGGTTTGGGATATAGCTGAAAGAGCGTGGCATAACTCATTGACTAATGATGTCACTAAAGGAGCTACACATTGGGAGTCAACAGACTTCAAAGTTCCTTACTGGGCAAAAGATATGGTGGTTACATATACATATAAGAAGCATGTCTTTTATAAGGAACTCAAGGAGGATTAAATGAAAAAGTTAGATTACAAAACTGTAAACAAAGTCGCAAAAGATTTAGGGTTCAAAGTTAGTTACGCCGGCGCGCTTGAGGATTACACTGAAATAATCGTATCTCATTACAACGTAGAATGTGTGATATACCCGGAGTTACAAATAAAAAGATTTAAGTTAAAATGGAATCGTAATTATCCAAGCGGAAAAAGAGAGATATTAAGATTTAATAGCAACGTATCGATGGCATTACTTAAAGCCGAAAAATTAGCAGAATGGTTGTTGAAAGAGGGTTATAAAAAATGAACAAAACAAATAATAAGATTAAAAAACTGAAAAAGGAATTGGACACTTTAATCCAACACAAGTATGTACCGTTAAACCCAACGTGTTTAGTATGCGGTCAGCCAACTTCAGAAATGCACCATTATATACAAAAAACTCAGTCTACTTATTTACGTTGGGATAAAAGAAATTTAATACCCCTGTGCAAAAAGTGTCATTGCCTACACCACATCGGCGGCGACCCAAGGATACATCAGGAGATAATAAGAAATAAAGGGCATGAATGGGCAGACGAGCTAGAAAGGGATAGAAGGATAATATCCAAATCTACGTTATCAAACTTACAAGAAGTTAAGGAGGATAAACAAGGAGGAGCATGATAGTAATTAAAAAATCTCAAAGCGCAGATACAAGAACTTGTGATTGGTCTAAGGTTTCTTGCAAAGACCTCTTGGAAGCTTCAAAAATGCACATTAAAGATGTGGGAAAAGGATTATCGCTATTTAGTTGTATGCTTCAAGAGGCGGCTATCTTACATGATAGAACTAAAATAAGTGGCATAGAGATATTTCACAAAGATTTTAAAACTGGGTTTAAGACTACTGAATGGTGGAAGATGCACCAGAAAGAAGAGAGACACCATTTTAAGACTGAGGAATATATACAAGAAGATGTTAATCTCATAGACATAATAGAAATGCTAACAGATGGGGTTATGGCTGGGCTTGCCAGAAGTGGAGAATATAGACAAGAAGAAATGCCGGCTGATCTTTTAAAAAAAGCGTTTGATAATACAATCAAATTGCTTTTAAATAATGTAACAGTTGAAAATAAGGAGTAGCATGGGGTATAGTATTAATAAATTAGTGAGGCGTGAGCTTTCCAATAGAGCAATCTTTAACAATAGGTTTGTTGTTGAGATAGCCGAGAAAGTTCATGTTCACTATAGAAATCTAAGAATAAATTTTAACCTACCCGATTTTTTGGAGTTTTGTAGAGGTTGTGTAAAAACTTTAGAGAGGTGGGAAGCTTTAGGGCAACCAGAGCCTAAACCAGGGCAACACATTGAACTGTGTCGAAGAAAGGTAGCTACAGATGCAGTTAATGACGGCTTCCAAGTCAATCTCAATAAAAATCTCTACAATGCGAATAAGGGTAAGATATACTCTGAGGGGGCAGAGTTTAAAGATGATACATACATTCATTTGAAGATTAGGGATTTGAGAATTGAATTATCCACAGAAGAATTTATGGAGGTTTAGATGAAAGAAGGTTATATACTAAAAACAGTAAATAAAGATATGACTTCATGGGGAGATTTCAAGT
>Ga0222697_1000790_pt1 | contig 12949 bp, 14 predicted proteins | sample AntAcemetage1402_FD_179835 | JGI IMG/M metagenome (GOLD analysis project Ga0222697, IMG submission 179835) | Saline water microbial communities from Ace Lake, Antarctica - #1402 | ecosystem: Environmental > Aquatic > Non-marine Saline and Alkaline > Saline | place: Antarctica: Ace Lake... | reverse complement strand
GAATATGCAACACCTAGCTCACAGCGTTTACTGCTAGGACTACTCGGGTATCTAATCCGGTTCGCTCCCCTAGCCTTCGTTCCTCACCGTCAGATCCGTTCTGGTCAGATGCCTTCGCCATAGGTGATCCTCCAGGGATTATCACATTTTACCGCTCCCCCTGGAATACCTCTGACTCCTCCCGGTCTCAAGTCAGGTAGTGTCTCAAGCACGCCGTCAAGTTGAGCTTGACGATTTCACAAGAGATTTGCCTAACCGGCTACGGACGCTTTAGGCCCAATAAACGTGGTTGCCACTTGTGGCGCTGGTGTTACCGCGGCGGCTGGCACCAGTCTTACCCACCACTTATTCTCCAAGATATTTACTCTTGGCAAAAGCCCATGCAAAGCATGAGCACTTAGGATCCCCTTATCACACTTGCGTGCATTGTAAAGGTTTCGCGCCTGCTGCACCCCGTAGGGCTGGGACCAGTTTCTCAGTGTCCCTCTCCGGGCTACCTCTCTCAAGGCCCGTATCGATCTTCGGCTTGGTGGTCCATTACACCACCAACAACCTAATCGACCGCCGGCTCATCCTATGGCACGAGTTTCAGAAAAAAACCATTCCAGGCGAATTTTCTTATCATCGTTTACCTTCAGTTTCCCGAAGTTATCGATGACCATAGGTTAGATTACCGACGTGTTACTGAGCATTTTGCCGATGAATAAACATCAGACTTGCATGGCTTAGTCGAATCCTAATAGCAGCAACCTCCCGCAGGATCAACGGGAACTATTTTTTACGATCCTTCGTTCATTAAGTACGTCGCATTATATTAAAAGTTTAAGGAATAATTATGTCTTAGAAATTGTATTTCTAAAACACCGAAATAATTTCAATTATTTCGTGTGTCAAACAGCTTTCACAAAAAAACAATTTGACACTAAAAGCTTTATTTGGTTATTTGCATAACTAATATTTGCTTATTACCTTCAAGCACTCAACTTGTTAGTTTGAGCACGGTGAATTTTATGTGATTAAACCACAGCGCAACGCCGTTGTAATCAGAAAGGAGGTTATATGTAGTAATCACATTCATGGTTAAAATGTGTCGAACGGTGAGGAACTTTAGTTGCTTTATAAACATTTTGCTTGAAAGCAATCTGTTTTTGAGTCTCTGTATCTCCCCGTCCTATCAAACAAATCAAAGATCACTTCGATTTAAATGAGTGGATGGTGTAGGACTTCTATTTTGTTTATAAAACTTCTTATTTAGACGCTCTGAAATCATCATACAATGTATGCAGAAAGATTTTAAATTTCAAAAAAGTATATATAGTATAAGATTAAGAAAAAGAAACATGGAAAACGAATTTGCTAAAGAAAATATTAAACGAGTTCAAGAAACTATAGAAATGCTCTTTCTCACTACACGAAAAGAAAAACTGGATGAAGAAGAAATTCTCAAAGAATCAGAAAAACATACAATGACTGAAGATGAAGTTAAAAAAGCAATTGACGAATTAGTAAAAGAAAAAATCATTGTTGATGTTGGTCATCGAGTTTTTAAGAAAAAATAAAAAAACTAATCCAAAGGATTCTTTATTTTTGAAAAATTAACTTTAGAAACAAAAGTATATCCTTGAGTTGTTCGCACACTCGAATGTCCTAATAATTGCTGAATAATTCTAATATCTGTTCCTGATTCTAAAAGATGAGTTGCAAAAGAATGCCTAAGCATATGAGGACTTATTTTTCGTATAATGCCAATATTTTTTGCAGAATTTTCAACAATCTTCTGAACAGTTTTCCCAGAATATTTTCCTCGTCTTCCTTCAAACAAATATTTGGTTTTGAATTCTGTTGTTGCAATATAACTCAACAAATCGTTCTTTATAGTTTCAGAAAAAATAGTAATTCTATCTTTCCCGCCTTTGCCTTCATTGACCCTTAAAGTATTATCATAAAAATTCAAATCATCTCGCTTAAGATTAATTAATTCAGAAAGTCGCAAACCAGAAGAATACAACAATTGCAAAACAAGTTTATGCTTAATATTTGTTGTAGTATTAATCATTTTCAAAATATCTTCCTTAGGAATAACTTTCGGCAAAGTTTTCTTCTTCTTAGGACGAAGAGGTTTGTCAAGTTGAAAAGAAGACCATCCAAGAACAGCTTGAGCAAAAAACGTAAGTGCAGAAACACTCAATCTGATTGTTTCACCATGGCGACCTTTTTTTGTTTGCCACAAAACATACTCTTTAACAGTCGCTTTTGAGAGATTAAGAGAACTCCAACAATATTTTTGCAAGAATTCTCTCACAAAAAAAGCATAAGACTTGAAAGTCTCCATAGAATAACCCCTCACCAACACCTCATCCTCAAGCTTTTTCACATATTCATCCACAGACAACATAATTAACACTAAAGAAAACTAAAATAATAAACTAAAGTAAGATTTTCCGGAAAATAACCGGAAAAAACTCTAACACCTAAGAAATTAAAGACTCTACTGGAGTGTTACTCCAGACATAATAGGTGTTAGCCAAAATTTTCTTACTGCCTCCTATCGTCGGTAAACCCAAAATCTTAAAGATGGGTGCCTTCGTTAAACGGATAAAAAAGAACGAGAAAAATGCTTTGCACTTTTCATAACAAATGTTTAACGGCTCATTACATTCGACCCAAATTTTTACTTACTTTAAAGACGAGAGAGAGGGCTTAGTCCTTTGGACATATAGTCTTTTATTTCATAAAAGAAATTATTATTTTTCTAATTCTCAAAAGAAGATAGTTTTCAATAAACAAGAATTACTTATTTATTCTATTTTCTTCTTTACAGTTTTTTATCTATGTGCTTTATTATTACAATATCCCCTATTGCTTTGACTAACTTATATGATAACATTATTCCTTTTTTAGACTTCAAAATTTCAGATAAATAGGAATCTTTCCCTATTTCTATTTTAATGTTTCCAATCCTTGATTTTTTTAAGTCTAATTCTATCTCTGAAACATTACCACAATATAATCCATCATCAGTAAATACATGTTTACCAATTAGTTTGCAAACAGAATTATATTGTCCTGATTCAGTATTGCTTTCAAAAGAAAATCTTTTGGTTTTTTTATGGAAAAAATTCATATTGTAATGTTTTAACACAAAAAATGTAATAACTGAAACTAAGACAGCTATAGAAAATATCCAGATCCATAAGAAGTTTTTAGTTTTCTTAATCTGCGTGGGCTTCTCCGTCATACTTTCTTCAATTTCTTGACTTATTTCAATTTTTTCTCCTCTTATTGCAAAGTATGAAAATCCAGGTGTATAAGATTCATAGTAAACTGATTCATTATCTTCATTCAACTTTTCTGTTTTTAATTTACTCCAATTATTATTCACATATTTGTATAATGCAACTGTATCAAAATTATTAACTATTAACCAAGATTTATTTACTTTAAATTTAATAACTGCCTTGCTAATAATATCATTACTTAAATTTTCAACATTAATTTCTAAATATTTGTAAGTATTGTTTAATTCTGGTATAAGATTTGGTCTCCCGTCTAATTCTCTAACCTTGAATACAACATTGCTTGCACCTGTATTAGTAATTATTTCTATTGATTCTAAATACTTGTCAAATAAAACTTTGTTAATTTCATTAGCAGATATTTCTTTAATACTTTTAATTATAAAATCCTTAATGGTAATTGGCGGCTCTATGATTGGTTCTATTACTTCTTCGGCAGGAGGCAATATTGTCATTTTTCTACTGCTTCCTCCCCCGCCATTTCCATTTCCACCATTTATTTCAGAACTTTGACAAATTCCATTAGAACATAAACCACTTTGGCAATCTAAATAAATCAAACATGCTTTTCCATTAGAACATTTTGAGCAAATACTTCCACCACAATCAATATCTGTTTCATCCTGATTTTTAATTCCATCAGAGCAATTAGCAATTGTGAAAGTTAAATAACTTACATTGATATCATCTATTATTCCACTGCCAGTTATATCTGTTCTAAATCTAATTTTGCCATTAGTTGTAGAAATATTAGAGATATCTCCATTCAATGGAACATTTATCCAAGAATTTCCTGAATCAACAGAATAAAAATATTTGATTTCTTTTTCTTGTTTTGCTTCAAAAGCATCAACTTCAATAACATGAAACCCATTATTTACTGTGTTATATAATCCTTCTATCTTTAGATATTTTGTTAATGTGGCATTAAACGTATCATTTTGAGATCCATGAGCATGTTTGTTATCAACAACTTTTGTCCAATTATTTCCATCAGATGATAACCATAAACTGTAATTATAATATCTTGCATCACCATCCCAAAGATGTGTATAAATTTTATTAATATAAGCAGATTCATTAAAAGTTATTGTCATGTTGCATGGCCAATTACATGAGGCATAATAATCTCCGCCATTTATTGTTTCGTCTTCATCAATTAAATGTTCTGCTCCTCCTGTTGCTGAAGCAGTTGCTCCTGTTTGATTGTTTGCATAATCATATGTTTCATTACTTTCACTGGAATATATATCCCTATTATAATCATTAATTGAGACATTTAACCATTTAAGCAAATTGTCGACGATTAAATCATTTGTTTCTATTATTCCAGAACTACTACTAATATTTTCATAACCTCTTATCACATGATAATAATTGTTATTATCTAATGTCCATCCTGTATTATTCAAGTTATCATTCGCAGTTCTATAATAACTATTATCTGATGGTGTACCATCCATCCTAAATAATATATTTGGTTTTGTAAGTGTCCAAATCTTTGGTGTTGTATCAGTAATCCAAGAAGAGGGTATATTAACAGTATAAACTTGATAAGCTTCTGATATGGTTGATGCATTTGTAACATTAATTATATTTGAAATATTATTTACTGCTATATGAAACATGCCTGTCGCAATGCCATTTCTTTTTAATTCAATAGAATAATTATAGTAATCATAAGTTTTGCTTAAATTAAAAATACTCTTCAAATTATAAGACCCATAAGATAAATCACTTGTTACAGGATTAAAATCATAAAAGCTACTGTTTTCTCCATAAACTAATTTATTTATCAAATGAGCAGAGCTATTTTCAACAATAATCTCTGAACTATTATATGTATAATTGCTAGGAATATCAAAATCAAAAATATACGATGATTCTAACAACGAACTTGAAACAGATGTTGATTTCCAAACTTCTACTTCAGAACACACCGCATTTGAACCGCTTACTTTTCCAAATATCAAATCAAAGCTAGAATCATTACTATAAGAAGAAAATGGTATATTGTAAGAATATTGTATTGGATTGTATTCAGGCACACTTCTTGCAGGGTCAAGTGCGTAAGAGTCTACAAACAAATTTTGAACACGCCCCCCCCCAATGGTTGAAGCAGTTTTATCTTCACTTTATAATCATACATATAATCTATCGGATACCTATAGATAACTTTATCATTATGATAACTAACTGATTTTTCAGAATCAGATAACGAAGAATTTATTCCCCCTACAAAAGTAAAATCAATGCCTTGCACAAGATGTGTTTCATTGGTAGGATTACCACAATCATCATAAAGATAAAGCAAATATTGGCAAGCACCACAATAATGGCCTCCGCAATCAACTAAATCTTCCCCTTGATTTAATATTCCATCTAAACATGAGCAACATACTCCATCAGAACAAGATGTTGCACCATCACAGTCAGATACTTGTGTACAATTCTTGCCAATAGCACAACCTGCACAATTTGATCCCCCGCAATCAATATCAGTTTCATTATTATTTTTTAGGCCATCAGAACAAGATACACAAATATTATTCTCACAAAAACCACTAGAGCAGTCTAAATCTAGATTACATGTCTTACTATCATTACAGTTGTTGCCACAAACACCGCCACAATCTGTGTCACCTTCATCTTGATTCTTTACATTATCAAAGCATGAAACACATATACCCGATTCGCAGGCACTGTTTAAGCAATCATCATTAGTGTTGCACATTTGAGTATCATTACAATTATTGCCACAAATACCACCGCAATCTACGTCACTTTCGTCTTGGTCTTTCCAACCGTTATTACAACTTGGAGGGGTATAATTACAATTTTCTGTTGCTCTGTATTCAGTAAATGTTTGATTAGCTCTACCACAATTATTTGCATCATATTGTATCCTTTCCCTACTTTGATTCATCTTATTGTTAGACAAACAGGAAATATTAATCCAATCACTCCCTGACGTATTCACCAAATTAGGGATACATAACACAGTATAATCAATTGTAACATTATACAAGTTAGGTGAATAACTAATATTATCTGTTTCAAAATTAAATTTATATTGAAAATAAGTGTTGTTATCCACATTAAGATTTTGAGGAGATATATCATTAACATCCTGCCAAGAGCCATCTGAGCAATTAGAAGATGTACAGCTTTGAAATGTTATATTTAATCTTAAAGCACCCCTTTTATAGTGATCTAATATTTCAGTTGGTGATAAAATTCTATTGTAAATTGCAACCTCATCTATTGAGCCATTGAAATAACCACTTCCTGCAGAAGAATATCTTCCAATGTTAAGATTATACGTAGAAGTAACATTTCCAACAGGATAGAGTGTTTGATGGTCAAAAATACCATTTAAATATGAATTTTGTTTATCACCTTCATTATCAATAGTCCATACAACATGTATCCATTGATTATAATAAGAAGTAATAACAATCCCATTATGATCTCCTCCAGATTGAAGGTACAAACCAAGTTCATCATTACCTGCAGTATGAAAAACCCCATAAGCAGAAGTATAGCCTTTAGTGAGAACCCCTTGATTTCCAGATACATCATGAACTTTCATCCACATTTCAATAGTGAAGTTATTATATTCAGGATTTAAACTTGCATCATTTCCAAAATCAATATAATCCCCAACACCATCGACCATAAAAGCCCCCCTCAATTTTCCAGATGATGTTGAACCACTATCTTCATCAGGACTTACATCTCCATTCCAAGTTCCATTATTCCCATTACCTGAAAAATCATAAATATGAGTATCATTTTCTCCGTAAGTAGAATCATTATTAAAATGCACCAACAAAACATTCTCTGTCATGTTTGCATTTCCGCTTCCAAAAGAAGTTTCAATTGCTTGATTATTAGGAAGTTCTCCAATTGCATTACTTAACCATGAAATGTTATTCCATGTAGCATCATTACCTACATCAAATATTCTTGATGTGAAAGTTCCATCATTGTAAGTTGCATTTAACTGTACAAATCCAGATGTGTTATAGAACGTTTGTTGATAAGTTCCATTATTAAAATCTCCTTGAAAATTATCAGTAAAACTAGATGCATAAACAATACCGACTAACAAAATCATCATACACATTCCTATTGCTAGTTTTTTATTTTTCATTCTCTCTCCAGTAATATATCTTGGCCATGCCAGCTTGTCTAATTATAACTTTTTCGGCACCTTCTAAAAAAGCAAAAATATTTGAAATTTTATGTCTTGAAACCTTAAGTTTAGAAGCTAGTTCAGATACAGTAAATCCTTCTTTTTTCTCTTTCAACTCTTTAATTACAGTTTCTCTATCCATTGTTAAGCAATACTGAATACAATAATTTAATCAGTAATATTAACAATATTGCTTAACAACTATATAAATCTTTTGTTTTTTATCTCCACTAAAGGGAGAATAGAATTATCCTGATTTAATATAAACAGAAGACTAAACATTAACTTTTAACACTTTTAAATTGATTCTCTTCTTTTTCGTTTTTAAGAACACCCCAAATGTTCTTTTTCAGAAAAAGAACCAAAAATGGCCCTCTCTCGTCCTTCGGACATATTGTCTGCTTCGCAGTAATTGATATTAAAGTAAGTAAAAACTACGGCACCCATCAGATTTTCGGCAGTAAGAAAACTCTGCGTCGCTTCGCTCCTTGCCACGCCTTGCAGGCTCTCCTCCTTTCAGTCGTCGGGTCGGCTAACAACGATTAAGAGGAAAATCCTTGCAGGATTTTACCCAAATTGAATTTTTGCGGGTTGCCTCAAAAAATCAACTTCTCATAATCCTGATGTTAGTTGCAATTCATCTCCCCCTAAAAAGATTTATATAGATATTCTCATCACTAAAATACATGACTGAAAAAACATCTTTATTGCCAATTTGTTTAAAATGTGAAGCACAATGTTGTAAAAGAGAAGGTTCTCCAATGGTACTTCCTAAAGAAAGAGAAGCAATAATTAATAAAACAGGAAAAGATTTTTTCAAGAAAGAAGGGAAATATTACATCATACCACAAAATCCTTGTCCATTTTTAGATAATAATAAATGTTCTATCCATGAAATAAGACCATTAGACTGTAGAATATATCCTTGCAACATTATTAAAAAGAATAATGAATTTAAAATTGCTATCTCTCAAATTTGTCCAGCAAAACACATCTTAACTAAGGAATATATTTCAGATGCTAAAATAGAAATTGCTACATTGAGCAATGAACAAAAAGAAGAATTAAATGAATTAAATATTAAAGATGGATGGAATTTTGAGGAAGAAAACAAAAATTACGGACAAGAATTAATAATGGATTTACATGGATGTGATGTAAAAACATTTTCTCAAGAAAATTTAGAAAAATATTTTGTTGAAATTTGCAATAAAATTGATATGAAAAGGCATGGAGAACCTGTTTTTTGGGAAGATCATAGTGAAATTCCTCACTTAAAAGGAATTTCAGCAATACAATTTATTGAAACTTCAAATATTGTAGTCCACACATTAAATATTCTTGGCGCAGTATACATAAATCTTTTTTCTTGTAAACAATTTGATCAAGAAAAGGCTAAAATATTTTCAAAGAATTTTTTCAAAGCAGAAGAAGTTGTGATGAGAAACATAGATAGAATTTAGGGGGAGATGAACTGTCCCTACGAAATCAAAGATTTCTCCGGTCGGTCGACTTGCAGACTCCCCAACTAACAGGGCTTAAAGAGCTCCGTCTTGCAGACTCCGCCCGAATTTCTCCTTTCAGTCGAAACTCTCCTTAAGCCCGATGTTATATTCAATAAGAAATGGCTTGAAATAAAATTGAGGTTTTTTCTTTTTAAAAAGAAGTTTTATAAATAATCAATTATTTGAATTCTAATATGAAAAAAGATATAATCAACAAAAAACCAATTATAATTAGTGCATGGATCTGTGCAGGCAAAACATATTTAACAAAAAACTATAAAGAGATAATTGAATTGACTAGTGGTGATTATAAGTATATTTTAACAGATGAACAAAAAACTGTGAAAAACAAAGAAAGTATTAAGTCAACAAAACGTGAACTTAACCCAGAATGGCCAATTAACTATTATGATGCCATCCTTAAAGAAAGTAAAAATAATGGACACGCCATAATACTCATTGCACCATGTATGCCTTTTAAAGATATGAGAGATTATGGAATTAATTTTTCATTAGCATATCCAGATCCTATTTGCAAGGAAGAGTATAAATCCCGTGCAAGAAATAGGGGTGCAAACGAAGAATTTGTCAAGAGGGTTGTAAATTCAATTCAGACCGATTTTGAAGATTTTTTAAAACAACCAAATGAAAAAATAATTCTTAAATCTGGTGAATATTTAGAAGACGCATTAATTAGAGTTGGTATTTTAAAGAAAAAAGAACAGATCTAATTTTATTTTAAAATAAATGAAATAACCTCAAACACTCCTTGCAGTCGTTACATTTCAAATTGGCTACCGAAAAAAAGCCATTTCTTACTCTCCCCCTTCCAGTCGTCGGGGACGTTGCACTTTCTCTATCGCTCACCCGAATATAACAACCATTTAATGGTTCACTCGTTGCACTTCGCTCTCCCAAATTTTGTTAGTACCTCACAAAACTTCATTAAACGTGTAACGTTAAATGAAATAATATCTTTGCCCATAAAAAGATTTAAGTATTAGTTCCTCTGTTGTATATTATTATGGATAAATCTAAAAAAGTACGAAAAACAATCGAAAGAATTCTTTATTCTTTACTTGTAATATTCATATTAATATTATTCTTCTTTATATCACCATTTGATCTTTCATCAAAACGAATATTTTTCCTAATATTAGGAATCTTAGGATTATTATTCCTTGCAATAGGGATTATCTTAATAATATTAAGTAAAAAAGAAAAAGGAAAACTAAGAAGATTTTTGATCTTGACTGGAATTTCAGCAATATCTCCGCTTGTTTTTACAATTTTGCATAATCTTTTCTATGCGTTGGCAGTAAGTTTCGAGAAGCTCGCTTTTCTTTTTGAACCTTTACATGCACTTTTCTTTATAATTTCTTTAATCGTAGCTCCAATAACATTCATTATAGGATTAATAGGAAGTATTATTTTATTAAAAAAATAAAATTTCTAAAGAATATCTTCAATAGGTTTTTTCTTCTCAGGAGGAGCTGCAGTTGTATTTGCTTGTGCTGCTTGTGCTTCCATATCTACACCAAGTTCTTTTAGTGCGCCAATGTGCATTTGCATTAATTGCTCGACGATTCCTAAAATTCTACCAAATTCTTCTCTTTCTTTTGCTAGAGTTGAAAGTGATCCTTTGTGAAATCCAATTTGTTCATCTTTACTTACATTTTCCATATTTTCAGTCATATTAATTCACCTTTGTTTTTTGATTATTTGTTTTTATTTAAAACTTTTTTTAATTGTATCTAATAATTTTTCATGCGGTCTTTTCTTTTTATTTAATGAAGTCTCGAATTTCTCAAGTGCTTCTTTTTGTTTTTTGTTAAGTTTTTTAGGAACATCAATTTGAATGTGAACATACTGATCTCCTTTACCATAACGACGGTAATGAGCCAATCCTTCTCCTTTCATTCGAAGAACTGTTCCTGGTTGTGTCCCAGAAGGAATTTTCAATTTTGCTTTTCCAGTTATTGTTGGAATTTCTATTGAATCTCCAAGTGATGCTTGCATGAATGTGATTGGAACTTCTAAATGAATATCCATTCCATCTCGTTTAAAAAATTCGTGTTTTTTTACATGAATATTAATGTAAAGATCTCCTTGTTCTGCTCCTGATCCGCCAGCTTCTCCTTCGTTTGTAAGTCTAAGTCGCATACCATCTTCAACGCCTTCAGGAACATTAACAGTTACAGTTTTTTCTCTTTGTTCATAGCCTCGACCATTACACTGAGAACATTCTTTTTCAACTTGCTCTCCAAGACCATGACAATCATGACATGCAGATTGCGTTTGGAAAGCGCCGAAAGGAGTTCTTTTAATTGAAGTAATTACACCTTGACCATTACATGTTGAACAGGTTTTAGAACCAGTTCCACCAAGTCCCTTACATTTAGAACAGTTATCTTTCTTTTTGATTTTAATTTTTTTATCAACACCTTTTGCGACATCAACAAGATTTATTTCCATATCATATCTAAGATCATTTCCTCTTCTTGGTCCACGTTGTCGGCCACCGCCTCTTCCGCCACCGCCAAAAAAAGAATCAAAGATACTATCAAAATCAAAACCAGAACTACCACTAAAATTAAATCCACCAAAACCTTGTCCACCTTGATTTCCATGTTTGAAACCTTCGCTTCCAAATTGATCAAATTGTTTTCGTTTTTGATCATCACCTAAAATAGATGCAGCTTCATTTACTTCTTTAAATTTCGCTTCAGAATCAGGATTATCTTTATTCAAATCAGGATGATATTTCTTAGCGAGTTTTTTATACGCTTTTTTTATATCTTCCTTGGATGCGCTTTTGTCAACGCCCAATGTTTTGTAGTAATCTTTCTCTGCCACTAATTATCACACAAATATTTTACTTCATATACAAATAAGGTGCCGTGTTAAAAACAGGCATATCTCCATGCGCTTTCGCATATTTACCAGTTATGTCAGAACCTTTAATTGTCATGAACGAGTATTGTTTGTCTGGATTTATAATGTTATTGTTTATTTTAGATGATTCATAATTATCTTTTATTTTTGATAAATATGCATCACTTGTATTTGAAGAAGCAAAATTCAAAGATGATTTTGCTGTTGATGAAACATTAGGAGAGTATAATGATTTACTATTGATGCTAGTAGTAGAAACATAACTAGAAAAATCAGATTTTTCTGTACTTGATGTTTCGAATTTCATTTTTACTCCAAAAGTTTTTGACCATTGTAAGATAACTGAGAATTTCCAGTATTACTTACGTGAGTCAAATAAGCATCATTCATTTTGATAAGTTGATTTGCATCCATAGACATTGTTGCATTGTATGTTTTTTCTACAACGCGTTTTGTATATGTTGAAACAAATTCACTAACCCTCATTGATGAATCTCCATCATCGATTGTATTTACTTTGTATGTTGATGTAAGATCTGCTGCACTTTCACCAAATTGGTTTTGCGTTACTATATTATACATCTTTTCATCTCCATATTAAAAGTTTTATTCTTTTGACTTCTTCTTTTATGCTCGAAAAAAATATTTTTTCGGCATCGCGGAAAACTCTATTTGTTTTCCTCGACTTCGTCTTTAACTTCTTCGAATTCAGCATCTACAACATTTTCATCTTCAGCTTTTTTCTCTCCTGATGCTTGTTCTCCAGGATTAGCTGCGCCAGCTTTTTGTTGTTCTGCGGAAGCATTTTTGTAAAGTTCTGTTGAAAGTTTTTGAATTTTTTCATTGATACTTTCCATTTTCTTTTTGATTGTATCAACATCTTTTTCTTCAGGTTCAAGAAGTTTTTTTATTTCTTCAATGTCTGCTTTAACATCTTCAACTTCTTTTTTATCAACTTTGCCTTCAAAGTCTTTGAAAAGTTTTTCAGATTGGAAAACTAAACTTTCAGCTTGATTAATTATTTCAACTTTTTCTTTTAGTTTTTTATCTTCTTC
>Ga0222697_1000789_pt1 | contig 12950 bp, 28 predicted proteins | sample AntAcemetage1402_FD_179835 | JGI IMG/M metagenome (GOLD analysis project Ga0222697, IMG submission 179835) | Saline water microbial communities from Ace Lake, Antarctica - #1402 | ecosystem: Environmental > Aquatic > Non-marine Saline and Alkaline > Saline | place: Antarctica: Ace Lake... | reverse complement strand
TCAACGCTGCTCATGCCGTCGAGCCTTGCTTTGAGGTCTGCATACTTCGCGCTGGTTTCCTTGCGCTCGCGAATCAACCGCCCCTCAATTATTTTGTCGAGCTGCACTTGTGTGTAAGGCTTTGCATCCCCTGCATCATCTGTCGTTCCATCTGGCTTTGTGTTCTCGTCCGTCATTTGTGACCTCCATTTTACCCGACTTCAGGCTTCGCGACTATCGTTTCGCCCTCGTCGTTGTCCGATTCATCGGCTCCAAAGCCTTCATCGTTTAAATTCATGACCTTCGCCTCGTCAATCTCTTTGTCAATGATGACCAGCGTTTCGTCAGGTATGTTCGAAGCTGTGCGCCTAACCAAACGCTTTTTAAGGAACGATGAGTATTTGTCTGAGAAGTTCTCAGCAATCAAATCAAGGCTGTTGCGGATGTCGCTATCCAGAGCAATGACATCAAAATCTTTTTGGTATGTTACAGGGTCAACCTCGCCCTTGCCCATCCACAACGCAAAAAGATTATACAACTCAGTTTCAAATGACTCCATCTGCGTTGCTTTGGTTACCAACGCGCCGTTGGTGTCGATGAAGTCATAAGCCTTCGCAATGCCTGACTGTGGAACGAGTGCCGAGCTACCTGACTTCTCAAGCGTTGCCATGCGGTAAATCTCGGCAATGTGATTCGCTACCATATCCCAAATCGTCGCAATCTGCGCTGCGTCGGGCGATATAAAGGCGGGAGCGTGAGTTGCATCAGATGGAAACGTGAATATCGACGCTGTGCCGATGGTCTTGACGTTCTCGCTGTCCTCGTCCTCTGGCATTATCAACTGACTGAACGTCTGACGCTTTATCTGCTCATCAATGCAACTGCACCAATTCATGATGGCCCTGTTCGTCGGAGCTATATCAACAAGCGCACTCTCGCCAATCATGTCATCGTCGATTTCTTTATTGAAGCAAGTGACCAGCGGAACGCTTTCCAATGCCCAGTCACCGCTGTCAACCATGACTGCGCCATCATCGGCGTTCTGATATACGGCCCACCCATCAGGCTTGAGCAACCTATAACGCTCAACAGTCACCCTCGGGGTCAACGGGTCTGTGTCCTCATATATTGGCTCGTAAAGCAACGCCCACAACAGCTTTCCCGTGATAGGATGCCGCGCCCAATCCAACAAATTCTGCGGAGCATAGATTGTCGCATACGGGAGCGACGCATCTGCAAGCGTGATGCCTTCCTCTGCGATAGGCTTATCAACCAGCACATGAACCTGACCATAGATGCTCGACAAAACTGAAATCTTGATTGCAAACGCTTGAGCGTCCATGCCTCGACCATCGACGTTCTCCAATAGCTCTGGCGAGAAGGTCGGTCGGGTGATGGGATTCTTGAATATATGGTCGGCGTAGATGTTCGGAATGGCGCGACAGAAGTTTAGAAAATAAGCCGCATCCTTCCGCTTGCCGAAGTCCTCGGAGTTTTCCAGCCTGTGCGTTTCGAGATAGCCGCTGGCAAAAGAGTTGCCGCCCTTGTATGCCGCGATATAGAAATCCCAAAGCGTTGCGTTGGATGAATAGTTCGGATGCTTCCTTGATGTAACATTGAAATCGCCCACGCTACCCCCGTCACCACGTTTGACGCTTGAATGGCTTTTTAATGCAATGGCTGAGAAAGCTCATTGCTTGAATCAGTTCGAACCTCAATCCTTCAATCGGAACGCTTAACTTTATCTTATCCGTTCCAGCCTCGCTCCATCGTGCGCCCTGCAACTGCGAAACGAGTTCCATGCGTCCAGCATCGCCATTGTCTGCGTGAATCAATATGCGCTTTTCCTTCAGCATTGAAATCAATTTATAAGTGTCGTCCGATTCTCCTGCACTATTTACAGCATATTTTTCAACTCGTCTAATTCTTTTTGAGAAATACGCCGCGATTTTAACCATGTCACCCCGCGAGTCGATGACAATCCTTGAAGGTTTGAACTTCGCAACGTACTTATAGAGCAACTCAAACTGCTCAATGGACGCTTGATGCACTCGAACAATCCTCATCCTCGGGCATCCGAGCGCGTCCAAGTCCTCGCGGTCAACTTTGACGATGATTGCTCCAATCGGGGTCGTCACTCGCGCAGAATGGCGACAAATGCAAGCGACATACTCTGAGCCGCGCTCTGGCTCAATCTCCATCTCGGTCGGCCTTGAAATCATGAACTCAGCAACCTCTGACGACATAAGCGCATGGGCGTTGGAGTTAAGGCCGAGGCGTGACAATGCTTGAGTCGTTGCATCGACTTGATCGTCATAAGCCCCATTTGGAAACGCTGCATGTTCGTCGATATAGCCCTCAACCCACGGCTCGTTTGCTGGCAGATATACGTCACCACCTTCGACGACATACGCCACAACCTCGGCTCGCTCCTGTTTGGAGCCTTTGGGGTTGACGGGAACGATGCCCGAAATCTTATCCGAGAGCGTGTCAATGACCGCCGAGCCGTTCGCCTTGTCCTCGATGAGCTTGATTGATGCGTCTGGATGTTTCTCTGTCATCGCAAGGAACGCATTGACAGTCGCCTTGAACCCCATGCGGCCCCGTATTTGGTCAATCAGGTGGCATTTCACACCTTTACGACCCCACACCTGACCCACAACATAATCGTTTTTATCGCCATCTTTGAAGCTCATATCCCATGACTGAATCACGACATCGAACTCGGTCGGCAGTTCCGTATATCTGCGCCACCACTCGCGTTTGAGGATGTTGCCTGTCCTTGCAACGGGTCGCTGTTGATAAAGGGATTGAAACTCGAACTCACCGAGAACATTCCGAATCTCGTAAAGCCTCTCGGTCGGGTAACGCTCGGGCCATAAAGCGTGGTCGGCCTCATCCAGAGCTGGCATTTCGACGACATCCCACTTCTCGTCAGGGAACGCTGAGAGCATCCAACCCGCAGGGTCAAGCTCACCCCATCGCGTTTGAATGACGATGATTGCGCCCTCTGGCTCCAAGCGAGTATATGCGGTCGCTTTATACCATTCTTGAAAAGCGTGTTGAAACGCCTTTGAATTGGCTTCCTTCCTGCCTTTAACGGGGTCATCAATCAAGAATATGTCACCGCCGCGCCCTGTAATAGCCGCGCCAGCACCAACAGCAAAGATATTGCCGCCCGCCGTCGTCAGGATATGGCTCTTTGAGTGAGTTGTGTCGGTCATCTCGAACTGTGGGAACGTCCGAAGGAACTTAGGGTCACGCATGAAGGTCTGAATAGATTGCCCGACATCGTTTGCCTTGTCCTGTTGATACGTCGAAAAGATGATGTTCTTTGAAGGATTGCGACCCATGCACCACGTCGGAAAGAATATCGAGCCGAGCTGTGTCTTGCCGTGACGCGGCGGCATGAATATCATCAGTCGCTTGATGTCACCACGCTCGACCGCTTCCAACTTCCGCGCCAGCGTGACCAAATGCGGCGGTGATTGAAAGCTGCTCCACAACAAACCCGACATCGCCAACAAGCCGTTGCGAGCGAGGGCGAATACATCAGGCATCTGGGTCACTCGCTTTGTCGCCTAGCATTGCTTGTGCGCCAGCGATTGCGGCCCTGACTTCCTCCTCGGTCAAATCCTTCTCCATGAACGCCTTGCCATCTCGCCCCGTCAGCTCTGACCGCTTGGAATACTCGTCTTTCATCCGTCGTTCGAGATACCACTTGGCTGTATCTGCATCACCTAAGTCATTAAAGATTGTTCGCAACGCCTTGTATTTGGGAGCTTCTTTCAATGACTTGAGGAAATCTACAAAGTGAGGATGAACTTTCAAGAACGTATCGAGGTTATCTTTGTATATTCCCGCGCAATTACACGCAAGTCGGTCAGTCGCTCCAATGCGCTTCGCGTCCATGATAGCAAGGATTTTGTCCTTGTCTTTCCACCAACCATTTGATGTCTTTCTGACTTCGAGTGTGCCAAACTCTCGGTCGGTGATGACATATGCCACCTCGTTCAAGTAATCCCATGCACCCTTTTTGGCCTTCGATGTTTTCTTTGGCTTGAGTGCTTCTGTTCTTGATGGTTTCTTGCGATATGGTTGTTTTTTGCGTGGCTTTTTCTCTGCCATGTGTCACCCCCTGATTGCTGCATAGTTTATATTATTTTGTGCTTATAAGTCAACCTCTGGCACGAACGTGACGACCCTATGGATTGGGTGACAAAATGAATCTGGCCGTGAGTTTAAGACGTTGCGTTCTTGGATTGCCTCCCTGCGGGTGAAGTGCAATGACTTCAACCTCCATCGCTTTGTATTTGGTCGTTTAAACTCAACAGCGTACACTTTCTTGTTCTCCATCATCGCCCCCTATGTTCCGTAATCATCCATCAACGCGATGACTTCCACCCTGTTGCACCCCATGAATTGAAGCACCGTCGTGTTAAGTAGTTGGTTTCCTTGTCCTCTAGTGACGCGCCATACTTAGAAGTTAATACCGCGACCGCCCTGATGTATGGATTTTTTCGCGCGCTAGACTCCTGAGTGTACTCCTGAGCAGTCGAGTAGTTGGCAGCTAATGCAGTGTATTGTCTAATTATCCTGATAAGCGGTTGAGCAATATTCTTTTCAACAACCTTCTTCCATACTTCGATTGGCAATTTGTAAACGTGGTCAACATTATGCTTTTTGTATGCCTTATCCCATGCAGCGTCAACACCGCCTTCAAATTGAATCCAATCGTCTTTTATCTTCCCGCCGTGAATTGTGCCACTCTCAACAATTATCTTCAACATGGCTTTGTCGTAGACATCAACCATCCTGTGAGCAGCGGTAGTCAACTTCTCGCCTTCGCTCGGAACCGTCACCACCGCTGCTATAATTTCATCTTTCATTTATTCACCCTCCTTCTTTAATGAGATAGTTTTAGTGCTGCACTTAATCGTTCACACTCGTCCTTGAAGTCTTGAGCGTGAGCCTCCGCATCTGCAAGTCGTGCTTCTAATTCTTTGATGCCCTTAGCTGATATTAGTTCTTCAATCATAGCCTCTAGCTTCTCGTTTTGTTTTCCTATCTTTGCACACATTTCTATAAGCCTTGTCTTTGTCCATTTGTTCATTTCCTTTTTCCACTCGTCACCATATCTTGTAAACTCTTCCATTTACTCACCCTCTTTCTCACTCAATAACTCGATTGCCTTTTTGTTTTTACACCTCAAATATCTTACTGTTTTTATTAGTTCAAGATTAGTTTTATCCCATTCAACCCCAAACTTGTCGTTATGAGCAATCCAATCCATGAATAAATCTAATGGGACTATTGCAAACCTTTCTTTATAAAAACAAATTCCACCTGTATCTAAATTGACTACCGAATTGATGGAATTTTCTACCGATTCTAGCAATGGCCCTTCCAGTTTTATATTCTTTTTCATCCCTCCACCTCCATGATTAAATAACCTTCATCGTCAAAGCGGGCGGGCCAGATGGTACGGGCTACGGCGTTAGTATATAATTCCCCCTGTGAAATAGCCGCACTCAATGAGGGGATTGCCGTATCTGTGATTACCGTGCGACCGTTTTCAAATATGTATGCAGCCCTTGCCAGCTTCTTAGGCTCCTCGACCTTTTCAAAGTCACTACCGTTCTCTACGACTTCGTTTTCTAAGAACACATTATATCCAGACGGTGATGGCAATTCGTAGCAATCCATGTTGTTTGCTTTCCTTGCTATCGTTCCTGCTGATATTCCGAACGTATCTTTTTTAAGTATGTATTGTGTCATTACACCCTCCCTTGTTAATATGGATTAGCGTTCTCTGTGTTAAATTGTAGTGAGTTCATTTGATAGCCCCTCGTTCTGATTGCCTTTGCGGCAACTCTAATGGTATCTGCATCTTCCCAGCCAACATCCACGCCTATTATTAGCTCAATCGTTTTTGCACACGCTTCACGCTCTGCTTCCACAGCTTTATCAATATCTGATTTCATATATATACCCCATGCGCCTTTCACTTGAGTTTACCAGCTTCTTTGAGTGCTGCACTTAATCGTTCACACTCATCATTAATCCCCCTCTCTCTGATTGCTTCAATGGCTTCTTCTAGATTCTCTCTATCGTTTGGTGTTTCGAGATAGACGAGTTCCAATTCCTTGAGACACGCTTCACGCTCTGCTTCCACAGCTTTATCAATATCTGATTTCATATATATACCCCATGCGCCTTTCACTTGAGTTTACCAGCTTCTTTGAGTGCTGCACTTAATCGTTCACACTCGTCCTTGAAGTCTTGAGCGTGAGCCTCCGCATCTGCAAGTCGTGCTTCTAATTCTCTGATACCCTTAGCCGATATTAGTTCTTCAATCCTTGCTTCTAGCTTCTCGATGAGTTCAGCTTTTTCCGTATCCTGAGCAACCAACTCATTCCATGCGTCAAAGCTAACGCCTAGCTGTTCAGTTTGATTTCCGCAGTACGGGCATTTTGCATACAGTTTCATTTGATAGCCCCTCGTTCCCTCATTACTTGCAGCACATCATCGCAGAACGCCCTGTTTGTTTCGTTGTTTGATAGCTCCATTATTTCCTCACCCATTTTTTCAAACTCGCTGCGAATGAAGTCTAATACTACCCGATGTCCGTTCCATTTCCCAGCCGAAGCGGTCATAGTAATCTCCATTTCATGTTTATCACTAAGCATTTGAAACCGCTTCTCCCACTCAGGCTCATCATCTACAAGCGCATGTTCTTCTATGAAATCTCCCCACGCTTCCGCATAGACTTCGTGCTTTGCCCTCCCGTCACAGCTTACCGTCACCCTGCTACAATCTGCCGCTGTGCTGTACATAGGCTTCTCCTTCTTAGGCTCCTCGACCTTTTCAAAGTCGCTGCTTTGTTCAACCATAAATCTAGGAACGCTGACCCAATAGTCATGGCAATCATAACGAAATATGTAATCCTCCGCTCCACGTCTTTCTGCTATCGTTCCTGCTGATATTCCGAACGTATCTTTTTTAAGTATGTATTGTGTCATCTCATCCTCCTTAAAACAGGTTTCTGTGGGTTTCAATCCACTCATCTAAATAAACTATGGACGCTTTTAACCTATCAATGTATTCAACAACGCAAATATTCCTAGCTTGCATTAGTGTTCGTGCCGCTTTTACAACGTCTTGTTCCCTTTTTCTGATTTCTTTGTGTGCTTGTTCACAATCCTCATATCCTTTCTTAACTCCATTTAGATATTCCTTTATCTCTGTATCTGTTCGTTCCATCTCATCCTCCTTAAAACATCAGGCGGTGTATAATCTGGCTACATTCTTACAGGTTCACCTCACCGCCCTTTGTTATTTCTTTTCCCTTAATTGTTTCTTTAACTTCTCAACCTCGGTTTCTCATTGTTTTCACTACCATGATACTTCTCTGAATTTCATGCAAGATTCAAGTGACGGGTCTTGCTTTATAAGCCAACGCGCAATATAAGCTGTGTTGTTGTTGCTGATTTTGAACTCGTCACCGTATCGGAATGAATACTCCCATCGCACCTTTTCGGCTAAGTATTTTGCGCCGAACTTCTTTCCCTGCGATTGCAACTGCCTTGCCATTTCAAGGAATAACTTTGCAATTTTGGGGTTGTCACTTATCCATTTTGCTGTTTTTGCCCTTAAATCGAGCTTTTCGGGGTTGTTTTGCACGTTTGGCTCAACAGCCTTCGGGTCGCCGAACAAATCGACCTGTGCTCCACCTATTTCATCGACCATGTTGCACCTCTCCCTTTCGGTTTGAAATAATGTCTCACTACTTCTTGAAACTCTCCGAGGTTTCGACAAATGACAACCAAATGTCCTAACGCCATCAGTTTCGGTATCATGATTTTCTGATTCGGATTGCATACGCCTTTGGGGGTTTTCGTTTCTATCCATAACCCATGATATTTTTCGGTAGGCTCTGGAATTATCAAGTCAGGGATCCCCAAACACAAGCCCGTCCTCTTGAGCATATTCATTTGTGCGAACTTGTTCTTGCCGCCTAGTTGCGCACCATTCGGAATCGCGGCGATTATTTTGTTCGGGTATTGCAGCTTGAACCAATCGACGAACTGAGATTGAATCTGATTCTCTGTCATTACGCGACACCTCTCACAATAGAGTTCCAACTAGCGATGACCTGATGCAAATACCAATGAACCGTTGCGCAATCCGTGTCGCCTCGCTGGTAAGCATCCCAACACGCACCAGCCAACCGCTGCAACAATTCGTTGTTTTCCTTCTCCCACCTTTTGCCGACTCCTGTGTGTTCGATGCCATAGTGTATGTCGTAAGGTATCGGAACCTGACAATCATCTCGGTTGCGCCGCCCACCGCCTTCGGGATTCAAAACATGATGCGGCGGGTTTTTGTGTCCGTAGTTAAACGCCAACCAACGGCCATAGTTTTTATTTTTTAGCTTTTTAGGCTTTGGAAACATCATGCATCCAACTTTCCTTTGACCAACTCAATTATCATTTCCATCTTCTCCCGATAGAAAACCTCAAAGTCACCCTCGCCGCCGAGTTGTTGCCAATAGATAAAGACAACCGCCCTCAAACGCTGTGCTGGCGTTTTCGATGTTTTGAACTCTGGCGGCGGCGCGTCTGGCACGAAGTAGTCCTCGGCCTTCTCCGACGCAAACACCAACCAGCCGAATGTTTGGTTGAGCCTGATGCACTCGGCGGCTTGCTCGGCTTCCATCTCCTGACAATGGAACGTCACTTTTAACGTCTTATCTTTGAGAGTGCTGACGCTGCTCATAGTTGCTGGCACAATATATTGTTTCATAGCACTCCCCTTGCGACGGTTGTTGTTTCACAATACGTTTCCACTCCTAGGATAGAGGCATGTTCTCCAAGAGCGCGAACAACCTTGCCGATCTTAGATTCGTCAATCTTTTTGTATTGCTCTGGAACTTTCGATGCGTCTACAATTCGATATTTCCAGTTTTTGCGAACATGAATACCGCCGCTGTCTGGTTTGTCTAAAGCGGCTGGTGCTAATGTGTTGACCGATTCTATTATGTCCCGCGCTGCTTCCTCGTCACCATGCTCTTGCGCTATGTCTGCTGCGGCCAACGCCCTTTCTTCGATTAAGGCTTTCTCTCTGCGCATCTCAGCAAGCTTTTCCTCTCTGATCTTGGATTGCTCGGTCAGCCATGTGGCAAGAATCGGGTCTAGCCTCCGTTCTTGAGCAATGAAAGGTTCCTCAACCTTTTTCATCTGAGAGATAGCTTCTTTGTGGGCTTTGTGCGCCTTGTCAATAATTGGTTTAAATGTTTCGGCTATCTGTTTGCGGAACGACTTCAATTCCTGCTTGAGTTGTGCCGCAGCGTCGTATTCGGTTTGGTTCAATATAGCGACGATGTTTTCAGATTTAGTTATTAGCTCGGTTTCTTTTTTCATTAGAACACCTCCTTGAAGTCTTTTTCAAAGTCTGCTTGTGGTGGCGGCTGGTCGTCAAACTGCTGAAAAGTCTCAACTAGGTCGTCTGTGTAAGCGTGTGACCATGTGCCAGTTTTATCGTTCAGCTTAAACCCAGCGTCGGTCAAGAACTTGTCGGTAAACTTTTCACCTTCATTCTTTGTAAGGATATACGTCTTGCCCTTCCAATCGCTGCACCACCAGCCGTTCCCTTTGGGTAGTTCAAGCGGGGATGCTTTGTTTGGAGTTGGTTTCTTTGGGGTTGCTTTTGGCTTGGCGTTGGCTTCTATGTCGTGGTTCTCTATATCGTCACCCGTTGAAACCATGAACATTTTAAGAATGAAAAACTTATATGCCGACGTTAATGCCTTTGGTGCGCCCTTGTCCTGTGTGTCTGCACCTTCTCCGACCCCGTTGGCTTCTATAAACTCGTCGCTTTCGCAATCGCAAATAGTATATTTTACATGAACCGTTGTGAGCGCGCTTTCCCTAGTGGAGCTAATGACCGATGGAATTATAAGTATTTTGTTTTTGAGGCAATGCTCCCGAAGTACGTCCATTGCATCTTGCTCCTGCACAAATTTATATTTGAAATGCTTGTTATAGCCATTCTTTGGGATGTTCCCCATTTCTTTCGTTATTGTAAGCAATTTATTCATCAACTGCGGCTTAGTGTTTGTTTCCTTTGGCATTTTCAAGCCTCCTTATCTGGTTGTATAAATCCTCACGCTCAACGACTAGCCTATCCAATCGCTGCTCGACCGCCGCAAGCACCCAACCATTCAATGAACTATGGTCACGCGCCGCCGCTTCTTTAACTTCGGCGTGTAACTCGGAATCTATTCTCAACATTAAAGCAACTATATCCTGTGCCACTTGTAACCTCGCTTTCTATCCGCATCGTTTCAGCGTTTGTTTTATGTTCTCTCGGGTTGTTAGATTGCCGCAACCATTATCCAAAGAGTCATCAACACAACGCCGATGACCAGCCCCGTTGAAATCCACATCAACTCGTCAGCCGTTCTTTCTCGTGCTGCTTGCTTCGCCATCAAGTATCTCATTGCTGGTTTCCATCGTTCCGATTGCATCTGACAGTCTCCTCTCGATGTTCTGGACATAACCACTCGCCCATGTCTGCAAACCACTCGACCCCATCGTCGCAATCCGCGTCACAAAACTCGCATCGGTGTTTGTGGCCCTCGCCCTCATCTGGCCCCGACAGCTTCCACTCGTCATAGTTCGGAATGTTTCTCATTCAAACCCCTTCAAAGTGAAACTACCAACAGAGGAAACATCCATATCATAACAGTATCACAATGCAAGCACTATTTTGTCACGCTCGGTCACGCCTTGTCACAGAACCCCCTCAAATAAACCTTGCAATGGCTTCGGGCATCCGATAGGCATTACGCCGTGAATAGAACTCTAAAAAAAGCATTACTTCGTTCTTTGCGTACATTCTATTCACCGACTTCGGCTCGTCTTTCATTAGGCGGGTCGTTTGTCGTTTGTCGTTTTAAGGGTTTGGAGTTGTCTTAAAATATCCTGTGCCAGACGGTGTGTTAATAGCACAATCACAAAGGTCGGCCTGAACTTAGAGCGAACTCAGGACAGGATATTTTTAGAGAGCATCTCACGGGAGTCAAAGCGTCCTCCATCAAAAGAGTCTAGCTACTACGGTCTTGATACCGTGACACCCTATGCCGTAAGCCCGACGTTCTGTTCAACACCCTCTTTTCGGAGAACGGATTGACAGAGACTTACGGAAGCTAAGTGAGGGTAAAACGTCGAATCCTAAAACAAGGAACTCTCGAAAGGATAATCCCGTTTAGGAATCGTCAGACAGGTTGCTGGAATAGGCAAGTGCATTGACAGAGGGCTTGCTGATGAAACTCAACCAATAGAACTAAGCGGTAGATTAGAGGCGGGCTAGTTAAGCGGTCTAAGGGGTGTCAAACAACCTCTGTCAGACTTGTGTCTGAAGCATAAAAAAGGAGATTTATGAAAACATTTAGAACAGATAAAGCGTTTATTTTTAAGCACAGAGCAATCAATGGGGCGTGGAATAGAAAGCAAGTTGAGGCGTTGGGTGAAATCTGGCCCCCACCCAAAGGATGGATTAAAAGAGTGGCGGGGCGAGAACTGACAGGAAAGTCTATCGCTGACTTTGTAAAGCACTCATCAATTAGAGCATAGAAACACGATTCTTTGTTTTGAGTGGGCAGTCGTCAGGGTTTTCAAGCGGGCAGTCGTCAGCAAGGCCGTCGAGGAAGGAACGTAATCGGTAAAGGCGGGCGTTGAAATAGGCTATTAAAGCGGTCAAATCTTGCGCTGACGCTCTTTTATCGTTCAATCGGAGGTATAGGGCATCGACCAGACGTTTTTCCTTCTCCTCATCCCTGTTGCGCGGTGACCCCGACAAGGTTTCCCAAAAGCTGCCCGACTTGAAGTCATCGAGCGACATTTGCCACCCCCTAAATCATCGGCTTTCTGAATCTGATGCTGTTGCTCTCAACGAATGGATCCCAAACCTTTTGGAGCCATGAAGTCTCGACCTTGATGAACTTATCGACCACAATCGTCGTCGGCTCCCACGCCTCCGCGCAGCGGCAGACCTTCTCAGCCTCGCTGTGGAACGGGCGGCAGTCATTGCTCGAGACACGGAAATTGTTCATACTCGTTAATCCTTCCATCCCTCTCGGCGGCAACCTTTTGTAAGTTGCCCCACGAAGTAGCGTCCATGAAATAGTAACGCTCATCGGCCTCATAGAACTCAAGCGCAACTTCCTCTGGAACCGTGACGAAGTCTGCCCCTGACTTCACCATGCAGCACTTGATTTCAACTGGTCGCCTTTTTATCGGCGGTAGCTTTCCTCGCCTCGCTAAGGCTCCCCCCCGATAACAACTCATTGCCAACGGAAGTAGGAGTATCAGCACCAACGCTTTCAACATTCTCACTTGTTTGCCTCGCAGCTTCCTCTACACGAATATTGGCGGCGGCGACTTCCTCAGCGGAGCGTTGAAACATTCGCGACAATTTGCCAGCTTCGACCTTGCCGCGCATCCACCAACCCGTGAGGAATATCGACACCGCACCGCTCAAGACTAAGAACGCGCTAATCACTTTTTGGCCTTTGCTTTAGAACCACCCGCATCGAGTAGCTTTTGAGCCTTGCCACCCAATCCGAGTACACCAAATCCCGCAACGACTATTAAGACACCATCCCAAATGTCGGAAGGATTAATCTCACCCGCTGCGAGAGCTTTGACAATAGCCGCCAGCCCTGCGAGGATGCCACCTACGCCTGAGATTGTCGTCTTGTGACCGTCGAGCTTCTCCGAAATCCATTTGAACATTTCCTACCTCCTGTCTAAGTTAAGCTGGTTATGTTTTCGTCGTGTAACATCACACATTAAATTAGAAATTACGCGAGGGTCATCAAGAAACTCGCGAAACGAATCCATATATATGTCGGGGCAAGTTTTGTGCGGGTCGTGTTCATAATGCCCCATGACGTTTTTAGGTTTCAA
>Ga0222697_1000788_pt1 | contig 12952 bp, 33 predicted proteins | sample AntAcemetage1402_FD_179835 | JGI IMG/M metagenome (GOLD analysis project Ga0222697, IMG submission 179835) | Saline water microbial communities from Ace Lake, Antarctica - #1402 | ecosystem: Environmental > Aquatic > Non-marine Saline and Alkaline > Saline | place: Antarctica: Ace Lake... | reverse complement strand
TTTGATAATAAATCCCAGCCCTACTTTTTACTTGCTCTGTGTTCTTTTGATAATAATCCTTGTCTCTCTGTTTGTTCTTTTCTAAATGATTTAATCTTGATAGTCTTTTGCATTCCTTGACTTTCTCTGGATTTTTATCACGATATTCTTTTCTTTTTCTTAATATCTCCTCTTTGTTTTTTTGATAATATTCGCCCATGTAAAACCCACGGAATAAAACTATTTAAATGTTTCTTTCGGGGATTTCCTGGGGTTATTCTTGTAAGGAACTATATCCGCAATCTTAATATATTCGATTTTTATTTTTTCCATGTTCCATTTCTCCTTTGTTTTAGTTCCATTAGTTCAGCTGCTAATTCTTTACACTCTTTGTCTTTTAAAAATAGATCTGTTTTTCTTTCGTATGATGTTCCGAGTAATATTATCCAAGCATCCAACTTATTGAAATATTTTCTTATTCCTGCCATTATTTTTCTACCACTCCTATAACTAAGACTACATCTGGTATCCATGTTATTAGTAATGCGAATAATGCTCCTGCTGGAATTTTACCAAAAGCTACTCCCACTATAAGTGCTAAGCTGATTATCATTTATATGCCTCTATCATTTTAGTTAGTTCTTCTATATCTTCTTTTGCTCTTTCTAATGCTTCTGGGTATGCAAATTCCATATATTGCTCTATATACTCCTTTAAGTTTATTAGTGATTGTTTGTGGGTTTCTTTTGATGGATTATTATATTGAAATGGTTTAGGGTCTTCTGGGCAATCTCCCATAAATGCAGTATGCTCTCTGATAATCTTATCTTGACGTTCTTTCTCTTTTTGTATTATTTTACTTATCATTCTATTCTCTCCGTCTTTCCGCCACACTTACATCTAGATAACATTACGTCATCTGGCTTCTCGTGGACTTCTCCGCATATTGTGCATTTGAATTTTCTCATCGTTCTTTACATAACCTATCTATTGTTGTTCGGTTAATTTTAATCATATCTCTTAGAAGTTCACTTTTTTCCCATAATCTATTTATCCTTCTATTTTGAAATTCTACAGTCTTTTTTAACTCTTTTATTTCTGTTTCCATGTTTGTTTTTACCATTGTTTTTGTTTCCTATCTGTATCCTAAAATAAAGGATAAAAAAATAATAAATTTTGTTTAGAAATTATAACTTAAGTCTAGTTCCGATTTCTGTTTTAATCTCATTGAGTTCCTTGTTAACCACTTTAAGCCTCTCTTCTGTTGCTTCGATTTCTTTCTTGGATTTCTCTGCTGCATCAATCTTCGCAATAGTCTGTAAATCTTCTTTAAGCTTTTCTAACTCGGGAGTCATTTCGCCTGCATCTTTTAATCCCTTGTTCAAATCGATAAGCTGTTTATCGTGGAATGCTTTTTCCTTAGATAATCCGCTATAAGCAAGTTTGATTCCTTCTTCAGTATATTCTACTTTCATACTGGACTCTACAGTTGAGATAAGTTTGGATTCCTCTTTTACTTCTTCGCCTTCTTTTACTTCATCTGTCTTGTGTTCTGTAACGTTAGACTTTTCTTGTACTAGGATTTTTCTCCTGTCATCGTAAGTTAACTTAGATTTTTCTTCTAATTCATTCTGTACCATGTTCACCTCCCTTCTCAGTTTTTTCAATCTTAGTTATTCCACATCCCTTTGGAGGATTTGAGACTATTGCTGGATTAACAGATTCAATCCATTCAGTTAATGTTTTTTTGTTTTCTTGGTAGTTCTTTTTGATTTGTTTCAATAATTTGACCTGAGCCATCCCGTACTCTGTTAATGTGATTATGATTTCTCGGCCCCTGTTCCCATCTGCCTGTGTTTTATTTACAACATTTTCTCTAGCCAATCTTGATATTAATGTCGACGCGACACTCAAGGTTAAATCTCCTAGTTTTGCTAACTCAGATATGTTTCTAGGCTTTCTGGCAATCACAAATAAAAAGTTCATATTCTTCTGATTAATGATTTCTAACATATTTTATCTCCCACAATTTATTTCTATCTGGATTCCTCTGCATATTTTTCAGTGCAATTTGTAGACATTCTTCCTGGACAATATATTTCCTTAGAGCTAGATTTGCTTCTTCTTCACATAGCGGAATAACCATTCCACATTTTCTTGATTCGTTAAACTCGTTCAAATAAACATCCTCTATTTCTTGATTGCGCCTATCAGTATATCTGTTCATTTTAATTTGACTCTCCCATCTTTATTAGTTCGAACCTTAAGCATTGTTATTGCTAGCTTCACAGAATGAAAATCAACCTTTGCGCCCTTTACAATATCAGATATGAATACTGGCTTATCTTGTTCTTTCAGAAATTGCTTGACATTTTCGAGAGTTGCTACATTAATGTTCTTCCTCTCTTTTCTCACCATGAATATAACTATATATTTTTACTATTTAAACTTATGGATTCCCGAAAGACAAGGACTCATTCAGATTTACCTTCTAAAATCATCGCCCTAGAGTAAAAATTTGGTAAAATTTTGTTTGTTTTTTTGCAGCCCATATAGGGATATTTAGTCCTTCGAGTTTTCATTCTTTCTCTCCATGATACATTTGATAAGCTTTTTTAACATAATTCCAGTTTCCCTTCCAATAATGATTAACCAAATGTTCTATTATTTCGTCTGGTGTTTTGTTTTGGAATAAAGTATGATATGTTTGATGCTCTTTTGTTTTTAGACCTGCTATGTTTTCTAGCTCTGAGGTTCCGCCGCGACTTCTAGGAATAATGTGATGTTTACTTGCATGCTTTCTTTTAGATTTCTTTTTCATCCGTACTTCAATGTGAAATCATCGTATATTATCACGATTCTGTTTTTCACTTTAGTTTTTTTTGCGATTAGAATCTTACTAAATATGTTATTGTCTAGTAGCCATTGGCATTTTTCTTTTTCAGCTTTGTCTAAGTATCCATTAGTCTTCGCCTCAACTCCGATTACTTCATAAGGAATGTACCTCATACTGTCTCCGAGATATTTTATCTGACTTTTTCTTATATCTATGTCTTTTTCAATACTAAACGCAATAAAGTCAGGAAACCCTGCGCCTTGTGTCATTGGTCTGCCTGGACCTGCCCACTTGTTTTTTGCTTTGACGAGTTTGCCTTTTGATATAAATTCTCCTTGAACATAATGTCCGCCAGAATGATACTCTAAATCAACATTGTTCGACCATTTGTCTACAATCCAGCCTTTTTCTTCTAAATCCAACCTTACTCTGTTCTCAAACTCTGCGCCTTGTGCCCTGGATGTTTTTCCCATTTTTGATTTAACAATACTAGAATAAGAGCATCCTTTCTCGATACACTTCATTGCCGATCTGCCTTGTTCTTTATGTTTTTTATGTCTGCAGAATCCATGACCATCTCTATATTTACATTCGTCAGCCATTTAATTCTTTCATACATTTAATTGGATCTGCTTCGCATCGTTCTGCGTATATTTCAGAAAATGCTTTATGTGAGCATTCGTGAACACAAGTTTTATATGCAACTTCTGGTTTCATTTCATAAGCTACATTAATACATACCCAGTCTCCGTTACTGTCTCTCGATCGCGCATAATCTTTTACCTCAGATATGTTATGTGCATTCCATATATATAATCCGTTAAGTATTTTTTTGTTTTGCATTTCATAATATATTTCGCAACCTGACCATCCTAATCCAAAGAATACAATAACAATAAATAAAAACGCTATAATTTCTTTTATCATATTTCATATCCTTTTTCATTTAATTTTGACTTCTTAGCTCCTGGACTACTATGCCACTTTTGGAATGTTATTGCCTTATGACACTCTGCTGATAATAGTACACAGTTAGATTCATTATACTTGCCGCCGCTAGTTCGTGAAATTTTACGATGGATTTCTTGTCCTGGTTTGCCGCATCCACATTCACAAACTCCGTTTGATCTATCAAAAATAACCCTTCTCAACACTGCAGTGCATTTGTCTGTGCCGGTCATTGGTTTTGGCTTTTTTAGTGTATACCCCTGTTTTTCTAATGCATCAACAACTGGTAATAAGTGTTTACATGGAATTTCAAAATATTTAATATCACTAAATGCTCCGGCTTTTTTAATTCTTCTATGCTGGAAATCTCCACATAAGCAAGTTAATTTATATATTGTTTTTGTTTCATCAATAATATATGCCTTACTTTCATATTTATTCTCAAGACTAATTATTCTTTTTTCCATTACATCAAATCCTCCGAGTCTAGTCCAGCATCATCAGTATCAACTTCTTTCGGTTCAACCACACTCGGTCCATCCTCATCAAAACTTCCTTCTTTCAGTCTTAGCATTTTGTCGATTTCATCACTTGCTTCTTGTTTTGACATTGATGAGTCTGCCTTGCCACCGAGCTTCTTTATGTAGCCTAGTTGTCCGGGGGTTGATGTTCCTTGTTTGCTTTGGAATTGTTTTGGATGTTGTTGATTAGAGTAATATATCTTATTGAATTCTTCTAATGCTTCGATTCTTCGAATTATGTTCGTCATTGCTTCTTCATATATTTTATTATCCATTTTCAACTCCGTCATTTTCATGTAAGGCGAATCGCTGACAACTACACATTTTACATTCTTCTAATGATTCAACGTGTTTTAACCATTTTCCTTTTTCATTATATCTGCTATAAGTATGATAATGGCAAGACTTCGAATGTCCACATTCACACTTATCTGCTCTTTTACTCATCCTTCACCTCGCCATCGACATTTAAGGCGTCTTTAGTTCTCTCTGGGAGAGTTGGCTCACGAGTTGCTTCTTCTACTTCTTCTATAAATTCATTGTGTGTTTTCATTTTATTCTCCATTGTTTTGCCTTTCGGCTTGTCGGTAGAAATTATCCGACGAATCTAAAATATTTATTTTATTTCTTCTTCTTTTCTAATTTTTTAAGTTCTGCTTCAGAATCAATTATTTTATTAATCATATTTTTGATATCCTTCTTGTTTTTGATTGTTTCTTTTTTATTGAAATTTCCAATTTTTAGAACTTCTTTTGTTTTCTTAAGTTCTTCTTGAATTTGTTTAATTTCTATTTTTGTTCTTTCTCTTAATCGTTGTTTTGCTTTAATTAATTTTGGAATATTGTTATTAAAATCAATAATTTCTTGTTTCAATTCATAAAAACCTATGTGTTCTTTTGTAAATGATGGACACTTTCCCTGCACAATCTTAAATAAATCTTTATTATTTTTTGCTACTATCTCGAAAACCCAACATTCATTTTGATATTCTGAGATTACTTCTTTGAATTTTGAGTCTCTTTGTAGTGCGCCTAATTTCATCATTCCTTCTTCTTTTGTGCAGTCCTCACAATAAAACTTTGTCGTTTTACCGATAGCTTCTTTTTTCTTGCATAAAATGCACATTTGTGTTTTTGGTGTTGTTTCCATTTTTTCCTCCTGAATTTAGTTTGCGTTCCGCGCCCGGTTTCTAAAAAAAAATTAAATAAATTGTTTGTGCTTACTCCTTCGAATAAAGTCCTGCATCTGTTAAAGCTTTTATTTGCTTTGTGAGGTCGGTTACATTCTCAAAATAAAGTTTGAACCTATTCCCCGCTTTTCCACACTCATATGAGTTTGGTCTTTCGGTTCTGCTGATTACTACTTGTTCTTCCATCTTATTTTTTTGGCTTTGAAGCTTTTGGTTTTTCATCTGCTATCTTGATTTCCTCGACATCTAGCTTTTTTTCTTCGACCTTCTTGTCTGGCTTGGTTTCTGCATCTTCAATTGTTCCGCTTGGGAGTTCTTCCTCTGCAACCTCCATATTGTTTGTTGCCTGCTTAAGTGCTCTAACCTGCGCCCTTGTGCTCGCCATCCTTATCCATGCATTTCTGATTGTTGGTTGGTCGATGTTTCCGCCTGACTTTTCGTCTAGGCCACATGCATCTCCGTAGTCCTCAAAGGTTTGGTAGATGTGTTCGATTGCTCCATTCTGTCCAACATTTTTTCTTATTGTTGCAGTCGCCTTAAAACACGCAGTCATCATTGCTGCATTTGAAAGCTCTGGGACAAACTCAACCTCCATCTTAACCAGTCCAATCTTATGTGCTTGTGCTTCTAGGGTTTTGTAGTTGACTCTCTCTAGTTGGTCTTGGAACGATCCTTTCTTCGCCGGCTCCTGTTCAACCGCATCACTTAGGACTTTAACATTTCTTATGATGTTCAACTCCACATCCAGTTCTACTTCAAAACCTTTCTTCAATCTAGTTGCAAGTTTCAACAGCTTCTCTTCTGTTTCGTGAAAATTATAAAATTGTCCTTTGACCTTTATGCTCAGTTGTAGCTGACCCTGATATTCGTTAGGCTTTTCTGCCATCCACTCAATCTTTCCTCGTACTTTTTTCATTTCTTCCATTCTTCACCCCCTTTTTCCCAGTTATAATGTTACTGTGAATATTCTTATGACACCTTTTGCATAAAAAATCAAACTTATCATACTCAATCGGATTTGTTGTATGGTGTCTGACTTCTGCATCATTTCCGCATATACACTTTTTTCCTAATATTGGGAAATGGTATCTAGTTCTTCTTTTAATATTTCTTATAATCAACTGCTCTTTTGTCTTTTCATGTTTGTAGTTTGTTTTTTTCAAATATTCTTTTTTATATTTTAGTTTATGCTCTTTGTTTTTTTGATACCATTCTCTATCATATTTATTCTTTTTTTTCTTATCAATCACCATTTTCTTCACCATTCTCAGTTATTTGATTAGGCAGGGCAGGACATTCCGATGAAGAATTTGCCCTGCCCTCTTCGTTTCCGAAGATCATAAATTGTTTTTTTACATCATTAATTAAAAAACTTAGATTCATCTCTTTTCTGAATTGCTCTCTGTTGAATTCCCTCGTATCGCACGTATTAATTATATACTGGGCATCAATTACCATTTTTATGCTCCTCTTTATGACATTTAACACATAGTGGAATTACTATAGATGGCTTAGAATAATTATCATGGTGATAGTGTTTTGCTTTATTGCCACATTTACTACACTTCAATGTTTCAATTTTAGGAATCTTATTTTGTAGGACTAACCTTCTGATTTTTTTGTGGGCTTCTGATTTTTTCTTATTATTATATATCCATTTCAAAACAGATGCATAACTTTTATCTTTATTATAGAGACGATACTGTTTGGTCTTTTTTATTATTTCTTCCCTATGCTCTAAATAATATTTAGTTCTTTTTATTTTTTCTAATTCTTTATTTTGAGAATGTAATATATTACTTCTTCTTCTGTGTAATTCTATAGAACAGATTTCAGAACATGTCTTTTGGTTTCCTACAATTGGTGTGAATATGTCTCCACACACTGAGCATTCCTTCTCTTTAAAGTTTAATCTTCTTTTTTGTTGTGCGTTCATAAAAATCTCCTGTAGCTTACAATTAGTTCTTCGAATGCTATCTCTAATCTTATTAAATTAATTTCGTCTGCGTGTAGAATTGCTTCTCCGATACACTTTGCGAAGGATCCGCCATAAACTCTCATTGCACCTGCTAGCTTAATCATTTCATCTCTGTTCATTCTCCAGCTCCTTTGTCAATCAAAATCTCTTTTAATATTTTTAATTCGTGCCATATCTTATTTGGAGTTCCTTTTTTATTGCATATCATAATTCTTCCATGAGTAACCAATACCGATCTTCCCGTTTCGCTTATACAGATTAAATCTCCATCCATGATCATCAGTTTATTGTATCCCCTAACTGAAATATTTGGATATTTTTCTAGAATTTCAGTTGGAGTCATTTTGATTCCTTCATCTCTTGTGTCGCATGCTTGGTCGATTTCTTCTCCGGTTACTTCATCGTGGCCATTAATTTCCATTATCGTTCGAACTTCTCCACATTTAATTCCCATGAGATTCTGTATCCTGCTTCGTTATCTAAAATCCCAGATGTGTTTCCTTCTGCAATAAGTCTTGCTATTTCTTGATTGTCTGTTTCAAAATTATCTGCCATTACTTGCATTGTCTTTTTATCCATCGTTTTCCACCTCTTTGATTAAATCTTCTTTATTCTCTTCAATGTATCCTTCAATGTTTTCTAAGAATAACTCCTTTGCTTGATTATATTTTTCTTCAGTAGTTCCTTGAAAATTGCTTTGCATGGTATTTTTCATTTCCCAGTACATCTTATCGATATCTATAATTGCCATTATTGAGAGCTCTCCATATCTTTAATCATTTTGTCTGTGTATCCTTCTGGTAATAATCCCCTTGCTTCGTCTTGTCTGGATTGCTCAATAAATTCGTTCATCATGCTAGTTTATCCCCCGCTATCCGATATAAACTTACGTCACCTACATCATCAAAACTTATCCCACTAAAAGAACTCATTCCTTTATCGGTTTCAATAAATACCTCTGCTCCGCCATTTCCACAATCTAGTGTACGTTGCAATTCTATAATTAATTTCTTTACATTCATATTAATCTCCTCATTGCATAGAGTGTTTCCTTTGCATAAAAATTTATTGTCTTTAATAATTTCTTGTAGTCGATTGCTAATAATAAGCATCCACCCATAATTAAAAAAATGGATCCTGTTGGGAGTGGTAGTGTGATGGTCCCGATTCCTATCATTGAGTACCCAACCATCTTCCTGATTAGTGTTATTGGTTTGTACACTTCGACTTGCTCAAAAAATTGGATTCTTTTTCGTGCTTGTTCTAGTGTGATTGTTTGTGTTTGTTTCATCGTTTTGTCCTAAAATATACACGTCTATTCCCTTTTTAAAACCTTCTAGACACTAGAACGTTACATATATATGCTCAAAATCCTTTTTTACCGTCGGTAAAGAATAATATTAAAGTCTCAACTAACAAAACATTCTCAATTCTGCTTGTATTTCTCTAGGTGTTTCTTCTCGAATTTGTTGTTGCGTTTCTTTTGGTATTTCATAGTAGTTGTCGATTATCAAAACATCCAGATAAGTTTCTGGTGCCATTAGTTTTATTAAGAAATAGAGGTTTATATTTGTTGTTATTTGGCAGTTGTTTTTAATATCCTTCTCATTCTTAGAATTTCTTCCTTACTGCCTATTCTTGTTTCTTCTTTTGATTTGTATTTTTGGATTTCTGCCTTTGGTTGGAGTTTTCTCTTATATCCTTTTTCTTCGATTATTGTCTCTGGGTTTTTTGATTTTAGAGTTATCATTTTTTCTCATTTATCTCAAAAACTTTACTACCCATGTCTGTAATTTGATAATATTTATAACGATAATCTTTTATTATTTGTCCGTTCTCTAACTTGTCTGGTTCTTTATAAAATGCAAATAGATTATTTATTGTTGCACCTTTAATTTTTTGAAGTTCTCGAATCCATCCATTTCTTTTTGCGCGCTTAATAAATCTATGAATTGAATTCTCGTGCATAGAACTTCCATATGCTTCAAATAATGTTGCTGGGCTTATTGCGGTTTTAGGATTTAAGAAAAACACTCCCATTAAATCCATTTGATTTTCTGAAAGTTTATATTTTTGTTTGATTGATGGCCTTAGAACTTCTCCTGTTAATGTCCTTTGTTTTGGGGTGGTAGCTATCTCGCTTGGGGTGGTAGCTATCTCGCTTGGGGTGGTAGCTATCTCCGAAATGGTGGTGGTTGTTACTTTTTTTTCCATCTTTTTCTTAACTTCTAAAAATATATATAAATATATATATATTTTTTTTATACTCCCGACTAATATTGGGCTTCTTTCGCTTCATCCCTCCGTTCTGGTGTGGCTTTCCACCATTTGGTACAGTCAGCTATTTCTTAACAGAAAATAATAACCACCACCACACTCTTTTTTTAATTTGAGTTTCCTCTGTAGTGTAATGGATTAATGGATATTGTTTCTAGTCATGAAATACTAAGGAACCTTCTGTTTTTAAAAGTTCCTATAATAAAAAAATGGGTGAACCAGACTAGAAAGAAAGATTCACCCGTGAATAAAAGGAGGTTATCGATCTATTCAATAATAACAACAATATATTCCTTATAAAGTTTACGACTACTTATTTTCTGCGTAGTTTTTCAACATATATACTATTGGTCCAGTGATCCAAGCATATTCATTTGGAATCCCTACCAACACTGCGACAGCGAAGGGAATTAATAAATAAAGAGAATTCTTTATTGTTTTTCCTAATCCTATCCAAAAACTATAATTTATTTTTTTTGCCATTTTTAACCTCCTAAATTTATTTAGGTATACAATAAGACCATGCTATAAATCTGAGTGTCTGCTGAATTTAGTTCAACTTTGATTCTTAGATTTGCTCCTGGTGGTGATAATGTTTTGAGTGTGCTTTGGTCGAGTGATTGATATGTTATCCCGTTGTCTATGCTCACATAAAAAAGCGTCCCGGGGATTGATTGTCCTTTGACTCTTATCTCGCAAGATGTCGCACTCTCTACCGCTTCCTTCAGATTGCTTATCCATGTCCCGCTTGCGCTACCATCGGTTTTCAAAACTCCTTCAGTTATCTCTGTTGATGAGTGAGTACCCGTAGTTGCATCAAATCCAAAATACCAAGAATAGTTCAATTTGTTTATATTGTCTGCAACCTTCAACCTGTCGCTTTGTTTGTTTAGGCCGCTTAGTATCTGTGAGACATTTTCTTGCTCTTCTTCAACTGACAACTCTGTTCTCCATCCCCCTGAGCTGGTCCCGAATTTTTGAATAATGTTTTTTAGCTTGTATTGCCCATGGACTTGCTGTCTTGGGATTAATAGCCAAATGTTATCTCCTGGCTTAATTGATTCTAGTCCGAATGATTTTATTGTGGCCGTTGGGGTAAGATTTGTTATTTCCAGTAGCTTTGATTCTGCTAGGTTCTTCACGCTTGTTTCTGTGTTGGATGATACGTCTTTTATGAAAACTTCTCTTATCTCATCCCCCTCATCATCACTTATTGCAGTATAGACGATTGGAAGGCCCTCCTCGCTTTGTCCGATGGCCACCACGCGCGTTTTCTCGTAATAATCATTAATCCCCCACCCTTTCGAATCTATGAGGTTATCGCCCTCTACAACCGCGTCAGCATTGTTTTCTATTGAATTTGCTTCAAAAAAATGAAAATCAAGGTTATTATCCACATAACAGTCAAATCCGGCATAATTACATATCTCCATGACACAATCCCAAAATGGTTTATAATTCCATTGTACATTCATTGATGTTTCTGTAGCTACAACATTCGAATAAGTAAATCCATAAGATGTTGGCAATTTATCAATAATATCCTTTAAAATTTGAGATGGTTCTGACTCTATTGCCGAATAACAAATAAGATATTCTGTTAAGGTGTAGGCCCTGTGTCTGCCCTCTATTTCTAAAACTTGCCCACGATCGCCGATACTCTCTTTGACATTATCAACTCTCCCCCAAAATTGCAAAGTAGTACCATCAGTATTATCTGCATAAAATTTGATAAAATTCCCTGCAACATATTTTCCTGATAATTGTCCGGCCGCATTAGAGATTGTCATTCTGAAGGTCCCGATTCCACTTGTTACTGGATAGGAGAATAAACTTTCCATTGTTTTGCCGGTCAAATCGTCTCCATTTAATTCGACCTTAATCTTTGCATTTCTTGGCTTAGGTATTGGAATAAATATCTCTGTACTATCTCTCATTAGATCCACTCACAATTAATACAATAACCTTCTATCTCAAGCGATGGCTGAAGTATTCTTTGGTCTGATGCATTGCAATTTTCGAAGTCTGCCCAGAACCAAATTTGTGTATTATTTAGATATTCTACATTTGAGTTGATTGTCTGCCATGTCGTGTTGATCACGTTCGATTCATTCTTTGTTGCGTTATTGCTCCAGGAAAGATTTAAACATGAGAAACTCTCATCAACCTTAATCGACAAATTAATATCTCCTCCATAATTTGTTGTTGTTAGATTGTACGCTGGTATTGTTGTTGTCTGCCCATAAGCAGTCACGTTCTTTGAACTATTTGTTTTTGGCATAAAAAATAATTTGCTCGCCCAAGTGTATGGAAGATTCTTAAAAAAACTAGAAAAATAAGCAAACACATTCAACGTTTCATTATTCGATGTATTTCCTTGTTCGAATGCTAAGATTGATATTGTATCGTTCCCACCCTTATAATCATATCTCAGGTCTGAAACATTAAAGGACCCCTCGCCGATTGAGAAATGTACTGGGATGTCTACGTCGTTTGTCGAACTGTTTAAAAAATTCTGAACTATTGATGAGCTTATTGTTATTGGGTTTGGATCGTAAGTATACAAAACTTCAAAGTTATCTATCGTCAAAATTCCTCCATCGTCTGAAGTGAAATAAATTGGCACATCACAATAATCATCATCATCTGCTGCGCAAGTGTCCAAATAACTATTCACTTCATCTACGAAGTCAGTCGTTGAATCTGAACCTGTCAACTCTCCGGACCCCTGATATTCATACGCACCATCCACTATCCCTACTTCGATTGTTAGATTCTTCGGGGAAGATGTTCTATAATAATTTGCTTTTCCCTCAAAATAGATTGCTCTCTGAACCGTCCCATATCCGACATCACCATATTGTAATGAATTTTTAACTTGCAGTATGCTTTGCGCAATGCAAGTTGCTGGAAGCTCATGAGCCCTATACGAACGATCTCCGCCATTATAACATGTTGATCCGGAATCACTTACAATCTCAACCCAAGCTGAACCACTCCAACAATCTGCATCAAATGTTATGTCTGCATTATTGCTACAAAGATATGCTATGGACCAATTACCTGTCATTGCGCTTGTGTCTTTTGTATAATTCTCATAAATATATGCCATCCACTCAACATCCCAAAGCGTTCCTCCGTCTACCCATCCCCCAGTTCCAGACCACGAATTTCCATCAACTCCATCACTAGCTGGCCCTAGCCATCCTTGACTTCCACTCGAT
>Ga0222697_1000781_pt1 | contig 13015 bp, 9 predicted proteins | sample AntAcemetage1402_FD_179835 | JGI IMG/M metagenome (GOLD analysis project Ga0222697, IMG submission 179835) | Saline water microbial communities from Ace Lake, Antarctica - #1402 | ecosystem: Environmental > Aquatic > Non-marine Saline and Alkaline > Saline | place: Antarctica: Ace Lake... | reverse complement strand
TTTCTCCAGATATAGATAAGACTGACTTTGATTATTGGTCAAAAACAGATTTTGAGTTTAAAAAGCAGTATAAAGTACTGCAACAAAAACTAAGGCCAAGAATAGCAAAAAGAAACGAACTGAATTCTGCTATTGTATCAGCTAGAGTACAAGAAGAACAAAATAGGTTTTTGGAATTATTTGAAAACGAAGAGCACCATTTCAATCTAAGAAATGTATGTAAAGTGATGGACATAAAGAGAAGCACAGCATTAACTTGGTATAAAGAGAACCCAGATTTCCGTAATCAAATTGAATTAATTCAAAGTGATAAAGAAGATTGGGCAGAAGATAAATTATTGGTCCTGGCGGAAAAAGGAAATATGCCAGCAATAATATTTTTAAATAAAATATTAAATCAAAGGCCGAGTGAATTCCGTAGGCATGCTTACATAGAGCAACCACAAAAGATAGAAGGAAGAATTGAACATGTGCATAAGTTTGATCAGGATCAAATTGATGCTATGGTGAGAGGCAATCAAGTAGATAGAGGTAAATATGCAGAAATGTTGAAAATTGATGATCCTTCTATCATTGATGCTGAATGTGTGAATACTAATGAATAACACAGCCGAAGAACTAACCCCACAACAAATAGCGAGTTCAAGTCTACTCAGTTATGTTGGTTTGCAATACCCAAAGTATATTGCTGAACCTGCCCATGAACTAATGGCTACTGCGTTAGAAGCTGTAGAAGCAGGTAACATACGGAGATTATTGATAAATATTCCGCCACAGCACGGAAAACCAGTTTATGAAGAAGAACAAGTTCTTATGGGTGATGGTAGCTATAAAAAACTAAAAAATATCATGGTTGGTGATTACGTAATAACGCATAAAGGAAGACCAAAAAAGGTATTAAAAGTATTTAAACAAGGTGAATTACCAACAATACAATTAAACACACAATTGGGAAGAAATCCATGTGCAGCAAAAGACCATCCCTTTTTAACCCCATCTGGTTGGATTGAGGCTGGTAAATTAGAAATAAAAGATACGTTAGCCATATTACAAAAAGCAAAAACTATTCCAACTACAGAAAAAAGTATATCAGAATTTGTAGTAGCTGGATATTTACTTGGTGATGGCTGTACAGCACCTAATGGTAATACTTGTGCAGCCGAAATGACAATAGATGATAGTAGTAAAATAGGGGACGATTTTACTGAGCATTCAAATTTACTAAATTTTACAATTAATAAAAAATATTATACTAGTAGAACACCAAAATATAATATGAGTACTGGAATTGACAAAGATGGAAATAAACATAAGCCAAGAAAATGGATAATGGCTAATGATTTAATGGGTAAATCACATGATAAACATATTCCTAAATGGGTCTTCACAGCAAGTAATGAAAAAATAACTGCTATGATAGGATCTTACTTTGCCTGTGATGGACATGTTGGAAAACGTGATAAAATAAGATCAGACTGTTATTGTGAATTTTATTCAGTAAGTTACCAACTACTGTATGATATACAAAACTTACTATTACGAATAGGAGTAGCATCAAAAATAGCAGTAAAAAATGGAATATGTTTTGGAAAACCACATAAATCTTGGAGATTAACAATAAATAATGTAAATGATTTAATAACATTCAGAGATAAAATTAGAATAAAAGGCGTAAAAGCCAAATTATTTATGGAATGGCCTTTACACAGAAATCAATTTCAATCTAAATATATTGCAGATCAAATAATATCAATTGAAAATACTGGTATGAGAAAATGCAGGTGCCTATTGGTAGAAGATGATCATACTTTTACTATTCAAAATATAGTTGTGCATAATACTTTATTAGCCTCGACATTTTTTCCTGCATGGGTTCTAGGAAGGCATCCAGACTGGTCTATTATTGCATCTACATTTAATCAAACAAGAGCCAATGAGGTTGGTGGTGCAGTCAGGAACATACTTACAAACAGAGTGCAACAAACTGTATTCCCAAATTGCCAAATTTCCCAAGACACGAAGTCCAGCCATCATGTATCTACAAATAATATGGGGCACTATTACAGTGCAGGTATCGGGGGCACAATTACTGGCAGGTCGGCCAAAATATTTCTAGTGGATGATCCGTTAAAAGATAGGGAGGATGCTGAATCCAAACTTGTTCGAGAAAAAATAAAGGAATGGTATAGGGCTGTAGCTTACACTAGATTACGACCCGACAATAGGATTATTATTATCCAAACTAGATGGCATTGTTTTCATCCAGAATCTTTAATATTAACAACAAATGGATGGGTAAACGCAGATAATATCAAAAGAGATGCCCTATTTATTACACAAAAAGGCATAGAACCAATTACAAAAATGGAAAGTAGAGAATATATTGGGGATATGTATGAAATTACATTATACGGGCAACCAAAACCAATAAAAGTAACAGGCAATCATGGCATATTAACAACAAATGGCTGGAAGTATGCAGAACAAATAACAAAAAACGATTGGTGTATAGTACCCCAAATAGGGGAAGGAAATATACCTAAATTCGAAGAACCAAAAACATCAAAAGCAAGTTGCAATGCAAATTTAACTGGTGTTCAAAATCATGTACCAAAAGAAAAGCTAAAAAAGCTATTAGATGAAGGGAAGACATATACTCAATGCGCTAAACATTTTGGGTTGGCTGGGAGAGGATCTATAAATGGGTATGTCACACTATATAACCTTAACAGAAACACAAATACAGTAGCACCCCAACAATTAAGAGAAGACCCAAACTTTTGGAGAGTAGTGGGATATTGGCTTGCAGAAGGTAATTTATCAAAATCACGAAAACATTATGATGAAGACCACTATACAATAATCATTCTGTCAATAGGAAGCCATGAACAGTGGATAGCAGATGATATTAAAAATGTAATGGAAAAGTATAAAATAAATGTGACTTTTTCCCCACACAAAATAGGTAAAGCAATCAAAGTGCAATTCTCTTGTTGGCAAATTGCTCAATACCTAAAAACACATTTTGGATATCATGCCTATGGTAAACAACTCCCAGAATGGATTGGTAGTTTGCCACAAGAAATGAAACAGGAATTACTTATTGGTTATTTTAGGGGCGATGGATGTTTTAGTAATAAAATAGGGTATAGAGGTGCATCTGTTTCTCTAAAATTATTAACAGACATGCAACGTTTATTTGCATCAATGGGTGTGCCAAGTGGTATTGTGAAAGGCAAAAAAGCAGGAAAGTATACATTTTCTATTGCTGGGGAAAAAACATATGAAAGCAATTGTAGAGAATCTTATGAATTAAGAGTACACGAATCTTATATTCCTTGGATGGATATAAAAAGAGAGAAATATCCGAAAAGAGAAAACCACCCACAATATACCATTGGTAAAAGAATAAATGGAACACAACTTGAATTAAAGGTAAAAAAAATAAGCAAAACTTATTATAATGGCCCCATATATGATTTTGAAACACCAAGCCACACGATAACGTCTGCTGGTGTCATAGTACATAACTCAGACGATCTTAGTGGATTTGTTCTAAATGAACATGCACATGAAAACTGGACAATTCTTGAATTAAGAGCTATAGCAGAAAAAGATGATATACTTGGAAGGCCAATAGATGCGGCGCTATGCCCCAACATGTATGATGAGAAATACTTGGCAAACGTTAAATTGATAGAAGGTACATATAATTGGGAATCACTCTACCAACAAAGACCAATAGCACGAGAAGGAGGTATAATTCAATATGAATGGATTAACGATAATTGCTATGAAAAACTTCCAGAAGATGAAGATATAGTAAAAACAATAATAAGTTGGGATACATCATATCGAAAAGGAGATTTAAATGACCCAACAGCTGGTACGGTATGGAATATAACAAAAAACGGATACTACCTTATTGATGTTCTTAATAAAAAACTTGAATTCCATAAAATAATAGAAAAAATAAAAACTTTTCATGAAAAATACCATCCATCAGCCCATCTCATTGAAGGAAGAGCATCTGGTCAACCAATAATAGACGAATTAAAAAGAACAACTGCTTTGCCTATTATTGAAGTTTCAACAAAAAATTTAGATAAAGAAGTGCGTCTGAGCGCAACATCTGGATTATTTGAATCAGGCAAAGTACATTTTCCAGATAAAGCACCTTGGCTCATAGAAGCAAAAGACCAGGTGTGTTTATTACCATCATATAAATACGATGATATAGCAGATAGTATATCACATTTTCTTAATTGGGTGAACAAACCAAGATATGTTCGTAGGCCCCCAAGTAAATTATATTGGAAATAATAACAATTTAAACTTTGAGGAGAATAAAAATGGATATTGCAACTCTACAAGAAACTCACGAAGTTCATAACGAGCATTTGCGGGATTGGTCGTTCTATGGGCTTGCCTATTCTGGTGGCACACCTTTCATTGACTATTCGCTCGCCAAACACACACGAGAAAGTGATAGTAATTGGAGAGCGAGACAAGCTGAAGGCATATGTTTCAATTACTCCAGCATAGTCATTGATCTATTTAATTTCTACCTAACAGAAAAGCCTGCAGTAAGAGATTTAGGTTCGCTGGCTAGTAGTGCATTATGGAAAATGTTTCTAAAAGACGCTGATTTGTATGGAACAAATTTTGATGTTTTTCTTAATGAGGCACAGAAGATGGCTGCTATTTATGGAGCAGTGGGTGTTTTAATAGATAAACCAAATAGCACAAATGAAGTGCTAAAAGATGATATTGCACAGGGAGTATATCCATATTGTGCTTTATTTACACTACCAAATATACTTGACTGGAAACATGAACGAGATCCAATAACCAACAGACCCACCTTAACCTATCTAAAACTCTTGGATTTTGATAATAGGTATTTACTATGGTGGCGGGATAAATGGGAAATATGGGCATTGCCTGAAGGAGCACCTTCCCCATTTAATGTACATAAACATAAAGACACATCTGATTATAAACCGGAACCAGGTGATAGTAAATATGCAAATGAACCAGGACAGCCGTATAACACTGTACTTGGTGGTGAAGAACCAATCTTGGTAGACTCAGGAGATAATCCATTAGGGGAGATACCTTTTCTTTGGTTTCAAAATATAAAGAGTGTTGTTGATCCATATATTGGTGTATCTGATATTAAAGAGATTTCCAGAATTACAGCAAGTATCATACGGAATATCTCTTATGGGGAAGAAGTCATTAAATTTGCTGGATTCCCACAAGCACGTAGGCCAATGGCTAAAGAAGGAGAAGAGATCAACAATGAAGCTGGTGTAACAGCTATACTTGAATTTGATCCAGAATTGGGGGAGTCTGCTAAACCAGATTGGCTTGAGTCAAAGGTGGCTGAACCTGTTGAAGCAATACTCGGTTGGATGAGTAAGAAAATCAGCGAGGTTTTTCAACTTGCACATTTATCCGGTATACACGCACATGAGAAAAGTGATCAAGTAAGATCTGGTGTGGCACTAAGGTATGAATACCAACAACTAAGTTTGGTATTGTCAAAGAAGAGCGAGAATTTAACTGAGACTGAGTTGGGTATAATTAAATACTGGCTCAAATGGCAGGGTAGAGATGATTGGTTTGATGCTATTAGGATATCAAGATCTAAAGATTTTAGTATTGACGATTTATCCCAAAATCTTGAGAATGCTATTATGTCAGATAAGTTGGTACCTGAACTCAATTTCAAAAAAGAAATGGCTAAAGTGATAGCCAAACGAATGTTGCCTGACTTGGCAGATGAAAAGCTGTTAATTGTTTATGATGCAATTGAAGTGTTATCAATAGATGATTTTTCTTCGGGGGGAGATAAAGCAAACCCAGGAGCGACCAAAGATATCAGACAAGAAATAGAATTAAAGCAAAGATCTGAACCTACAACAGAAGAAGTGTAGGGGTACTATCATGCCAAAAGTAAGCATTCTACTACCTGTACATAATTCAGTAGGAAAGACAAACTTTCTGCAACAAATGCTGGATTCTATAGTACACCAGACATATGAAAATTTTGAGTTGTTAATCTTGGATAACCAATCTACAGATAACACAGCAAACGTCTGTGAAACTATTGCACAGCAAGATAGTAGGATAAAAGTACATATTGATACTCAACAAAGGTCAACAGAGGGGGCTATTGATAAACTCATCTCATTAGCAAGAGGTGAGTTTATCATGGTAGTAAGCGCCTACGATCTTTTAAATTATCATTATATTCAAGTGTTGTTTGATGAGTTAAAAACAAATAAAGATATTGATATGGTGTATACTAATGGCACATATATTAATGCAAATAATCAGGTTGGGCAGGAACTTATCATAAATAAAGATGGTGTATACAATTCAAGGCACTACTATGAAAACTTTTGTAAAGCTATCCATAATAGAAAAACCCTTCCTTTTATATTTGGATTATTTAGAAAAGAGGTGTACCACACACTATGGCCATGTGAATCAATACTAGTTAATGTTGATAATTTGTGGATGGCAAAATTCTTTTTAAATAAACGCAGAGCATCTTTTGTAGATTATGAAACATTCTATTACAGATATCACAGTACATCATCTAAAATAGAAGACTTGCCTCCAAATCCTGTTTCAATTTGGGTTTATCATGCACGCAATCAATTATATTTTTATCATGCAGTATGTTCTCTCATAGAGGAAACAGACCATGCTGAACGTGCCACAGCACTTAAAATGGCAACGCTTGATAGCTGTCTAAATCAATGTGGGGTTCTTTTGAACTGGGTTGAACAATTTGCAGTAGATGCGTTTGAACACGCAACTATAGGGGAGATACGTAAACAGTATACTCCTGTTTATGAATTGAAACTACCTACAATGTATCCACAAAATGACATTCGTACACACCAAGATACAATGAGGCTTAGATGTAAAATATTAGAAGAACGTGTTATGGAATGTATTATCCCTATCGTACAGGATACAACTATTGTATTTGACACGCAAAATATAATAGCACAAATAAAAAAGGATATAATCAGTCAACTTCATTCAGGAACTTACACAACTCCATAATTCTATTATCTGTTAATGTTGGGTAGTTTCCAATATAGTAACCAAAAAAGTGGACATGCTCAACATTTGGATAGTCTTTTGGATTCCAATCAATATTACTTAGATAGGGTTGTCTTAACTGATTACCACCACCAGAACTACCTCTACGAAACTCGATATTTGCATCTTTCATAGCGATTTCAAGTCGATCTCTAAAAGCAGTATCTGGTTTTTTCAGAATTAATGGGAAGGCATAATTGCAATTACCCTCTACTTCAAAATCAGTTTTATATTTAGCTGAATCGATGCAGTTCAAAAACACATCAAAATTATGTACCCGTTTGGAGTTATTTTCATCTAATCGTTTTAGTTGATTTCTTCCTATCACAGCGCCAATTTCAGTATTCCTAAAATTAAATGATGGATACCCAAAAATGAAATCTGGTGTAAGTGAGTCTTTATACATTTCTTCTAAGTCAACACGAATAGAAGCATCTGTAGTGGCCTCACGAGACATTCCGTGAGAACGCAACATTCTTGCAATATCGTAAACACCTTGATTATCAGTACAAATCATACCGCCTTCAATTGTACTCATATGGTGGGCATAGTAAAAAGAGAAATTAGAAATTAGGCCAAAAGTTCCAATTTTGTTTCCTCTAAAAGTAGCACCATATGATTCGCAACAGTCTTCAAGTAAAATGACTTTTTTTTCATTCAATGCCCCAAGCAAAGTCCAACTTGGAATTGCATTAAACCCTTGTACATGAGTCAAAAAAATAACCTTTGTCTGTTCGTCTAATTTGGGAATAATCTGTTCTGTATCCATACCCAAAGTCTTAGGGTCAATATCAATAAATACAGGGTCAAACCCAGCAGAAAGAGTAGAAGCAATATCAGATACCCAAGCCAATGTAGGAACGAGTGCTTTGCCTGCTATACCAGAGGCTCGTAAGATGTGCATTGTGATAAAGTTGGCTGAAGCACCTGAATTCACAAATACGCTGTATTTAACACCAAGCCACTCTGACCATTCTTCTTCAAAAGCAGCGACTTGGGCACCTTGAGTTAATCTCGGAGTTCCTTTCAAAAAATCAATAACAACATCCAAGTCATCTTGAATAATATTATTATCCATCAAAGGCCAATTTATTTTCATTTTTAATCCCCCAATAATTTCCTTTTCAGTTTAATTTTAGTCATATCTTTAATATGGTTGACAATATCGGAACCAAACTTATCTTGCATCATATCTAAGTATCTTGGATTTTCAAAATAAGCATGAAAAGCATAATCTCTGAAAGCTAAGACATCTGCAGGTGGTAAATACTTAGTGGGCAAAGGCTGGCAGTCATAAGAGTATTGAGAGTACCCAGACCACTTAACAGGCAATACAGAAGGATCTGTTTCAGTATACAGCCTTGACCCAGGATATGCCATTGCTACATAGAAATTAGGCCACTCTGTTTCAGTGGTGAAAGCCATTTCTAGTGTTTGCTGCATACTATCGAAATCATCTTCCGGCAGACCAAAAATGAAATTCCCTTGTGGGATTAGACCAGCATCTCTTGTCATTTTAACTACATTCATTACTAAATTAGGATTATATTGTTTGTGTGTCTGCTGTAACACACGTTTGCTGCCAGACTCAATCCCATAACTTACAAGATTGAATCCTGCTTTTTTCATTTTTTCCAGCATCAAAATAGTAATAGTATCAATACGCGCATAAGCCCACATATTCAGATCATAACCACGCTCTATGATTTGATCACAAATAGCAACGACACGATCTTCTTTCAAACAAAACAACTCATCTGCAATCTTGATATTTCTAATACCATAATTTTTAACAAGAAAATCAATTTCATCTATAACAGCAGATACAGGACGATACCTAATTCCAGATTTTCCAAATAAGGAGTTGGTGTTACAAAAAGAGCAGTTATATGGACAACCAAGAGACGTATAAATTGCAACATAAGGAGATCTGTTTTGAATGTCATCAAAACAATGCCAGTTATGATCACGATATTTAGCCATAGGAAGAAGGTCCCATGCCGGCATTGGTAGTAAGGACAAGTCTAATAGAGGCGGTGGATTTGGACCTATTATACGAAATACACCTTTTGGATTGTACCATAGACCAGGAAGACTTCCTATTTCTCCTTCCTCTCGTAACATATTGATAAGAGCAGGCAAAGTTTCAAATCCCTCACCTTGACACACAAAATCAATATTGGGTTCTATTACAATTTGAGCAGGAAGTGCAGAAGGATGTATACCATGTACTATTATCTTCACTTCTGGGTTTTGTTGCTTGATTACATCTGCAAGTCTAATAGTCTCATCCATATAAATTGTAGATGCTGATGGATTATGTCCAGAAACAGAAATCATAACAAGTGGAGCATTGATTCTATCGGGTAATGGATCAATTTCAAGATCAACCATTCCAACACCATAACCAAGTTTACGCAAATACCCTGCAAGAATAGCACCCCATAAAGGAGGCTCAATAGCAGTCAATTCAAAATCATCCAGATCACCAAAAACGCCTTTTTGAAATCCTGGTTTTATAATTAATATATCCATTACCCCTCCATAAAATCAAGTTTTATTTTGTTAACTATAGTTTCTTGGTCCAGATTATTTACTTTATACAGATGTTTCCTGTCACCAACTTCAAACACATATTTATCATCAAATCCAAATTTGGTCATTCCAACAAAAAGTCTATTTGAGAAACACAAATGTTCAATAACAGAATCAAGACTCCCTTTATTAATAAAAGATTCCTCCATAGTAACAACATGTTTATATCGACTCAGAATTCCAAGAAGTTTCTTTTCGTTAAATGGTTTCAAAAAGAACTGATCTACTACACCAGCACTGATACCATCTTGAGTTAAACGCTCAGCAACCTTTAGTGCTAAATGAGTCATACAACCAGTTGAAACAATACACACATCTTTTCCTTTTCGTACCTCACAAAATCCATCATCAAAAGGGATAATATTTTCAGGTATATATAGATCAGGTTGCGGCTTTCCATCCAGTCGAATATATTTAGGACCAGTATGAGCCATAGTATAATCAACAAACGCATCTGCCATAACTGCATCACTCGGTGTGAAAATAGTAAAACCAGGCAACACGTTCATAATACAGCTATCTTCAAGGCAATGATGCGTTGGACCTGTTACATCGTAGCTAAGTCCTATACCAACCCCAATGAGATTAATATTGAGATCTCTTATTTGTGTATACATTGAGATGCTGGTTCTAATCTGTTCATATGCACGTAATGTTAAGAAAAGGGCAATGCAATATGTATAGACTTTGAAACCTTCCAAAGCAAGCCCTACTGATACATTGATTAGATTCTGTTCAGCAATCCCAACATTGATAAACCTATCTGGGAAGTCTGCCCTTAACTTATCTAATGCAGGTGCCCCAAAATCAGCTGTTACAAAGAAGATAGAGTCATCTACAAACATATTCTCATAGAGTCTTTCAATAAAAGCATCTCTCATTGTTTCCATAGGTTGCTCCAAAAAGCCTCACGTACAGCCCAACCAATTTCAGTTGGTTTGATTAGATATTTTATTGCTTCTGGTTTTCCAATCATTCCAATAGCAATAAATCTTTCTTTTTCTTTAACTGTAAACCATCCTAGAGCGGGCAATTTTTTAATCCAAAACTCTTCAAAATTTACCCATTCACATTCAGCTTTTCCAAAAAAGACATTATTCTTTTGGGATTGATATTGTGTAATTCCTGACTTTCCACCAGCAAACCATGCTAAAAATGCAGATTGTTCTTTACGTGGCAGGGCTTTAAATTTTTCAAGCTCTTTATTTATATCCATAACTATCCTTTATACTTCTTCCGTAAATACTATCTCACCATACCCACCTAACTTGGTATCATCAACAACCATTGATACTTTAGCGGTATAAGGAACATTATCTAAAGCAGCTTCTATACCACTCCTATCTGAATTTAACAGAATCCGAACAGTATGCTTTATAGTTGTTACTGTTGATTCAATAGATTTTTCATACGTAGCAAAATTTTCCATAATTACACCATCCCTAATAACAATTGATCAACTTCTTCTGTTGATAACGATTTAATATGGCAAAGTGAATCTGTCTCTAAACGAGGAACACCTTTGCCTTTTACAGTGTCAGCAATAATCACATTGGGTATACCACAAGGATCTTTTTTGATAAAAGACAAAACATTATACAATTTCGGAATACTATGCCCATCTACAACTATTGGCTGCCATCCAAAATTTATAAATTTTTCATCTAGTGGACCAAGATCAATGATATTTTTGCAGTAGTCTAACATAGATATTTTGTTGTTATCGATGATCAGAATTAGGTTGTCGAGTTTGTGATGTCCAGCAAACATGATTGCTTCCCATACAGCACCTTCAAATAACTCTCCATCACCCAACAAAACAAATACCTTATTTTCATTATTTTTCCTTTTGAGTGCAAGAGCAATTCCACAAGCTACACCAAGCCCATGTCCTAATGCGCCATTCATAGTTTCATACCCAGGAATAGAACAGTCTGGAATATCTGCTAAAATACCACCAGGCTTTCCAACTAAAGATAGCTGGTCCATAGAGAAATAACCTAAATCTGCAAAAACAGGATAAAGTGCAATAGAGCCGTGTGCTTTGCTGACAATGAATCTATCTCTATTCTCCCAAAAAAGATTATTTGGGGCGAACTTAATAATTCCCCCATAGTAGAGAGTAGTAAGGATCTCAATACAAGATAGGGAAGAAGCCAAACGAATCCCAGGAGCTATTCTATGTATCTTTAGAAGCTCTCTTTTAACCCAATCAGTCTTTTTTTGTATCAGTTCAATTTTATTCATAAAATTTTTAGGCAAGAACACTCAATGCTTTAGCTTTGAGGAGAAATTACCTGCCTTCTTATGTAAGTGTTAAAAGACAGAAATCTAATAGTTTCTGCCTTTGCATTTTGACACAATCGTTTACCTGTTTCAAGGCAATGCAAACTTATGCCTGTTTTCCCACTTCCGCCAATGTAACACAAACCATGTTTGGTGTGCTTAACAAGACTCGCTTTCTTGAAACCGTTGCTAATGCTTCCACCATACTTTTTTCTAATTCCTCCTTTTACAGATTGTAACATATGGAGTTGTCGTCTGCTATATTTTATTGGTTTGAGGTATAGCATATCTTTATTATCTGGCTTGGTGTGTCCACCAACTAGCCAATTAGCCAAACACCATGAATCTACACAGTGAGCTTCCCATATCTCTGCTAACTTTTTGCTGGTCTTTTCTAATCCCAACATGTCGCGCAATTTTTTTGTTTCGTAGCCTTGTTTAATTTTCACCAACGCTATTTTTCCTAACTCACTATAAAACCAATGTTTACCTACTTCCAATGGTGCAAATGATTGATCCCAACACTTCAGCCCTTTCGTCTTTGCTTTTATATCTTCTATTACAAAATTGGTTATTGGATACATTTTGTTTAACCAATCACACAATCTTAATTTCCACTGCCACCTAGCTTTTATTGATGGTGGAATGCCTCCTCTTGCTCTATTTTGTCTATTAGCTCTACATGGAGTCTTACGAGAGCGTCTTGCCCCTCGCATGATCTGTCTTGTCCTTATCCTATCTTTAACCCACGTTACTGCTTCAGTCTGAATATTAAGAAATGTATGGGCTTTAGATTTTATTGTAAATCCTTCACGCTTACTACCAGGATCAATTCCTATGCAAATCGGCTGTGTTTCTCGGGCAGAGGGCTCTACATTTAATCTCACACAAAATACCCCCTTCTTCCAAAAACCAGTGGCTTTACCCTCCCTTATCCACTTACTTGCTTTCTGTGGCTTTGTTGGCATCAGTGGATTTTGTTCTTTGTCAACAACTGGTACATACATTG
>Ga0222697_1000776_pt1 | contig 13101 bp, 19 predicted proteins | sample AntAcemetage1402_FD_179835 | JGI IMG/M metagenome (GOLD analysis project Ga0222697, IMG submission 179835) | Saline water microbial communities from Ace Lake, Antarctica - #1402 | ecosystem: Environmental > Aquatic > Non-marine Saline and Alkaline > Saline | place: Antarctica: Ace Lake... | reverse complement strand
TTTGCATCATCTGTCTTTAAAACAGCAATGTGTCTCATCAATTCTTCCTTACGATGATTGAATAATCTTTCTCTTTCTTTCAAGGATTCCATAGACTTTTTAATTCTAGTAGAGCGTCCATCAAGAACAGTGTCTTTCTTTTCAACTGCATCTTCAATACTTTTTAATTGCTTCTCTACTTCCTTGACTGTATTATCGTTTACAACTTTCAATACATCTAGTTCTTGTGTCGCATTTACTAACTCAATACCTTTGTCATTCATTTCTGCTTCTGTCTTGGCTAGTTCAGTTCGGGTCTTTTTCAATGTAGTTGTGTAAGACTTAACATCTTTTTCTAGTCCTTCTTTTTGAATCTTAACTTCTGAGAGTTTCTTTGACTTAGTGTCTATTTCACTCTCCAAGTCACAAAGTTTAGTGGCAAGTAATTGTTTGTTGCTATCTATTTCATTTTTTAATGCTTCATTGATAGCCTCTTGTTTGTTGACCTCACTCAAAGCATTCTTAGCTTTCATAAGAAGTCCAGCTAATTCTTCAGTTGTATCTTCTATCTCTTCTTTATTGGCAACAATAAGAAAACCCATTTCTTCAATGTCCTTCTTAATTTTAGTTTCTTTATCTTTTACACTTTTAACATCTGAATTGAGCAAGTCTAATTCTGTCTCAGCCATCTTAGACTGTTTCTTTAAGTCAGCTATCTCACCTGGGAGAATAGCCTTCTCTTTTCTCAAAGCCTCTACCTCTTCAGTAGCAGCTTTCATCTTAGAAGCCAAAACAGATAAAGCATCTTTCTTAGCTTGGGGTAAGCTAACTTTAACAGCTTTCACTGTTGATTGTTGTATCTGTCTACACTTCATATTATTTGTAGTTAGCTGATGGAACTGCCTTTACAGTAAGAGTACCGTAGTTAGAAGCTACACCCACTTCTTTGATTGAAAACTTAATAGTTCTGTCTCTAGTTTCAATAGGGATTGAGAATGCATACTCAGTTGCGGCGGCGGCTCCAGTATATTCCCACTCTGAGTTAGAAGCTGTAATAGTACCACTTGAGTCTGCTAGTGATGTAACACTATACAAATCTGTCTCGTCATCACCGAATACCTCTGCCTTCATTGTGAAAACATTGCTTGTTTCGCCACCACCAGTAGTGTAGCTAACAAGTAAAACTAGGTCTGTATAACCATTTGTATTTACGGAAAATACATTGTCAGTGTAAGCCGCTGTAAGTGTTGTAGCACTTAGGTATGTTTTAATTCTTGAGTCCATATAACTTATGTTATTTAATTAAGACTTATTAGGGGCAGGACATAGAATGTCCATTCCCTGCCTAAATAAGGCCTATGGGCATGTACTTGTAGCGTAGGTTGGAGTAGTTGTACTTCCATCAAAACTAATTTTAGTACAATCAGTACCATTATTAACAAATAAATTTGTAATAGTAGATGTTGTTAAAACACCGTCACCTGTGATATCGCCTGTTACGTCACCAGTAAGATCACCAGTCACATCACCGACTACATCTCCTGTAACGTCTCCTGTTAGATCAGCAGTTATAACACCAGTAGGATGATTATAGACACCACCTAAAGTAGCTGGGTCAATATCTTTTCCTTTTACTAGTCCTGTAACCATTGAGACTAACACAAACAACATAATCACTATACCCACCACCAACGCAATTTTCGTCAAAGTTTCTTTATTCATAGTTTATGAATTACGAATGGGTGAATTATAGTGCTGAACCGTCAATCTTGACATCAACCAATTTGTCCTTATCATTGTTGAAAGTCTTTAGACCATACAACATCCAAGGAGCATAGTTTTTACCAAGTTTATCTTGTACATCTTTGATAACTACACTTGGAGATTTTTGCATAACCAAGTTTGTAGCACCTTTTTGACCCATCAATACGTGTAGTGTTTCTACACTCCAAACATCAGCAGCTTCGCTAGCAGCTAAAGCAACTTCTGAACCACCGTGGAATACGATAGTCATAGCAGTAGTACCATCAGTAGCTACAAGACCTTCTAAGGTAGCCTTGCTAGCATCAGACAACGCAATGTAATCTGTTCCAGCAGTACCTGTACCATTGATACAAGCAACTAAGTTATCAAGAGTAGCAGCAACTGTACCACCTAAGTTAATTGAACCAGCTCCAGATGGAGTAGCATTGAAAGTGAATGCAACACCAGCGATGGTAATAGTATCAGCTTCAGTAGGTTCATTTAAAGGTGTCCAAGTAGCTGTATAGGAAAGATTGTTTGAAAGATAAAGCTCTAAGCCAAATCTTGTCATTACTTTACCATTGTTACCAACTTGGTCTCCGAATGCAGTATCTTTACCTTCTAAGTATTGTCTTAGAATTTCTAAGATTGAAGGAGAGATAACAGCAAATCTGTTCTTTGAGCTTACATTTAGTAAGTCCATTTTACGAGCACCAGCTGTAAAGATTTTTTGTATATTACCTGTACCGATAACAATTGTGTTACCAGCTGTACCACCAACATCACCGTCATCAATGTCAGATGTAGCGTTAGCATATTCGCCAAGTACATCAGCATCAACAAAGCGGTTAAGTTTATCCATAGAATCAGCTGCAAATTCATCTGCAGTGTTGTATGAATTTTGGATAGAATCCCATATTTGTTACTACCCTTTCGGGCGGATGAGTCATTTCTGCTCACCTCTCTATGTCACCATAGAGAACGGACTATATCACTATCCTGTTAGATTTTATTCTATTTGTCCTCCATTCTAATGGTTGAAGATTTTTATAGTTGAAGCATTTCTTTTGTTCTTCTGGCTTCGTTAAGTCAAAAGAAGAGACTGGTATAATATGGTCTATTTCCCAAGTACCGTGATTCTCCCAAGTCATCCAGTGTTGAAACTGTTTTTCTATATGTTCACGGGCTTCTTGAATCGAACAACCAAGTAATTCTATTGTTTTAAAACATTTGTTACCTAGTTGTCTTTTAATAGCTATATTTACCCTACTTCTTAATAACCCTCTCAAACGATAATTAGTGTCTTCTTTTACTTTTTTACTGTGATAAACACGAGCTATCTCAGACACTTTTTTCCTATTATTTTTTCTATATCGTTTTTGTATCTTCTTGTTTGTATCAGATTTAACAAACTTTTTATACTTCTCAGGATTTTCTAATCTATCTTTTCTTGCCCACTCTCTTGAGCGTTTACGAAAAGCTTCTAGATTTGCCTGTCTGTATTCTTTACCACTTTCTTTATACTTTTTTGCTGAAGCTAATTTAACCTTATCTAAGTTATCCTCTCTATATTCCTTAGCTCTAGCTTTTTCTCTTTCTTTATTTTTTTGGTAATATTTTTTGTTGTAATCTGATTGGTTGATATATTTCATATACCTTGTATTATATCAACTTTCCATTAAAATGTAAAGGGCTTTCAGGATACTCGGCGTGTAGTCTCTAGCGGGAGTTTACCACTTCTCACGAAGTATGCTCTTCCGTCGGGATAATCTCATTTCTGAGACTTCCCCCGATATAGCCAAGTTAATAAATGCACATTACTGTGCAAAGACGCAGACACTACTTCTTAACTTCCCAGTTAAAAAGTGAAAAATGTTTTTTACGTCATCGAGGTAGAAAGGTACGATACGAGCGATATTTACCACTAGAGTATCGTCTGTACCTGAGATATCCTGTACTGTGAAAGCAGTTCCTTTTGTATAAGCTTGTCCAGTCACAGCTGAACGGTAGGGCTTGTGCACGGTGTCACCGTCTTTTAGTGTAGAGCGTAGTTCAACGCTTGCGATAGCCATTGCAACCAAATCTTTATAGCGGACTTCTTGCATCACTTTTGACCAATATGCAGCATTCAACAAACCATTTCCTAATGCGTTTGCCATTTTATTGGGGTTAATTTAATTAGACTTTATGTTTAGAGACGTATTCTCTAAACTCTGCGAAAGTCTTAGTATCCATTGACCCGATAGCTTCCCCATCATCAGACTCAAGAATTGCCTTGAAATCGTATGCTGGGTTGTTTTTGTTTGAACCACCTTTGCCCTTCTCAACCGTCTTAGAACCTTTAACAGGTCTAAGTCCTTCAACTCCACGATATATTACATCAATAGGAGTCTTAGAGTATTCTTCAGAAAAGTAGTTGCGTTTTAGTTTACCTCTGATAGCGTCAACATCTTCATCAGGGTATTTTTCCTTGAGTTTACCAAGGTCTTTACGCCATAGCTTCTCCTGTTGGGCTTCTTCTTCTGCCTCACGGACAGCTTTAGTAGCAGTCTCAAAATTATCTATCTTTGAGCCAAGTTCTTCTTTGACTTTCTTATAAGCACCATCTTCTGCAAGTTTTAAGAGTTTCTTCACTGATTCTTTACTAACTCCGAATTCATCGGCATACTCATCTATTGATGAAACCAAATCTTCAGCGTTAGACTGGTCTGGTTTTGCTTGATACTCTTTCTTTTGAGCTTCAAGTTCTTTTAGTTTAGCTTCAGCGTCGTGTGCTCTTTCTCGCATCTTCTTGTGCTTATCTAGGTTGACAAACTTACTCGTTCTAGTAGGCTTCTCATCCTCTTCCTCAGGTTCAACATCTTCATCAGAGTCATCGTCATCAACGACTTCTTCTTCTTCAGGTGCTTCTTCTGTGGGTTCAGGTTTCTCCTCAGGTTCTTCCTCCGTAAGAGGTTCTTCCTTTGGTTCTTCCTTCACTTCGCCATCTAAATCGGCTAAGCGTTCTTTTTGCTCTGGTGAGAGCTCATCACCGTAAGTGACCTTAATGTCATCGGACATATATAGATTTGTTAAGGACTTGACTGTCCATTATTAAATTATTCTAACTCGTAATCAATTTGGTCTTCTAAAGATTTAAGTCTGTTAGGTGCTCCAGAAAGTAATTGTAGTATCTCAGTCCAAGCTCCTCTATAAGCTATAAGTTGGTCGTTCTTTTCCTCATAAGGTTTGAGACTGTTATCTATCTGGGCTAGTTGTGTTCTAACTTCTTTAATCAATACTTTCATTCCAGGTGTACCAAGTAAGTCAACTAAGCTTTGGTTCTCTCTAATCTGTTGATGCCATACTTTAATACTCTTTTCAGTAGTTACATCTATCTCACCTCTAAAGTCTAGCATCTGTCTTTTAAGTTGTTCTATTTTATCTAATATCATACTTGAGGTAATAATGATTCTCTTTGTGGATTAGGTTGTACCCCTTGTCCTATTAGTCCCTCAGGCTTAATACTTGGCTGTTCTTGAGGGTTTATAGGTAATTCAGGTTCAATCATCCCACCCTCTACTAAACCACTCTGTAACTGCCCTTCTTTGGCAAGTTTATCAAACACAGATTTAACTACATTCTTACGAGCAAATTCCATTTCAGCAGAAGCGTGAGCAGTAATTCTATCAGCTACATCGTCTTTAATCTCGTTATCAGCCATAAAGTCAAGATGTTTCTCAATATGAGCTGGAGTAGCGTATTCGTTAGGTTCAATATCTTTCTTCAACATCTTTTCATTCTCTTCAGCAGCTTGTAATACAGATTCGCTATTGCCTTCATTCTCTATGTTAAGTAAAGCTCTAATCTCTTCTCGTTCAAATCCAGATATTTCTAGTTTCTTTTCTAGTGCAGTCTTTTGATTGATTAAAGGATTCTGTACTTCTACTGATAAGCTCTCGAACTTACTTCTTCTCTTACGAGCATCGGCTTGTAGTTCAGCGTTAAGTCCTTTAGCAGTAATATCGTACTTAGGGTTAAGGTCTTCTTTGATAAGTTCATCCCATTGTACACCAGCTTCACCTAACATCTTAATAGCTAGTTTCTCTGGCATATGTTCTTTCAATCCATTTATGTAGCGTTTACCCATTCTAATCCAGAAGCAACCATAAGACTTTTCAAACAATCCAAGTCTATCAGCACTCTGAGCCAGTTCTCCTTCAAATACACCAACCTTCTTATCATCTTCACTAGCACCTTGTAATCCAGCAGTAATACCAGAGTTTCTTGATTGAGCTCCATCTACTAGACTATAAAGCTGTTTAGTGTCTCCTACATCAGGATATTGGAACTCATATATACCACTTCGTACATCTTTCCCGTTATCAGGTGTAGCAGGTACAAGTCCAGCCCATCTAGGCTCTAACAGTGCAGGGTTCTTAAATACACTTGTATCGTAAGCTTTCATTCCGAAGTTCCTATACTGTCTGTTGTCTAGGGCTTGGTTAATCAATATGTTCTTTGAGATGATAGTATCTCTAACTTGGTCTGCAGGACTAGGTGTCCAGAACTCAAATGCATCAGGAAAGAAAGCCCAGCTATCAAAACACCATAGAGGGTCTCCATTAGGGTATTCTTTAGTTTTAAAAACTTCTTTTAGTGGTTGTACTCTTATCCAAGTCTTAGTAGGTCTGTCATAAGTACAGATGTATCTAACACCTTCATAAGTCGTGTACCATTCCACTAGTGTAGCAGTAGCAAGACTCTGGTATCGTTTGGTGTCTCTACCAGTTATAAGGCTAGACTTGTTACCTTTCTCTTGTAGTTCGTTCTCGTCATCAACCTCGGTATCTTTAGACTTAGCCATCTTTAGGATAAAGACTTGTTTCTGGTCGTATCTTTCATCTTCTTCTAGTTCGTCCACACTTTTAAAGATATTGTCCTGACCCATATAGTTAGCCTCCTCAATACTCTCACCACCAGCTAAAGGGTCTACTAGGAAGTCGTAAGAGTCTACTAGGACTAGGTTAGAACTATATTCAGGTTCACTATCAGCAAAGTATTTATATACTGCTCTGCCATATAATCCTGCTATCTTCTTACCCATAAGGTCTTTAGTTTTCCAATCACCACGACTAGGAGAGCTATCTTGTTCCCATGCTTTGGTGACCTTCTCTGCTTTTCTAACATCAGCCTCGTCTGTAGGCTCATAGGTTATGAATGGAGCGTCATCTATCTTAGATATAAGGGTCTCAATAAAGCCCTGCATCTCTCCTAATAGTACATTGTGTCTACCTTTCATCTTCTTTTGTTTCCTACCATAGTATAAGTCTTCGTTAGGATGCCAAGAAGAAGACACTCTCGTGCTTCTATAGTTTAAGGCTTTATCGTATTCTTTTAACGACTGATCAAGTATAAGTTGTTCTTTTGACATAAATTTATCCGCCTATCCCTGAGAAGGATTCCTCCCAATCGGGCTGTTTATAATTATTAGATTCTAAATCTGGTTGTTTAGCTATACCTAGTTGGTACTGAGTAGCATCAACTACATCATCGTTAATACACTGTGGGAAGGTAAATAGCTCTTCTTCTAGTGCAGTACATTCTCCCTTGATGTGATAGATTGAACCACTGCTATACCGAGGTATAAGACCTCTGATTCTAACTTCTTTGTTCACTCCCTTGTGTTCAACCTCTACTATGGGTAGAAACCTATTCCTTTTCCTCATCTCTTCGTCCAAGTAAGGCTTTAATCCCCAAGTATAGGCTGTCTTTTCTATTCCTATTGTTTCAAAGTTTCTTTTATCTTGTATTGTAAAAAGGTAATCAACTAACTCTTTAGGGTTAAGTTTCATTCTATACCCTGCTAAGTTCCAGTTGTTTTCTTTGTCAACGTAGTTCTCTGAGAAGCCACAGTAATCGGCACTGTCCTTCTTACTCATTGCAGTATCTACTATAAGAAAGTTCCTTGTTTTCATTCGGTCTACTTCTTCTCTAGTAGTGTGTCTTAGCCAATCTTGTTTAAATTCCTGTAATTCACTCATAATAGGGGTTTGTTGATATAAAGCTGACCAATCATACAGCCCAACAGTATCTTTAATCTTCTCTAAAGCCTCTAAGTCATACTTCTCTTCCCACAATGGTTTACCATCTGTAATAGCAGGTAGCTTAATTACATCCCACTTATCTCCCTTGTCTCCATCTTCTTCTTGTTTCTTCAATAATCTACCAGCTAAATCATCTATGTTCCATCTAGTAAGGATAAGTACAACAGCAGCGTCTTTCTCTAAACGAGTATAGGCTGTAGAAGTATACCAGTTCCAATGCTTGTCTCTAATGGTTTTACTTTCAGCCTCTTCTCTATTCTTGATAGGGTCATCTATAATTAGAATATCAGCTCCCCTACCAGTAATAGCACCACCGATACCTACACTAGTGTAACTTCCTCCACCATCAGTTTTCCATTTAGCTTTGTTCTGTTCATCTGCTTTTAATCTTGTTTTAAATATCTTTTGGAATATGTCATCTTTAAATAGTTCTCTTGTCTTAGAACCAAAGTCCTGAGCTAACTCAGCAGAATAAGATGCTGTTATAATCTCCTTATCAGGGTTTCTACCTAAGTACCAAGCAGGAAAGTTTATAGTTGCTAGTTGTGATTTTCCGTGCCTCGGTGGGACGAATATCATTAACCTTTTAATTTCCCCACGCTCTACAGCTTCTAACTTATCAGCTATAGTCTCGTGAATACTAGCAGGTTTGTATGTTCTATTCGTAACAATAGAGAAGTCTACTAGACTATGCCTCCCCGTCTGTAATATCTTTAATTTGTCTTCGTGAGAGTAGTTCATCTAATTGCTCTTGTGTGAGTAAAGATTCTGTTCTATCTGTAACTCCACCACTTAATAGTTCTATGTTCTTAGTAAGTTTATCAATTCCACCAGTAATATCAGAGTAGTTAGCTTTCTCTTCCTTACCAGCTAATAAGTCTATAGCTCTATCCCTAGCTTTAATCATCTTCTCTACTACTGGTAATACATCTCTCTGTACTCCTGGAGCATTGATTATATCGGGTGTTTTGTGTCTTGCAGTATTTCTAGTATATCCAACTGACTCCAACATCTCACTTTTATTCAAAGGTTTAGCCCTCTTAGTGTTTGCTATGAGCTCTTTTGCTAGTGCTTTCTGTCTTTCTGTCTGTACCTCTGCCATATTAAACTAAGGTTACTTTACCTCTTAATAGTTCTTTGTCGTGTTTAGGTAGTCTTGCTATCTTTACACCATTACGGATAACAAATTTAGGTTCTTCAATAATAGGTTCTAGTACCTTCTTTATTCTTTTAGTTGTTTTGGATACTAATTTCTTTGATGTCTTTTTTTTAATTGGCATATATTATTATTTAGTTGTTTTATCAATGGCTTCTTTGATTTGTTCATCAACCTTTTTGTCGATAGCTTCTTTGTGGTCTTGGGCTTTATCATATAGTTTTAAGTCAGCATAAACCATTCTATAACTCATCTGGGCTCTTACTTGGTATTTATCTTCTAGTTTTTGTAGAGCTTCTTGAAAACTCTCTAATCTTTTTTCGTAGTCTTTGAATTTCTTTTTGTCTTCTGGGGATAGCTCTTCAGCGTTGAGTACGTGCTTTTCTTCTTTTGACATAGTTTTTTATTTAAACAATTAACGCAGTGTCCTTTATAAAGATTTAAGTAATAATATTCTTTACCACAGTTTTTGCAGACTTGTACCAGTTCTTTGGTTTCTTTAGTTTCGGATTCTTTAATTCTTCCTGGTACTGTTTTATCCATAGAATTGTCTCTGGTTTAAGTTTATCCTGTAAAAGCATAATATGTTCCTATTGCAAAAAGTATGATTAAGATAAACCAAACTAATCTAGTAGTTATTTTGTCTCCTTCTGGGTACTGCATAACTTATCTATAAGGGAGGACTATAGTAATAGTCCGCCTCTGCTAACTAATTAAAGTTAAGCACTAAAGTTCTCCTCTATAGATAATATAGATTTGTCTTCTAAAACTATTAGCTCGGTTATTATTTTGTCTATCTTAGTTAGGTTTAGCCAGTAGGTAGATTTAGTAGGATTATCCATTGTAGTCATAAAATCCATTCCATAAGAATACTCTAAGCTTCTTCTTTGCCAAGGAAGTTTAGCCATAGCTAGTCTAAATTCTTTTCTTTTGTCTTGTAGTTCTATACAGTGCATAAAAGTAGTTTCCATTTTATTCCCTTAAAATTCATTTTTTATAACTATGTTACAAATATGGTCTGTTAGTTTTTCTCTTTCGTCTAATACAGCACTTTCTACTTGCCACCTATCAACTGCTTTACCATACAATGGGTCAGTAATTGGATGGCACATTTCGTGAACAATATAAGGAATAATGTCTTTTTTCTTTTTCCATTTATCAATAACACTGTCAGAATAATTAAGAATGACATTCAAATAAGGATAATTAAACACACATTCCATCATTGCTTTATCACTATGACAACCATATTTTATTTCAAAGGTATGTTTATCTAGTAGGAGTATCTTTGAATATTTCTTTATAACCTTTTTTAAATACTTTTCAAAATCCTTATTTTGCATAATAAAAAAAACTAGTATCTTAAACTAGCCTATTAGCTTTATAATTTTAGTTTGTTCTACCATACGACAATCTGATGGCAGTAAACCCTACCTATGTACTGCACCCTTTAGAGGTAGTTTAGTTTTCTTTGAGCTATTGCCCATAGACCCTATACGCTCTCCAATGCTTTTAGATACAGAACACAATTAGCGTTCTGCATATATCTTACCATAGAAACTATGCTGTTGTCAAATAGATAAGGTGGGGATAACCTATTTTTATAGTTAGTATAGTTATCCACAGGTAGGTGCTTGACAAGGTATCTAAGGCGTGGTATACTTAAGTCAGTTAAGAAGAAGCTCATTACAATTTAATAAATTATTCACTTAACTATAATCGTATGAACGCAAAAGAATGGGTTAAATACAGAGATAAAAATTTTAAACCTGATATTCTCCTAGAGACTAAAACCTTTGAAGAAAAAGGTAAAACAAGACACGAAATAACTTATGAGATATTTGAACACGAAGTTTCAAATGGAAAGTGGTATAGGGTAGAAAGATTTATCCAAGCAACACTTTACCACAGCTACAAAAGTTACAGGAGTAAAGAACAAGCACTAAAAGCCTACAACCAAGATTTAAAAATGGAACAGTGGAGAACAGATGGGTGTCCTAAATAAATAACTGGGGGTGTAAAAACCCCCTTAATAAAATATATGAAAACACTATATAAAATACATAAAGAAAGATTACTCCTAAATCCAGCCAATGGTAAACCTTTCAAGTCAATGTTATCAATCCGTTTATCACTTAATAAGATGCATTGTAATAAAGTAAATGGCAAGTATGTAGTAATGCAGTCAGACATAGACAAATGGAACAAGGCTTGTAGAGTAGTAAATGGATTATAAATTAAGACCCTACTTCGGTAGGGTTTTTAGTTTGTCCACAGGTGAATATTTTTTAGGGCTTGACAAAGGTATTTTAGTGTGGTATTCTATAAGCACTATGAATTTCGGAAACTATACAATTTATATTCAAAGAACCCTAAACGATGGGATTTGTCGCAAGACACAGGTTTCCGAAAACCTGATAGTTTCCATCGTCTAGGGTTTTTTTATTAGAAAAATATGACACTAGGTGAATTTAGAAAAACTATCTATGAAGGACTGCAAGAACTAGGTGTAGAATTAACTGGTACACAGTTGAGTTTTCTGTCTAAAAAAATCAAAGAGTACACAAAGTTCCACAATGAAACGATACTAAAAGAAATACATCTACTAACAAGAACAAAAACAACAACTAAGAAAAAGACAGTTAATACAAAGAAAGAACATAAGCCAAAAGGTATGTTTGATATGCCTAACTTTAACTAATATGAAACAAGGCTGGATAAAATTGCATAGAACTGTAATGAATAAAGGATATTATAAAAAATCTGCTTATGTACATTTATGGTTTCACATACTATTAAAAGCTAACCACGAAAAAGCAGAGTTCTTTTGGAATGGTAAAAACCAATTAGTAGCTAGAGGACAGTTCCTAACAGGTCGTAAACAATTAAGTGAAGAAACAGGGATTAAAGAGGGAACTATTGAAAATATATTAAAAGTGCTTGAAAGTGAACAACAGATTGAACAACAAAAGACCAACAAATTTAGGCTAATTACAGTCAAAAATTATAGTAAGTTTCAGAAAGTTGAACAACAAAGTGAACAACAGAGTGACAACAAAGTGACAACAGAATGCCAACAGAATGACACAAACAATAATAATAACAATATAAAGAATAATAAGAATGAAAAGAAGAGAGGGGTATTCACCCCACCTACCTTTGAAGAAGTAAATAATTATTGTCTTGAAAGAAGTAACCAAGTAGATGGAAATAGATTTATAGACTTCTACTCCTCAAAGGGTTGGATGGTAGGAAAAAATAAGATGCGTGATTGGAAGGCTTCTATCCGTAATTGGGAGCGTGGAGATAAAAAACAAAACATTAAACCATTAAATACTAACCTATCAAAGTATGACAAACTTAACTAAAGAAGAGGAGAAGGGACTAGAAAATTTTATTCAAAGTCAAATTGACCACTATATACCAAAGAGATATAGAGACTGTTCTAAGGACGATATACCAAAAGAAGTGGCAGAAAAGATTAACAAGGCTTTAGAAGAAGGCAAAGGATTATTCTTTTATGGTCAAGCTGGTACTGGTAAGACTCATATTATGTACGCCATTTTAAAGGAATTTATAACAAAAAGAATCAACTCATTCTCTTTCGTGGATATGCCTTTTTTATCTATAAAAATTAAAAACTACATCAAAGAAGATACTGACCCTATTGAAAATGTAAGAATTTATACAAGACCAGATTACCTCTTCATTGATGACCTTGGTGTAGAAAAGATGACTGACTTCTTATTTGAAAATCTTTATTTGATAATTGATACAAGATACAAAGACCTTAAACAATGTTTTATCAGCAGTAATTATTCAATCAAAGAAATATCCGAAAACATAAATGATAGAATTGCTAGTAGAATATCAGAAATGTGCGAAATAATTCATCTTAAAGGAGAAGATAAAAGAGTTAATTAAATCATTTAAACAACTATAGTATGAAACAATCTCTAAAATCTCAAATATACTCAGAGTTAAAAGAAAGAGGTTATCTTACTTTAGACCAAGTACACGCTATTGCTCATAGAGAGGGTAAGAAGGAGAGTAACGCTGAACGCACCCTACGCCCTTCTAACAGCGGTACTTGTGTTGAAACGATATATGACCTAAAAAAACAAGTTAAAGGCTATA
>Ga0222697_1000775_pt1 | contig 13115 bp, 18 predicted proteins | sample AntAcemetage1402_FD_179835 | JGI IMG/M metagenome (GOLD analysis project Ga0222697, IMG submission 179835) | Saline water microbial communities from Ace Lake, Antarctica - #1402 | ecosystem: Environmental > Aquatic > Non-marine Saline and Alkaline > Saline | place: Antarctica: Ace Lake... | reverse complement strand
AAATAACCAATATATAAAATTTGATAAAAAAAAGGCAATAAAAAAACTACCAACAAGAGAACCACTAATTGAACTAATAACAGAAATTATATCTGGATAAAGAAGATTATCTGTTGTTTTTGATATAGTTGATATTATACTAAAAATTAAAATCACCCAAAAATACCATTTCTTATATATTTCTTTATATTCCATTTATCACCAATTACCAAATATCGAATTTTGTTGTCTTGTGCTTTGTTTTTTTGTCTTTTTCTTAACTACTTTCTCTTTTGTTTTTTTAATATTTTTTCCAAATGCTTTTTCATACCTGTCTGGAAATTCTCTTTTCATATACACTTTCAAATTTTTCTTTCCCATACCTCTATTACAAGTTTTACAAATTAATCTTGTGTTAGGTGTGGTATATTTCCCTCCTGCTTTAATACGACCAGCTTCAACATGTTCATAACTTAATGGTCGCCCACAACAAAAACAGGTTCCATTATATTTTCCTTTCCAGTATTTGACTCTTAATTGGTCCCTTATTGTCTTTGGGCAAGATAACTTTTTATTTTGTTGTCCAAACATTCCACCACTACCTAATATGTTTATCTCCCTTACCATAACAAATAAATACGAATTACTTATATAAATATTACTCTTTTAACATCAGGCTTAATTAAGAGTAAGAAAAAGAGAGGCACCTTGATTAAAGAACATAGAAAACCGCAATTTGTCCTTTTTTGAAAAGTGAGAGTGAGGCCTTCTTAAGATTTTTTTTGAAATCTTTTTTATTGTTTGATAAAATTTTAATATAAACGAATAATTCCCCAGTATGGGGATTTAAAATTTTATGAGTCTTTATTTCTTCAGCTGTAAGATTATATTCTTCTAAAAATTCATTCAATTTTTTTAAACTATTAAAGTCGACTATACTCATATCCCTTTTCCCAGAACGAATTTTTAAGTCATAACCTTCTTTTTCCAATAAATCCATTATCTCGCAACGAATATCCCAAGAAGGCTGAAATTCGATTTCATTTATCCTAGGAGAACTATCTCTTCCAAGATTTCTTAGCCAATTAAATAAATATTTCATTTCCTAATCCTTTACTATTTTATACTTCACAAATAATACTTGTTGGATAGATAATCACATTATTTCCTTCTTTAATGCAATCTTTTATCGTCTCAATAATCTCAGAAGTTAAAACAGTATAACCTTCTTCTATTAATTGCTTCCCATGTTCTGTATTTTTACTTTCACAAGAAACCCCTCCATCAGAACTAATAGAAAGCACTATCCCATTTGGTTGACAATTATTTATCCCTTCAATTAATTTTTCTTCAGGAGTTCTTGTATCTTTTTCAATTTTTTTATCTTCTTCCCCATAACCTAATTCTTTACTAAAATCTTCCATGATAATTCCAAACATTCCAATAGCATTAGTGTACCATGATAAACAAAATTCTCCTTGACTTCCTACATCACAAGTATAACCCATATCTCTGGTTTTATAACCTCCATAAATTCCCCATATCAAAAAAAGGGCAATTAAAACAAAAATTACTTTCATTGAGCTTTCCATAAAAAGTTTAAGATTTTGATGCCTTTAAACTTTACTAAATAAAAAATTATCCCTCCCCCACAACTCAAGCCCACACTCGTCACTGGATTATCTGCTTATCTCGTGTAAACTTTCGAATTCGAATTCTGGGGATAAAAAAAATCTTAGGTATTAACCTGTTAGAATCTGAAAAATATAATGAGGTCTTACGACCCCATATTATCCCTCCGCCCAGATTCGAACTGGGGATCTCCCGGGTACTGCTTGTAACCGAACTGACTTTTGGGGCTTCATAGTAATCATAATTGAATCTCCACCTTAGATCACCCCTGAGGACTATCTCAAGGGAAATGTTGTAAGAGAAACCGTTAGGTGTCTTTTACTTATCTACAGCCAGGCGCTCTACCACTAAGCTACGAAGGGATTCCCTTCATCCAATACCCTATACTTGGACAAGGGTATAATTAACAAAAACAAATTATTTTTAAACTTATTGATTAACTTTAAAATACATTTCAAATCCCAATAATGTTTAAATATACCAAAACAATCTTAAACCATGGAAAAGCAAGAACAAAGAATTCTTGAAGCACTTTTAGGAATAATATTAATTGTTCTTCTTGTTATAATGATTTTCTTATTCACTATCCCAAAAAACCAAACAGGGAGTTCAACAACAATCACAAATTCATTCAACACAAATAATTATTACAATACTCAAACAAAATATTATCCTTCTTACACAAAAACACAAAAAGATTATTTAGATTATGATTACAACGCATACAAAAAAACTGTAAAAGGAGTTTTAGGAAATGACATAGAACACTACACTGTTTACGTTAAGAACCAAGATTACAAACCAGGATACTTTTGTGTAAATTATTATTTCACAGACTATTACGGAAATACAAAAACCGAAACAATGACTTATTATATCCAACCAAAACAATGGAAAAAATTCATTTACAAAAATATCTACAAAGATAAATACAAATTCCACGACTGGAATTATAAAATAATTTCTAAAATTCCAGTATAGAAATATTTAAAAATAACAATTATATTAGAAAAATATAAATGAGGTAAAAAGTAATTACTTTATAAAAACAATGGGTGAAAATTTAGAAGAGAACTACGATGAAGATGAGTTTTCAGACGATCTTGATTTATTGGACCTTGACAATTAATCCAATTTCAAATTAATTCTATTATTATTTTTTTCTAACTCAGAAAAGTTATAGTCAATAAAAAAATCCAGACTATTAACATTTATTTGCTTAACAAAAAGATTACTTAAGGAAATTATTCTTCCATACCCTATTTTCAATTCCTCAAGTTCAATTTCTTTCACAAGTTTATCGTCAGCATAAATAAAAATTTTAGATTCCATGGAATCCTTAAGCCCATCATTGCTGATGCTCATATTAACATCAAGATATTTTCCACGCATAACTGCAGACACGTTTTCAAAAGTAAGGTCAGGTTGACTTGGAGTTGAATACAATTTATTTATTAACAAAAAAATATCGTCGCCAATTGTCTGTTTACATTTGCTAATTGGATACATAATATTATTTGAATTTTCAGAATGATTAAAACCAAGTGCATGCAAAAGTTCATGCAACGCAACATTAGGATTCCCACAATTAGAATCTCTAATTAACAAAATTTCTCCCCTCAAAATAACATTAAAGTTATTCCCTTTTATTATCTTAGACGGCCCTCCTTCTCCTGCAATAAACAACCCTTCTTCAATTCTGTTCTTGCTATCACAAGTTACAGAAATCTCACTTGTGCCATAATCAACAGAACTAAATCTCAAAACACTGCGATTTGATATTATATCAAATGCCTTTTCCATGTCATTCTTTTTTTGCAACGGACAATCATAAATATTATAGGAAATTTCGGAATCAGAATACCTCATATTTTGATAAAATTGCATATCACCTGATTGATTAACATTAAAATTAGAATTACTCGACTTAGTTCCAAACTCTATTGTTCCAAAAGGAATAAACCAATAAACAATAAGACTTCCGATGCAAAAAATAAAAAATAAAAAACTTAAAAATATTTTCAACCCCATATAATATTTATTTCAAAACACTATATAAATTTGTTGCAAATAAAAAAATAAAAATTTTATTAACCTGATTATTCAGCTTCAGGTTCAGTAGATTCCTTTGGAGCTTCAGGTTCAGTAGATTCCTTTGGAGCTTCAGCCTCTACAGGCACATCGCTCACTTCAGGAACACTAATTTCTTTGCTCACTTCGGGAGTTTCTTGAGTTTCGTTTGTTTCTTCTTCCATTTTTAACCTCGTATTTAATTTAGATATAAGAAAAAAGCAAACTTCTTTTTTAAAGCTTTTGAATTCTAATTTGTCTATACTTTACAGAGATAAAATAAATCATTGAAGCAAACAAAATTCCTATTGTATCTAGGAAAAAATCAATAAAAGTGCAAAACCTTCCTACAACAAACAACTGGTGAACCTCATCTAAAAGCCCATAAAAAATTACTATAACAATTGCTAAAATAAAAATATAATTTATTTTCTTAACAGAAACAAATAAGAAAAAAGATAAACAAAAAAAAGCAGAAATATGATAAATCATTGAAAGAATATCTGTCCCACCTTTAATAACTCCAGGAAAATAAGAAATAGAAGATAAATAAAAAATCATCAATGCTCCAAAAATTGTAATTAACCAAGATAATTTATTATATTTTTCAAACCACATTATCATTAATAAAAATATTCAAATCAATTTTTAAAGATTATTGTAATAGAAACTAATCTTTTCCTTCTCTAAGTTTAATCAACTCAGCTTCATCCTCTGCAATTTTCTTCTTCATTTCTTTTATTTTCCCTTCATTTTTAATCTTCTTAATATCTTGCTGAGCTTCCAAGATTTTCCTTTCAGCATCTTCTACAATTTTATTATAATCTTCAATATTATCTTTTTTATCCTCTAAATCTTTTTCTTTATCATCTAAATCTTCTTTTTTATCCTCTAAATCTTCTTTCTTCTCTTTTTGTAATTCACTTAATTTTTTAATCTTAATTTCTTTTGGGTTTTTATGTTTTTTATATTTAATACTCGCTACAACAAATCCAACAATTACAATTAAAAGTAAAAAGCCTCCAAATATAATAAAGTTCCTTTTTGATAAAACCCCTTCCTCACCAAAAACAGAAAAACCAGTTTTAGAAATTATAATACCTTCTTCTTCTAAAATTTCTGTCTCATTTTCCGCTGTCTCATTAACTTCTTCAATCTCTTCAACTTCAACTTCAACCCCATTTTCAAATCCAGGTGTTGAAGTCAATTCAACATTCTTATAAGGTGCCTCTAAATAAACAAACTCTCCAGAAGGATTATCTAAGAATTTTTCATTAGAAATAAGTTTCTCATCATCTTTATTAACAAAAATTATTAAACCGAATTTATCATAAGCAATTTCAAATGTTTTAGAAATATCTCCATATTCATCAGACTCTCCAGTATATCTCTCAGTAATGGTAATCACATCTTTATCTGAATCAAAAATTGCCATCTGAACTTCAGCAAGAGGAACTGTTTTAATCTTTGTTTCAGTATTTGCTACAACCAAAGGCATTACTAATAACAAAGCAAACAAAAACACGACACAACTCTTTTTCATTTATCCTAAAAGAAATATGTGCTTATAAATATTTTTATTCTAAACCCATACCAATAATCTTATAAACCCTCAAAATCCTAAATTATTATTATATGTTGTTAGAGTCTTGGAGCTTAGCTGTAAAGACTTGCTTCAAGAATTATTTCTTGATTGAAGATAATAGAATAATAAATTAAAATGAAAACATTTGAAGAACTAGGTTTAAATAATGAAATGCTGGGAATTTTATCAGATTTGAAAATTAAAATTCCTTCAGATATTCAAGAAAAAACAATACCTTTAGTATTAGCTGGGCGTGATGTTATTGGAGGTTCTGTTACTGGCTCAGGAAAGACTCTAGTTTTTGCTTCTAGTATTGTAGAAAACCTCCAAAAAAATGGACGAGTTCAAGCTTTGATTTTAACGCCAACTAGAGAATTAGCAGAACAAGTTGCTGTTTCAATTAAGAAATTTTCTAAACATAAAAAATTAAATGTTCTCTCTGTTTATGGAGGGGTTGATATTAATACTCAAATTAGAAAAATTCAAAACACAGATGTTATTGTTGGAACTCCGGGAAGGATTTTAGATCACCTTCGAAGAAATACTTTAAATTTAGGTCAAGTTAAATTTCTTGTTTTAGATGAAGTTGATAGAATGTTTGATATGGGATTTCAAAAAGATGTTGAAGAAATAATTAATGAATGCCCAAAGAAAAGGCAAACAATGCTTTTTTCAGCAACTATATCCTCTGAGATGGACTATCTTGCTAAGAAATATACACAAAAACCAGTAGAGATTTCTGTTGAATCATATCTTGACTCTTCTAAACTTAAACAAATTTACTATGATGTTCCAGATGGTCTGAAGTTTTCATTGTTTGTTTCTTTATTAAAAAATGAAAAAAACAATTTAGTTATGGTATTTTGTGGAACAAGAAACAATGTTGACTTTGTCGCAAACAATCTGAATAATCTTGGAATTAATGCAAAAGGAATTCATGGAGGAATGCTTCAAAATAAAAGAAACCAAGTGATGAACGAATTCAATTCAAAGAATGGCGTGAATGTTTTAGTGTGCACAGATGTTGCTGCAAGAGGACTTGACATTCCAGGTGTGAGCCATGTGTACAACTATGATTTGCCAAAAACAAGTTCTGAATATATCCATAGAATTGGTAGGACTGCTCGAGCTGGACAAGAAGGAATTGCAATTAGTATTTTATGTAGCAGAGATTATGAAAACTTTAGTAATATTCTAAAGGATGAAGAATTAAAAATTGAAAAGTTAAAGACTCCATGGTTTGAAAGAGTTAATATAATTATTGAAGAAAGAAAGAGATTTGGAGAACATAAAGGAAGAAGTTTTGCATCTAGAAGACCACATGGAAGAGATAGTGGACCAAGAGCAAGAAAAAGTTTTAGCATAGGACAAAGTAAGCCTCCAATAAATAACAGAGGTTTTGGCAAAGGAAGAATTAATCGTCCAAGAGATAACAGAGGTTCTAGAAAACCTACTTCTGATAATAGAAGAAGCGTAGGCAGACCAAACACTAGAAGAAGAGATGGTTTAAAACCAAGACGAGATTTTGGAATAAGAAGTTAATCTTTAATTATAAAAAATTCAAAGAAGAATTAATAACAATCTTTCTTTACTTAACCTTATTCTTTCGTCCACTTTTCAACCGTTTTTCCATTCCACGTTTCTTATTTTTCTTTGGTCTCTTTCTTGCCATTTAATTAAATATTATTTTGTTTTATAAATCTAATCCCTTCACGCGATTTCCTTCAAAACCATCCCAACTTTTTCTCTCTCGGCAATTGCTTAATTTCATACTCACATTTGTGCGCATCTGATTTGTCTTTGCATGGTTTCACAAAAAGAAGTTTCCTAAAACCTTTATTATAAACATACTTACTCCCCTTCCCTTCTGCATGCGCTTTCATTCTTTTATCCACATCGGTTGTCACACCAGTATAAAACGAACCATCCCCACATTCAAGAATATACACATACCATTTCTTTTTCATTTGTTTATATGATTATATTCAAAGTATAAAAACATTAATAAATCAAACATCCCTAAAATAAAAATGGCAACACAATATTACTCTAAACATAAAAACATTCCTTTAACTGAAGAAGAAATTAAAGAGAAGTATAAAGATATTCGAGAAGAAATAAAAGAAGTTTTGGAATGGAAAAAAGAAATAGAGGCTACGCTTAAAGATTCAACTGCATCGCCTCAAAAAAAAGGCGCGGCTAAAAGAGCTTTGAAAAAAGTTGCGCGAAGAATAGATACTGTCCAAGGTCAGATAATTTATTGGAAAATGAGAATAAAAGGTGAAAGCCATTTCAAAGCAAATATAGAAAAGAATGAGTATTGGGCAATCTGTAGGGAGAAAGCCGAGGAGAAACAAAGAAAAATTGAAGAAGAAAATTTACCAGAATTGTTGAAGAAAAGAAAGTAAAGAATTTAATAACCAACAATTTAAATAATTAAATTTGTTCTTTTATACATGAATAAAAAGAAGGTGATAAAATATTCTCTCTGGATTCTAAATTTACTAATTGTTTTTGCATTAATCTGGAGTTTGGTTAATTATAAAATCTTAAACCAAGAAGTTACAAGATTAGTAATAATTGGCGGGTTATCAGCAATGATTCTCTTTGTAATTTTTTTAGAAGGTGCCCCTGTTTTTTTAGGACCAAGTGTTGTTGTTGCAGCAATACTAACAATGAATGCCTTTAATCCTTGGCTCATTCTTTCCTTATTTCTTTTATCAGCAATTGTTGGAAATATTTTTTATTTTTATTTAGGTTATTTCTCAGGAGAAAAAATCTTGAAATATTTTTCAAAAACAGACGTGAAAAAATACAAAGACCTCTTTAAAAAATATGGAAGATACACAATGTTAATTATGGCTATTTCCCCAATTCCGTATCTCCCAACATTAGCAGGTGTTTTCAGAATGAATTCAAAACAACAAATTTTAGAAACATTAATTGTCAGAATGATAAGACACACATTTGTTTTCTTTGTCTGGTTATTTATACTTAGAGGGTTTTGAAGAATTGCCCACGCCTTCTGCACGCGACTTCCATAAGTGTTATAAAAAGTCGCCCACCTGAACAGGAAGGATGGAGTGTGAGAGGAAACCTTGGTTTCCTTCAATCTCCACGCCAAACTTACCAAACTCTTGTTTTAATATACTAATTAATTTTTCTTTACTTGTTTTTAATTTCTCCTCTCTTTTTTCTTCCTTAATCTTCTCTATTTTCAAGTCATCAATTTCAAGAACAACCTCTTTAATCTTAAACTTTATTTCTTGAGTTTCATCTTTTAAATTTTTTTCGTAATTTGCTGTTTCTTCTATTTTGCCTCTGATTTGTTTTACTTTTTCCAAAATTATATTATTATTTAATTTTGCTTCTTTTAACAACCCCATTATAATTTGACCATTATCTTTTTCAAAATTTGTTTGAAAATCTTCTCTATGCTCTTTAACAATTTTCATTTGTTCTTCAAAAATATGAAAGAAATTAGCCAAAGCCTTAAAATCAAGAAGTTGCTTTAATTCTAAAATATTCTTTTTTAACTCATCTCTAAGAGACTCAATCTTTTTCTGTTTAGATAAATTTTCCAGATAATCAAAACTAGTTTTAATTTCCTCTAAACTTTGTTTCGAAATTTTATTTCTTTCTTCTTTCTCACTTATTTCCTTCTTCAAATTTGATTTTTTTTCGCTAATCCTCTCAAGAATTTTATCAATTAAATTAATTGCATCTAATTTTTTTTTAATTATCAAAAGATTCTCAAAAGAATCCATAACAACGTTACCTTCATCAAAAGTTTTTAATAAATCTTTAGAAAAAACTTTCAAGTTTTCTTTTATATTCGCCATTTCTTTTCCAATTAAAATCGTGGCTCTTTCATAATTCTTAAACGAACTTTTATTAAAATCAAAGAAAATCTTATTTATCCTCTCAATAAACTTTTCCAGCTTAGGCTCTTCCAACTTATTCAATTTTTCAATTAAATCTCCCACAGATTCTATATAATTCTCTCTACTATCAATTACAATATTTTTAATCTGCTCTTTCTCTTTTTTTGCCTCAACATCAAAATTATGTAAGACTTCTAACTTTTCCGCAAGTTCTTTAATCAACACATTAATTTTCTCTTTAATTATAAAGATAAATTCATTCTCCTTAGATTCATTTTCTTTTTCTTTATTTACAACCCATTTTTCAATCTCAGAAAAAGCCAATTTCTCCATAACTGCTTCTTGCCCATTGTCTTTCTTAATTATTTTTTTAAAAAAATCAAACATTTTCATTATTTTATATGGAGATTTTATTATATAAAATTAACCTAAAATCTTCTGCACCCGACTTAAATTTTTGAGATATGGTTTCCTTCAACGCCCACGCCGGAAAAGTAGGAGGAGTTATAATTTAACTAAATCTTAATATTCCCCAACTGCCAATCTTTCAAAACCATTCTCGCGGTTTTATCTGAATCAACTTTTCCGCCCTTATTCAAAAAACGTTTCTTCTTTCCAACTTTCTCAATTAAATCCTCTGCATCTTTAAAATCAATCTTGTAAAACCTTTTTAAATCTTTTTTATTGCTCTTCATAATCTCGTTAACTGCAAGCTCAGGATTCTTTACTTGACTAAAAGATTTTCCTCCAACCTTTGTCTGCTGTGCAAGCTTCTCTTCATTTATCATAGAATATGCTTCAGAAGGAATAACTCCTGGAGAATCCAACAAACAAATCCCCTCAGACAACCTCAGCTTCTGAATTCCTTTTGTAAAACCCGCATCTGCTCCGGTCTTCGCAGACATCTTCCCAATCAAAAGATTAATCAAAGAACTCTTCCCTGTATTCGGATAACCAATTACCCCAACATAAACACGCCCTTCTTTTTTAATTTTCTTTGCTTCTTGTTTAATCTTATTCCTTAATTCAGAAATCCCTGTTCTACTTTTACAAGAAACAAAAACTTTTGGACTCAAACTTTTATCCCTCTTCATTGTCAAATCAGACTTATTCAAAACATAAATCAATTGTTTACCCTTTTGATTAACCAACTTCTCAATTTCTTTATTCTGCATATCTTTTGGAAAACGCGCATCAAGAATCTCCAAAACAATATCTGAATCATTAATTACTTTTTCCAACAGCAAAGGAAACTTTCCTCTTTGCTTCCGAACATTCCTCAACTTCTTTGTAGTACGTTTTTGATGTTTTGAGAGCATTAACAATCAGAGAATTAAGAGTTTATTAAATTGTGGAACACTCACGCAGAGATGACTGGGAGTTTTATTTTTTATTAAATCTCAAAAAGATAAGATTTTTTATTTTTTAACTTTAACTGCTTTCATGCCTTTGTCGCCTTTTTCTGTTTCAAATGTAACTGAATCATCTTTATCAATAGTTACACCTTCTCCAAGGCCTGTTTTATGCACAAAATATTCTTTTCCATCTTCTCCAGCTATGAATCCGAATTCCTTTTCGCCATTAAAAAACTTTACTATTCCTTTCATTATTTTTTCCTCCAATAAGATATAATTAATTTTAAGAGTTTAAAAAACCTCTTACACGCCCACGCCAAACAGAAGACTTTTTTGCCACATCATTTATTCATTAATTAAAACTATCTAGTAATCTTTGTTCAGGGATTGTAGTATGCCCAATATACTTATCACCTGCCCCATAAAAAATATGATAATAACCATCCCAAACAGCATGGCCTGTTGGAAAAACAACTTTTCCAGGAACAATACCATCACACTCCCATTGTTCTGTGCATTCTAAAATTGGTTTTTCATCTCTTCCAAGTATTTTCTGAGGATTATCTTTATCAACTAATACTGCTCCAAACTTATAATTTCTCTCAGGTTTCATAGTCGCTCCATGATAAGGAATTATAACTCCTTGGGAAGTTTCAAATGGGGAATAACTTAAACCAATATGACTCTCCTCCCAATCATATTCTCTTTTCAATAAAATATGTCCTTCTAGATCTTTTATAGACTTCTTCCAAAATTCATGTTTAGCTAACTCCTTGAAATCATTAACGAAAAAAATCTGCATATCTGGTTTCAACCTAGTAATGATAGCGTACTGTTCTGTTAAAATACCCTTTATTTCTCTTTTAATTTTATGTGGAAATAACGCACAATCTTTAGTACCTAAATATGGGCTGACAGGTTCTGGGTAATGCTCCTCTAAAATTTTTAGTTTTTTCTTCTTACCATCTTGTTTAATCCAAGCATTTCTATATTTTTCATTAGGCGCTAACTCAATAGCTTCTTGTAAAGTTATATTTGGGAAGTAAATACCAAACCTATCCCACCTTAACAAATTAGAAGGCTCTGCTTCTTTAGTTCTTAGATACTCTGTTCTAGCATCAACACCATCATAATGGACTAAAAATGCATGTAAAGGTGATTCTCCTTTCAAAAAACCAACTCTCATATCCTCAACACCTCTCTGTCCATGAGGCAATTCAGGAGCTAATACTAATTCTTCAATTGGACGTCCTTTTTCATCTTTAACAATTCTCACTGAATTTCCTTCAAGTAAAGCTGTGTTCTTGACAATACATGATTTGTTTATTCCCTTTTCACTGTAATACAATCTAGAAAGCAGATATGCTAAAGGACCATGTTGAACAACAGCAGGATTAAGAATTCCAAGTCTTTCAAAGGGTGAAGCTACCTCTAAACCATCTGGAGGTTCATTCCCATTATCTTCTGGTCTTAGTATAATTGACTTATTAAACATAAAAATTATGATGAAGAAAACCTTTTAAACATAACTAATCCCTCATTATTTTATAGTAAAGTGCCAGAAATGTAGGACGCCCACGCCGAGTGTAAGGGGAATTTAGGTTAGATAAAATTTAATTAATTTTTCCATTTATACAAAAATATAGTCAAAAAAATAAAAGATATTGCTGTTCCCAAGTAAGCCAAGAAATTTGTTTCAGGTTCTGGAAAAAAGAACAATACAATTAATCCAATAATCAGGAAGATTATCCAATATTTCATAAACAGATTAAGAAAGTTTATTATATAAATTAAACGCCCACGCCGGGAGTCGGACCCGGGTATCATCCGTTCTGCGTATTCGAAACTTTAGCTTCCTATCTCGAGAGAGATGTCGTAAGAAGAACCGTTAGGTGCTTTTTACCACGCGACAGGGATGTGTCTTAGCCGTTGGACAACGTGAGCATAATTATTACTACCAGGATTTGTTTTTAAATTTATTCATTCATTACTTTAACAAACTTATTTTCTAATCCACTTTACCAAACTATAAACAACTAAAATTAGAAAATATATTGGTAAAACAAAAACAACAAGGATAAAGAAAAACGCTTCTTCAACTCCAAACAAAGCACTAATAAAATTATGCAATAAAATAGAAACAAAACCTCCAACCACCATTATCCAAGCCTTTCTCCAACTAAGTAAAAAATATTTGTCAAATTTATTTTTTAATAAATTTAACTATCCAAGCAATAGCCACACCAAAGATAGCTCCAAATAAAGAAAGCTTCCATAAATTAAAATTTTGTATGGATACTAACCAAAAACTTACTGCCCCACCAAGTGCTCCTGCAATTGCACCAATTAAAAATCTTCTTTTATTAATCATTTTTTATTCCCTTTTATTTCCTTAAATCCCGTATACTTCCACAACACTTTTGGAATTTTTATACTTCCATCTTTTTGCTGATTATTCTCAATCAAAGCAATCAAAGCCCTTGGACTAGCAATAACAGTATTATTCAATGTATGCGCAAAATATCTCTTTCCTTTATTCTCTATTTTTATATTCAATCTCCGTGCCTGAGCATCTGTTAAACTACTACATGAACCTGCTTCCCAGTATTT
>Ga0222697_1000774_pt1 | contig 13134 bp, 23 predicted proteins | sample AntAcemetage1402_FD_179835 | JGI IMG/M metagenome (GOLD analysis project Ga0222697, IMG submission 179835) | Saline water microbial communities from Ace Lake, Antarctica - #1402 | ecosystem: Environmental > Aquatic > Non-marine Saline and Alkaline > Saline | place: Antarctica: Ace Lake... | reverse complement strand
GAGGTATATTCACGAAGAAAAACCTGTTTACTGGAAATACTTTTTCACTTACCACATTGTTGAAACAGGCACAGACTACAACTTCAACGGAATATTCCAAGAACTAATAAATACTCCAACCGATTTCCCACCAAGCATTGCATTTATTGACTTCAATTCAAACTGGCAAAATGGATTAATTGACATAAACGGATTATGTTTCGATGAAAATAGTGACCTCGCAAAAATTGACTTAAACCTACAATACTTGGATGGCTCAACCGCAATGGTAATATCTGACGACATTAATTGTGTTTTTGGAGCGTGGGGAATAACATTTGACTCTTCAAGCGTAGCAGACGGCAATTATATACTATTTGCTTCAATTACAGACATTCATGGAACAACCTCAACAAGAGAAACACCAGCCGCATTCGACAACACACCGCCGACAGTTTCATGGGACAAAAACTCCTTGAAATGGTATAAGGAAAACCAAACGATTACTTTGACTTGCACGGACAACAACTCCGCGTGTAGAAACATCACTTACAGAATTGACACCAACGGCTTTGACGGCAACACAACCAACGCAATCGCGTGGACTGCTTACACTGCGGCTTTCACTGTGGTTGTAGATGGAAATTACCAGGTGGACTTTAACGCCACAGATATTTTGGGGAACGTGCAAACCGACTGGAACTACCAATATTTGCTATTGGACAAAACAAACCCAACACTCTCAGACCAATATCCTTTAGTGGAAGTTTTAACAGGAAACCTATCCACTCCAACATTCTCTGTGAAAGTAACCGATGCAAACGCATTCGCAGAATTCAGTCAAGCAAAAGGTTGCTGGATTGATGTCTACAAAAACAGTGCGTTAGTTGCACAAAACCAATACGATACAGTAGACGCAAACGGTTATTGTGAATACACTTTCTCTGCTTTCCCATTAAGCGAAGATCACTGGGGTTACGTTAAATTCAAGGGAACAGATTTCGCAGACAACAACTCAGCCACACTCACAACCGCAACCTACAACCACAATGAAGAAATCACAGGCGGTGGAAGCCCACCAGGAGGCGGTGGAGGAGCAACAATAATCGAAGAAATCAGCCAGTTACTATTCTCAATAATTGCACCATCACCCGACAAAACAATCTATGTCGTTCTACCAAAAAACTCAACAAAAACAGTCACAATCACGCTAGAAAACGATTTAACCGACAGAACAGTCCAAATAACCCCAAGTGCAAGCGTGGCACTCCAAGACTTCGTTGACTTCGACACACAAACACTCAACCTCGACTCAAACGGGCAAGGAAAACTAACCGCAACATTCAGTTGGGCAGAAAACTACTCACTGGAAAGCGGAAGCCAAACAATAGACGGAATATTCCTATTCACAACCGAATCAAAACAAGAAACAATACCGGTTAGACTCGTACTCGCAGAAGAAAACATAATCGACATGCTAAGAAACCTGCTCAAAGCAAACCTATTACTAGCAATAATCCTGATAATGCTCGGACTCGCAACAGCAATAATCCCCAACACAATGGACATAAACACAAACATCAAAAGCCTAGCCGCAGTAATTGGAATAATTTTCACAATCACAATAATCGCATTGTATCTAATATGAGGTTGAAAACATGACAGAAAACCCGATAACACTGGAAAGATTCACTCAAAACAAATACTCAGTCGCACTAACATTCACAATGATATTCATACTACTAATCCCACTCACGCTATGGCTAATGTGGACAATGGGACAAGCAGACCCAAGACAAGGTGTAATACTCACATACTACTTCGTTTTCCTCTTAATCTACGCAATAGTATTCCTCGCAGACACAATCATGGACTACATGAAACTCAAACCCGACACACGAATAATAAACATAGCCGGAATAGGAAGCAAACCAGCACTAATCTCAATAGCCGCAATCGCATTCCTCTGGGTCGGCTACGCAATGACCGCTTCAAACCTCGGAGTATCACTACCACAATCACTAGGACAAGAACAACTCGCTTTCCTAGACATGATATACAAAGTCGTACTCTCACCATTTCTCGAAGAACTCGCAATACGAGGCGCACTCATGCTCATAGTAACAGGAATAATCCTAAGATTCACCAACAAAAGCAGGCTAATCGCTCTAACAACAGGAATACTACTACAAGCAACCTTCTTCGCAGTCCTACACTGGCTCGCATACCAGGGAGAAATCGGGCTAATACTCACAAGCGCAATATGGGGAACACTCGCAGGAATGATAGTATGGCTCACAGGAAGCATCCTACCAGCCATAACATTCCACATTGGAAACAACGCAACAATCTACTTCACAACAACAGGCCAAGGACACCTCGTTCTACCAATACTAATCGGGGTAACAGGACTAATCGTAATGGCAAACATACTAATCATAAACCAAAAAGGAGTGAAATGGTGGATAAACACAGCAAACCCAACACTCTAACAATTTTCACAATCCTGTTATTAATCGCCTGCAACGCCCAGGCATTCACTTTTGCCGATATAACCAAGCAACTCCCCGACAAAGCCAACCTCGGAATCGGAGAACTAACCAAGCAAAACTACATAATAGTCGGAAGCACAATCCTGCTATGCGCAGGACTCGTAGCATACTTCTACAACAAACTACTCGGAGCAACACTAATCATCCCAGCCATAACAATCCTAATCACACTAATACTGCTAAAAATGGCTTAACGGAGGCAAACAAAGTGCATGAAGTAAAAACAATCAGAGAACTAAAAGAAAAAAACCAAGAACAAAAAGAAAAAATCAGAATACTACAAAACTGGGTGACAACCTTCAGAACAGAATCCTGCAAAGAATGCAAACAAATGTGGAACGACCTAGAAGCAAACTACAAAGACCAATTCGGGGAATCAATTTGAAATGCCCACGATGCTACTCCATCCTACTCATAGAAAAAGAAAGATACCACTGCGCAGGCTGTGGCTGGAAGACCAAAGAGAAAATAGCGAGGTGGACAAAAAACCATGAAAAAAACAATCGCGTGGAGCAACAAAAGAGAACAATTGCTTTCAAGCCTGAGAAAAATGTATGCTGACATTTCACCCAAGTTAAACGAACAAAAACGAGGGCAAACAGACTCACAAATAATTGAAGAAGCACTCCATAATCAGGAAGAATTCATGGCGGGGCTTGCGAGATACCGCCCAACCAAGTTGGAAAGGCTTGAAGCGGAGAGTTAAACAGTAAATAGCATTACATAAGCACAAAAAAGAACAGTTTGAACACAAAAAAAGGCAAATGAATGCCTATAACCCCACAAAATATGGATAAGATTTGAAGGTACTGCGGAAGAAAGCCCAATTTACCCCAAAAACCATATATTTAAATAAACAATGGTTAATAGTAATTTATATGACTGATAAAAAAAAGACACACGACCTAATCAGAGTTCGTGTTGAAACAAAAAAAGAACTCGACAAACTAAAGCTAATTCCAAACGAGACATACGACCACATAATCGGAAGACTACTGGAGGGAATAAAAGAATGAACTTTATTGAAAAGAAAAGGTTAGCAGAATCAGAACTCGGAATTTTAACCGTGCTAGAAATAGAAAACAAAACACTAGAACACCTCAAAGGAAAACTAATCAAAAAAGAGGCAACCAAATGAACTACTCAGTAAAAAACCGCAATGGAAGAACCTGCGGGCAAATGAAACTCACAACAGAAACCAACAAAAGCGAACAAATAAAATTTTCATTCGACTCAAAATACGCAGGCTCACTATTCTACAACCTACAAGCCAACCTAGAAGCAAACGGCTTCCTACTCAAACCAATAGGAAAACACTACAACAAACAAACGGGGCAAAAACTATGACTCAGGAATACAAAAAAGCAAAACTAATCATAATCAGAAACGGCAGAGCATTCAAAGACTGCAAATACCTGCTCGGACACGACATAATTCTAATAAAAGAAGAAGACGAAGAATACCTCGTTCCATTCAACTCAATAGAATACATCAAAAAAGAAACATTCTCGGACTTCATTGATTTCAAAATAAGAGGACTGATAGAATGATCCACACAGAAAAATGCCCAAACTGCAACTCAACACACATAATGGACACAGAACCAAGAGAAAGACAATGCGGAGAATGCGGACAAAAATGGTCGCTGTTAAGCGAACACACATTCAAACAAGCACAGGTGGGAAAATAATGCCAACACAAGAAAAACTAAAACAACGCTTCAACGAAAACAAATGCTTCCTATGCGGAGAAGACTCAGTCGGGTCAAGATACCTCACAGGAAAACAAAACCGAGAACTCACAAGAGAAAGCAAAAAATACAACTTCTGCCGACAACACAAAAACGAAACACCACCGAGGCTATACCAATGAACACAAACTGGACAGCAATGGAAATACTAATAACAATCGCAACAATCGGAGCAATAACAATAACCTGGATACAACCAATACACCCACTCACACAATTCACACTCACCTGCACACTCGCTGGGCTATGGTTCATCGCAAAAGCACAAACAGAAGACAACAACAACCTACTCAACCTCATAACAAAAATGAACCAAGAAAAAAACGAGGGGAAAAAATGAACTCATACCAAAAAACCGCATTAATAATGATAGAAAGAGACATCATGCGACTAGAAACACGCCTCGCAAGCCTCAAAAAAACAAAAAAAAGAATACAAAAAGAAGCAAACATACAAGGAGACGAAAACAAATGACACTACCAATCAAAAACAAAGTCAAAACAAACAAATTCGACTACCACGAAGAAGTACGAGAATTCACCGGGCTAATATTCCACTGCCCCTGCTGCGACAAAGTATTTCACCTACACATAGCAGAAATAAACATAATACAACCAAAAAAATAGAAAAAAGCAGGCCAAAAACAAGCCCGCAAAGAAAAAAAAACTATTCCTTCAAAGCCTCAGCAGACCGCCTGAACTCGGAAAGCTCAGCTTCAGCGTGCAAAGCAATGACCTTCATGTTAGAAACCTTCTGCTTCGCTTCCTCCGGGTTCAAAGCATCAAAATAAATCTTTCCACCCTTCCGAGTACCTCCAAAATCGAGTTCGAGAGAATCAGGTGCTTTGGCAACCTGCACAACCTCCTGCGACTCCAATTACTTCACCTCTGTCCTTTCAACCAAAGGAACTGACTCAAAGCGAACAATGTCCTTAATTGAAGAATAAGCCGAATCCGTATTCTTGTTTGTTGTCTTCACCAAAACCTTACATTCGAGCTTCAGCATTTTTTGAACAAGCCAATCAGTCAAACCAGCAAAAGTTTTAAGTTCCTCTGATTGGGTCTCTGCCACCGAAAGCAAACCAGCTTTGTCAATCAAGTCAAAGAGCTTACTGTTACTGTAACCTTTTGCACCCGAAGAACGCTTGATAATCGGATTGCAAAACAACGGCAACTCAATCTTTTTTCCTTTGTGTTCAATCTCGATTGCAAAAACCAGTTTCTTAACCTGCTCCTCGCTATTGTACGCTTTAGTGTCAATCAGTTCAATCGACCTAACAACGCCGGGGTAGGCGTCCTCTGGAACCAAGTGCTTTTCAACCTGTTCTCCGCTTCCTGTTCCACTAAAATCTACTAAAACTTCTGTTCTTTCATCTGCCATAATAGGCACCTCCGTCAGACATAATAGTCTAAAAGTAATAATGAAAGATTAAGTTTATAATAAGGTTGTTCTTATTTTGTTAAACATAAATTTTATGAGGTGAAGGTATGAAACTACCCGAAGAAAAAATAGTATTCCCAGGAAAAATAGTCCAAATAGGTGGCTCAAAAGGAATAATCCTGCCCCCACTAATCCTTGAAAAACTCGAACTAGAAAAAGGAACAGAAGTCAAAATAATATCAGACAAAGGAAAATTTGGATTATTTGCAGGACTATGGAATCCAGAACAACAAAAGAAAAGAAAATAAGGGGGGGTTAATTTGACACAAGAACATTTTAATGAATATTTGAGAAAAGGAATTCCAACAGAATACAATGGAACAAAATTCAAAAGTCGGCTTGAAGCAAATGTAGCCTACTTTTTGGATGGGTTAAAAATTGAATGGCAATATGAACCACAATCATTTTTACTTAAAATAGGTCACTATATGCCTGATTTCTACTTACCCCAATTAAGAACCTGGATTGAAGTAAAAGGTAAAATTGATAAAAAAGCATGGCAAACAATTCAAGAGTTATCAAAAACAACAAAACAACCAATTATTTTATTTGGTTCACGAGAAGCATGGTTTATAGGGGAAACCTGGGGATTTCAAGATTTTTCCCAATTAGACCCAAAAGAACGACCAAAAGAAATATCCGTAGATATTGAAAAACAAGAACTCTATGTTGGACACTGCTTAAATTGTGGACATTGGTTTTTTTGTGGTCAAATAGGTGTCTACCATTGTAGGTGTTGTGGATTCCATAATGGCAAACATGACATTAAAGGGGGATTTATTTTTTATAACTTTGAAGGACATGATGTTCCATTCTTTTGGACAAAAAACCATGACAGATTATTTAATTTTTCAGATTTTGAAACTATTGAAGAAATTACGAGGCTTTTGAGTGAATAAAAAAATAGAAATTCCCTCCTTCCTTCAAAAACCAAAATACCGCTTCGCCAAAGTAGAACACAACGACAAAAAGCCAAAGGGGATTGATTGGAACACCAAAGGAGGAGCAAACTATTCATTCAATGACAAAAAACTCACCACCTGGCTCACTGACAAAGGAAACTATGGTGTTCTAACCGGGAAACTAAGCGGGAGCCTTGTTGTAATAGACGCAGATAAACAAATAATCCAAGAAACAGTGGAAAAATTTATGCCAAAAACCACCAAAGTCAAAACAGGAAGAAAGGAAGGCGGTTATCACTATTACTATTACACTGAAAAAACCTTTGAGTCAATAAAACTCAAAGACCAAGCAACAGAAGAAGACTTGGGGGATGTTTTCTGCAATACAAAGGATGGAAAGGCAAAAATGGCAATAGGTGCTAGTTCAATCCATAAAAGCGGGAACCAATACGAACTAGAAACATTTGGAGAACCAGTAAAAATAACAAGGGAAAAAATTATCTCAGTGTTTAATCCTTGGATTTCAAAAGAAAACGAAAAAATTGAAATAATTAAATCAGATTCAAACCTAAAAATTGGAAACCTAGTGGATAAAACAAAACTCAAAATGAGAGGCCAAGAACTACAAGGAGAACACCCAATACACGGTTCTAAAGAAAACAACTGGAACTTCTGTATAAACGAAGAAAAAAACACCTGGCACTGCTTCAGGTGTGGAACTGGGGGTGGAACACTTTCATGGATTGCAGTAAAAGAAGGAATAATAAAATGCGATGAAAGCCAAACAGGAGTACTAAAGGGTGAATTGTTCCTCAAAACGCTCAAAATAGCAAAAGAAAAATATGGCTACAAAGAAACAGTAATTGAAACAAACAAAGAAATAATTAAAAACGAGAACATGGCGGAAGAAAAAGAAGAATGGGAATTCAAAAACTACTTTCCAAAAGAACACTTTATTTCACAATATATTGGCTGTGGAACAGAACTATCAGACGCTTATCCAGAATACTTTCTAGCAGGCGCATTAAACCTGCTTTCAACCGCCGCCGATAGGGGGATAAGAATTGATTTAACTCCAAAAGCGTTTTACACAAACCTATGGTTTATGCTCGTTGGAAAATCCACTGTTTCAAGAAAAACAACAGCAATCAACCTAAACAGCGTAATAATGAACTTCGCAGGACTAGAAGACAAGCTAACAGCAGACGATGCAACCCCCGAAGCATTCATTGATGAATTAAAAGACAATGCAAAGGCAAGTATTCACAAAGACGAGTTCGGTTTGTTTTTAGCAAAGGCTAGAAGAAAGTACCAAAGTGGGATTGATGCTTTGCTTTCCAAGCTCTATGATTCTCCCGACCACTATAAGAGGCGGTTGAGAAAGGAAACAATTGAACTGAAAAATGTTTATATTTCTCTACTAGGTGGATTTGTTCCAGAACAGATAGCACAATATGCTTTACCGGAAGACATTCAAAGCGGGTTTTTTCCCAGGATGTTGTTTGTTTTCCCTGAGAGACCAAAACAAAGAAAAAAACACAGAATTTTAACCGTAGGAGATGAAGAAAAAGAAAAAGAGTTGGGGGATTGGCTTGGACAAATAAACGAACTCATTCTTTCAGTGACCAGTCAAGGGCTAACTCTGAAAGCAATTCCCTCAGAGGAAGGCTTGAACTTGTTTGAAGCGTGGTGTGAGAGCTGGGAGAACTATATTCTCACAAGCAGAGACGGAAAAGACTTCGCTCCTTTCTTTGGAAGGGCATCGGTGTCAGCTCTTAAAATGGCTGCTTTGATTGAACTTGGCTCAAAAGAGACCAAGGACAAGCTATTTGAGTTTGGTGCATTAAATAGTTCTTCTAAAACGAGTGCTTTTTTGAATTATTTAAATAAGAAAAGAGTTAGTAATAGTAGTAATATTAGTAATGTTAGTATAATTCGTAATTTTAGTAGTGATTTTGATTACGAATGCAATAACATTACTAACTTTACTAACTTTACTAATTTGAAGCCAAATAACTACCCCGATTTGTCAGATGTAAAATACAACAATTCTTTGGTGATAAGCCGTGCTTCCGTTGAATTAGCCATTTTTTATGTTTCAAAATTATTTTTGCCTTGTGCTAAAAAAGTGATTGATGAGGTAAATGCGAAGTCCGGGGAAGCTGAATTGGAGAGAATTTACAAGTTAGCCTTGAAACATTCAAGGGGTGGTTGTGTCGAACACTCGGATTTGCTGAGGAAAAGTAATGTTCGTTCAAAGGATTTTTTGGAGTGTGTGAAGACTTTGCAGGAGTCGGGCAGGTTTTATATTTCTGATAATGCTGCTGGAAAGCGTGTTTATACTCCTTTGAGGGAGTTGGAGGGGGATGTGAAAATGCCCTATTAGGGTTTTTTCTATACCTTTTTAATACCATTGGGGTATTGTATAGTATAGGTGGTTTTGTTTTGGATGATGTTTGTTTTGTTGGGGTTGTTGCGAGGGGTAGTGGTCGTGTTTTTGTTCATGTTCCTGTTGCTTATCGTGATTTGTTTCCTGTTGGTTGTCGTGTTGTTGTGAGGCCATTGGTTTTGAAGAAAGCGGGAGAGAAGGCGGTTGGTTTGAGGTGAGTAAGAAGAAGTGTTTGCATTTTTGGAAGGTTCGCATGGTTTCAGATATTTTAATCAATACAAATGTTTTGCATTGTACTCTTGGTTGTGAGAAGTGTGGGGTGCTTGCGGTGGGAACTGTTTTTGTTGACCGCATAATTCCAGAGGCGGTTGGTTTGAAGTGAAAAGAGGTTTTGGTTTTTGGATGAAAGATGGTGTTTATATTGCAGGTGAATGGTATCCTGCAAAAGGTAAGGCTGTTTGGGAAACTGATAAAAAAAAGGTTTTTCCTTGTGTTCCTGTTTCCTCGCTAAAAAAGGCTTTTAGTGAAGTTGATTTTGAGTTAGGTAAAGAGTTTGATGGTGAAACTATTCCTTTTGGTCTTTGGAGATATAGAGTTTTATCAAAACTCGGTTTTTATGAGAAGAAGGTGAAAAAATGAGTGAAGGTTGTCCTGATTGTGGTTGTCCGTTAGAGGTTTGTTGTGGGCAGAATAGGAAAAAGTATGTTCCTGTTTCTGAGTTAAAAAGAGAAATTGAATATTTAATTAATTGGGGAAAGTTTCAACAGGCAACCAATGAGATTTATCGACACACGACAGATTCATTAAATGATTTATGGATTGAGAAACTTGAAAACAAACTAAAAGAACTCGGTTTGTCCGAGAAGAAAAAGGAGACTTTTACTGTTAAGTGTGTTCGTTGTGGAAGAACTGGTTTAACTGAACCTTATTGTCAAAGCTGTAAAAAAGAACTCGGTTTGTCTTCGGTTTCTGATTCGGTGCATGGGGCAATGTTGGAGAACACTGAGAAGTTAATTAAAAAACACAACGGAAACGAGAAAAAGGCTTTGAAAGAGTTTTTGTCCGAGAAGTCTGTTGTTCGTGTTCGTTTTGGTCGGGGGAGTTATCCGACAGAGTTGGAAGTGAAAGGTAAGTGATTTTGTTGCAGGCGGTTGAAGGCTTAATGAGTTATAAAGGGTGGTTTAACCTCCTTCCTGAGTTCACTCGTTTTGCCTACCGTATCCTGCAATGAAAACAAAAGATAGGATGTGATTTGATGGTTGAAGTTAGAAAGAGGGGTGTTCCGGTGCGTGATGGTTCGGGTCGTGGTGTTGGTGTTAATGTTGGTCGTGGTGGTTGTAGTCCGGTTAAGAGGGTTGGTCGTGGGACTGGTCGAGGGGTTGGTAGGGGTCGGGGGAAGTTGTAGTGACTTGGGAGGATGATGACGAGGAGTTTGGGGTTTGCCGGGAGTGTGGTGGTAGGCTTTCTTTTGAGTGTGTTTCGAGTGATGCGGATGGTAACCGGAGAGGTTTTGGTTCGGTTTGTTTGAAGTGTGGAGCTTTGTTTGTGTAGTTTGTTGAAAGTGGTGTGTTGGTTTGGGTGTTGATTCGGATTTGGTGGAGGTTTTGCGGGTGATTGTTTCTCGTTCTGCTTCTGGGAGGGTTGTTTCGTGGCGGTTTTGTTTTAATCATTTTTTTTACTTGGGTTTTGGGAAGGAGAAGTTTAATAGGGTGTGGTTTGAGTTGAAGGAGCGGGGTTTTGTTGGGTTGTTGAAGCATAATGGGTCTTGTCGGCCTTTGTTTGTTACTGTGCGTGGCTTGGATTTTTTGAGGGAGAGGTTGCCTGGTTTGGAGGCTGGTGTTAGTGCGAGGGTTGTTGAGGAGCAGGCGAGGTTGGAGTCTTTGAGGTCTGACTTGGTTTTTGTTGAGGAGCAGCAGACTTCGATTTTGGATGTTTGTAAGAAGGTTGAGAGGGGTGAGTTGAAGTGAGTTGTGAGTTGTTATTGGGTGATTGTTTGGAGAAGTTGAAGGAATTGCCTGATGAGAGCGTGGACTTGGTTTTGACTGACCCGCCTTATGCTCTTGTTTCTCCTAATTCAAAGAGTGGTGGTGGTTTTATGGGAAAGGCTTGGGATTCAGAGTTTCCCAAGGTTGAAACTTGGCTTGAAATAAAGCGGGTGATGAAGGCTGGAGCGTTTTGTGTTTTTACTATGTCACCAAGGCAAGATTGCTTGTTGAATTGTTTAATGACTTTGAGGGAAGCAGAGTTTGAAATGGGGTTTTCTTCGCTATACCACATTTACCATACGGGTTTCCCGAAAAGTATGGATGTGAGTAAAGCCATCGACAAGCGGAATGGGTTAAAAGGAAAAGTTATTGGAAAAAGTGGAACAATGCCTATTCAAACAAGTGGAAGAATTAACAGTGAAGCTTCCGCAAATGGTTCTTTTGAAAGAACAGAAAATATTGTTGTTGAGCCTGAAAGCGAAGAAGCTCAGCGTTGGAGTGGTTGGAAGTCTTTTTCTTTGAAGCCTGCTGTTGAGTGTGTGGTTGTTGCCCAAAAGCCTAAGTTGGAGAAAACGATTGTTGGACAAGTTTTGGCGAATGGTTGTGGGGCTGTTAACGTGCAAGAGTGCAGAATTCCTTATGGTGAAGAATCTGATAATCGTATTGGGTCTGATTATTCAATGCCTGATAAGACAGAAAGTAATTTTTTTAAAGGAATAAGAGCCAACACTAAATTGTTTAAGGATGGTCGTTTTCCTGCGAATTTGTTGTGCGAAGGCGAGCCGTTGAAAGGAGAGAACAAACCAAGTAGTGGAAGACCTAACTCACAAGGAAAAATATATGAATCAAAAAATCATGTTTATGGTAAATTTAATGATAAAATATTTACTTCTTGTTTTGATTCTGGTTCTCCTAATCGTTTTTATTCTCTTGATGCTTGGGCTGAGAAGCGGAATATTACTTTGACTGAGGATAGTGCTTTTTTTGATGTGCCGAAGCCTTCAAAGGCAGAGAAGAATGATGGGCTTACCAATATAAAGAGAATTACTCTATATTTATTATGCAACGAAAAAAATACAATAAAAGAGGAAAAATTAGTTCAGCTATTGGTGGATATGGGAACATTTCCCCCAAAGGTTATAGACGAATATGGGACTCAAAACAAAAGCGTTTTAGAATGGAGCATAGACTTGTTTGGGAAGCAGAAAATGGAAAAATACCAAAAGACTATTGGGTACACCACAAAGACGGAAACAAGCTTAATAACCATATCAGCAATCTTGAATTACTTGACCAACTTACTCATAAACGAATACACACAGGATGTGAACTTAGAAAAGGTAAGTGGTGGAAACCATGCAAACTTTGTGGAGAAATGCAATCAGTCGATAATGATTACTATAAACGAAAAGTTGGAATCGGTTCTTGGTGTAAAAAATGCTGTATTAGGAGAGCAGTTGAAAATAAGCGTAGACGAAGGAAGCAATCGGCATCCAACATCAAAACCTGTTAAACTGTTTTGTTATTTGTCAAAACTGTTTTGTCAGCCTAAAGGTGTTGTGCTTGACCCATTTCTTGGAAGTGGAACGACTGGTGTGGCGTGTGCGAAGATGGGTTTTGATTTTATTGGAATTGAAAAGGAAGCTGAGTATTTTGCTATTGCAAAGGCTCGGATTGAGAATGAAAGAAAGCAAACGAGGTTGGTTTGAATGAATCGTGATTTTTGGGTTAGGGTTGTTGCTTCGTTTGCGTGTCTTGTGCTGGTGTTTTTCCTGCAACCGTTTTGGGTGACTGATTGGTTTTGGGTTGCTGTTTTCAGGGTTGTTGTTTTGGCTTGTTTGCTTGTGGTTGTCTGGTTTTTTGTCCCGTTGTTTTTGCGTGAGTGGCGTTCTCGTAGGCTTGGTTTTGGTGGTTCTCGGTTGTCTGACTTGGAGTTGCGTAGGCTTGCTTGGTTTGAGTTTGAGCGTGACTCGGTTTTGTATTTGCGTTCTTCGGGTTGGGTTTTGGAGTTGTTGTTGTTGGAGTGGAAGGGGTTTGCGTTTTGTCAGTTGAAGAAGCCGGGTTTGCGTTCTTTGGTTAAGTCGGTTTCTTTGTTTGAGGATGGGGTGTATGGTTCTTTGTCGGGTACTGATTCGTT
>Ga0222697_1000773_pt1 | contig 13141 bp, 10 predicted proteins | sample AntAcemetage1402_FD_179835 | JGI IMG/M metagenome (GOLD analysis project Ga0222697, IMG submission 179835) | Saline water microbial communities from Ace Lake, Antarctica - #1402 | ecosystem: Environmental > Aquatic > Non-marine Saline and Alkaline > Saline | place: Antarctica: Ace Lake... | reverse complement strand
AATTCTCGTTATCCATCCCTATGCAGGGGGGTGGTTATGAAATGATAGAAAGTTCCCGCCTGACATGGACCCATCTGTTGCCCACCTGGAACCTGGATATCCCCGAAAACAGCAGCTACAGTGTATACAGTTTGTTGGGTTTCTTGATACTCTTCTATATGTTGAAAGTAATTATCGAAGGCAGTGGCGGTACCGGTGGATATATGATTCAACGCTACTATGCCGCCAAGAATGATAGAGAGGCAGGTCTTCTTTCCCTCTTTTGGACCATCCTGCTCTCCTTTCGTTGGCCATTTATTGCCGCGATAGCTATCATGGGTGTCAGCTACTCGAACCAGATGGGTATGGTGGATCTTGATCCTGAACGTGTGCTTCCCATGGTTATCCAGAATCTGGTCCCCATTGGAATTAAAGGATTGCTAGTGGCCGGTTTGATGGCGGCGGCCATGTCCACCTTTGACTCAATTGTGAATGCCGGTGCAGCCTACTGGGTCAGAGATATCTACCAGAACGTGATCAAACCTGACGCCGGTGATAAACAACTGGTTTCACAGGGTCGCTGGGCATCATTAATCATTGTGTTACTTGGACTTTTCTTCTCTCTGAACATCCAGAATCTGAACGATATCTGGAGCTGGCTCACCATGGGGATTGGAAGCGGTATGATCGTGCCACTGGTTATCCGCTGGTACTGGTGGCGACTGAATGGCTATGGCTTCGCAGCTGGCGTTATAACGGGAATGGGTGTTGCCATTGCATTACGGCTAATTTTTCCATATCTACCTGAGCATTGGACCTTTTTGACCGTGATCTCCGCATCTGCTATTGTGACCGTAATTGCTACCTTCATGACACCAGAAACCCCCACTGAAACACTGAAAACTTTTTACGAGCGAACCCGGCCCTTCGGTTTTTGGAAACCCATCCGGCTGCTACTATCAGAATCCACGCTTCAAGCAGATCGAAAAGAACACCGGAGAGACATTCTTTCGACAATGCTGGCAGTACCCTGGCAACTGAGTCTATTTCTCACAGGAATGGCAATTATGGTAAAACGCTGGGATTATGTTGCCGGTCTTGGGATTACTATGATCCTACTCTCTATAGGGCTGTACTACAGCTGGTACATTCACCTTGGTAGTGGTGAGGACTCATAAGCTATTTAAGCAGTGTAAGTTTCGCGCTTGATCTTTCCCCGTCGATCTCCACAATAACGATGTAGCTTCCAGATGCCAGATCTGAAAGCAAGAGTGGGGTCTGCTGCCATCCCTTGTGTTCCACGAGCTTGGACGCTTTCCAGACTTCTTGCCCGAGAATATTGTACACGCCAAAATTCACAATCCCGGGAGTACCCAGATAATATTTAGCAAGGGTACTGCCGTTAAAAGGATTGGGCGACACAGAAATAAGATTGAAATCAATCGGCAGAGTTGGCGGATCATCCACACTTAATGAGGGCTCAAAAATTGCATCTGGAGACAGACGGCGGTCCACCATGATCATGGCAGCATCCCCAGGGGTCATTTGACCTCCCGCAATCCCTTCGTTATTCAATTCTAGGACGGTCGTAAGCCCCTGATCCAGAAAAACAGTACCCAATTCATACCAGCCCCGATGATAGATATTGTGCATATCAGGTTGTATGTGTGTGCTATCACCATTGGGATTGAGCACAAAGTTGCCACTTGCCAGGGGACCCGTGATGAGATATGAATACACGCGGTACCACGCAGCAACGGGCACTTGAAACTGATACTGAATGGAGCAGGGCGTGTCTGCCGGATGGAGCAAAACACTTCCTGTATATCCTCCAATCCCACTACTGGGTGTCCAATCACCTGAAAGTGTTGCACCAGGGTCCGTCTCGTTCACTACCATTCCATCTGGTCGCCAGAGGTTCCCAAAGCGGTACGGAATTTGAGCGGGTTCAGAATAATGATTTTCCACCAGAGTCGTTCCAATAAGGTTGTTATTATCTCGGATACCCTCATAAAAGAACAATGCTTCTCCCTGCACGCCATGGCTACGATTGGCATCCAGACTTTGAAGAAGAAATTGGGGTGTAATATTATAATCTCCCACTCGGATGAGCATCCCAGCAAAGAAATTATCTACCTGGTTTGCTGGATGGTATCCAAGAGCTTGTTCCAGTTCATAGAGATAGCCCCCCACTCCGGCATATTCATAACGATAGAGTTGGGGAATATTTGTATCCACGTAGCCTGAATCCACCCAGGTTTTTGGATCCTGCAAATATTCGTGGAAAGACCATGGATAAAGACTGGGGCTTGAGGAAACAATGAGTTCAGAACCTCGCACTTTAACAGAATCGTAAACCTGTCTCATCCAGTCCGAGAGTTTATCAGCCCGCCAGCGCTTCCAAGTTTCGTCATTATAATTTGATGGTGGATTTGCTCCATCATGCTCTTCCCGATAGATAGATGCCGTGGCGTCATCATATCCTCCTTCAACTGGCATGGCAGGAATACGATCGGAATATTCGATCCCATCCACATCGTAGTTGTCAACCACTTCCAATGTAAGATTCATGATAAAATCTTGTACATCTGGATTGATGGCAGACATCCAGTCAAAACCATTTTTGACCAGCAGATTTCCATTGATATCCTCCAGAGCCCATTCAGGATAGTTCTCTAGTATATACCCCCCATTTTGACTGTAGCTGGTGGAGAATCCCATTTCAAACCAGGGATAGACCTCAATACCCCGTAGGTGGGCTTCCGTAATGACTTCAGCCAGAGGATCCCGATTTGAAAATCCAGGATGAATGGGTCTCCCAAACAGGCTATCCATAATCGCGCTGCGGTACAAGGTGTGGGTGCCATCTGCCCCGCTCCCATTCCATACCGCCACAAGCACAGCATTAATATTGATGCTCTGTAAATAATCCATTCCGGCAGAAATATTCTCATGAGAAAAGAGGATATCACTATCCACATTTGTCAATTTTGCAGCTCTGAATTCCTGTAACTGAGCCTGGAGGTTCTCAACAAGGGTGAGCCCTAATAGGGCAAATATTAAAAAGTTTCTGGTAAATCTCAGCATGGTTTCCAGCCTCAGCATTAAATTTTAAGGATGATTAATATCGGTTGCCATTTCCTCCAACCCCACTCAATATTAGGCCATGGACAAATCAGAACAATCATTAATAAATTATTTTTACAAACTTGGTATTTACCCAGGGCAGCACCTTCTTGTTCATGCTGGCTTTAGCCGAATTAAGCGGACATACTCACAAATCACACCACAGAAAGTGAACTCAATTCTCATGGACATTGTGGGCTCAAGTGGGTCCATCATATACCCCACGTTTAGCTATTGCTTTAAAAATACAACTGGTAGTCAAATAGCATTTGATCCAGATCAGACTTCAGCTAAAACTGGTGTATTATCACAAACCTTCTGGCAGCAGGAGGAGGTCATACGTACCCTATCTCCGACCCATTCTTTTGGCGTATGGGGACAAATTGCAGAAGATCGAAAATGGTTTAGTTCACCTGACAGCCCCCTTGGTACCGAAAGTATTTTGGCATGGATGAAGACACAATACCATGCTCATGTCTTGTTCCTGAATACTGATTTCAAAGCGCTTTCATTGGGGCACTACCTGGAGATTATATCTAAACTTCCCTGGGCAAATGTATTTCCTTGGCAACACATGGGTGTGGAGCCTGTAGGCGTTTCGCTGGATAGGGATCAACCCCTGCATGAAGTACCTGGATGTTCTCAGGGGTTCTTGAGCTTTCAGAAGGTTCTGGAGGATAACTCAACCCTAAATTGGGTTGAAAAAGGCGAGATGAAATCCGTAATTATTCCTGTTTTCAATCTCGTTGAGCAAGGTCTTGCCTATTTTAAATCTCATTCTGAATTGCTCCTGTGCCCAATGGGAAAATGTCAGGCTTGTGATGAAAGGAGAATCCGATGCCAGCTACATTGAGGTTGTGGGGTGGTTATGCGTGGGTCGCTATTACAATCCTGGCCTGTAGCAATGAAAAACCGGTCCGCACCGCACTGCGAACCAAGACTGAAGCCAGAGTTCAATTTCATGCGGACCTCATCAATCACACCATCAATGAATCTCTCTTCATTCCCTTAACTGATAGCAGTGAATCCAGATGGCAGGGGGCTTTTTGGGCAATGGAATTAAGTGGACACCGTTCAGCTTTAACAGATAGTGCCATACAAGTTGCCATGAAGTCATTTCCACATCATAGCCCTGGTTTTCAAAGAACTCTCTTGGAGGTTATCTACACACTCTACCCCCAAGGCTTTTCTACTGAGATACTTGGTTTGTTAGACAACCTGGACTCTGAAAAGCTATTCGCTATGACTGCCACGTATTTATTTCAAGACAACCCTGAAGCATATGAAACACATGTTTTCACATTAATGCAGGAACGATTTCCAGATTGGCAAAATCATCCCATACTGTTGTCATTCCATCGTAGTCTGACAAATAATCAGCTATCACCCCCAGTACATGATTTGATACAAGCTTCGTTTATACCAGGTGTTCCTGTCTTTCTCTCATTTCAACCTGAAAATCGTGATTACTCAGGCTTGGTAATTTGCCGGGATCAAACCGGCAAGTTCTTACTAGATATAAACACTGGAGATCCGTTGGTAGCACGGCAGCTTGGTCGAGCAGTAACAAATCTTCCCTGGTATCTGACCAATGGCAATACACCTCCTGGGATATACTCAGTAGTGAGAATGGATATCTCATCCAATGTATTTATCGGCCCCACGCCGAATCTTCAACTCGGGATGCCCTTCGAGGTTTCCCCTGATATTTTCTTTGAAAACGATCAAATAGGACCAACCTGGAATGAAAGCCTATATAAAGACCTATTGCCTGAGAGCTGGAAAAACTTCGCACCTATATGGGGGAGCTATTTTGCAGGAAAAGCTGGTAGGAGTGAAATCATTGCCCACGGAAGTACTATCAACCCAGAATTCTATAACCAACTCCCTTGCTACCCGCTTACGCCATCGTTGGGATGTCTCACAGGACTTGAGCACTGGTCCGAATCAGATGGCTCATTGCTCGGAAGTGATCAACAAATATTAATAGATATGTACCAACTGGTTGGGATGGATCAAGCTCTCCTTATCGTGATTCCTATAGAAGGAGCTAATCACAATCTGGGGATGCGAGATGTTATGAAGTACCTGTTTGCAGAGTGAACATTGGACACAATTCTTAGAATATTCAACGGTCAAAGTTCAAACATCTTCACAACAGCATTCATAATCTTAATTGGAATGAACATATATTGCACACGGAAAATAGCTTACCCTTATAACACGCTGACACACAGGTAGATACAGAACTAGAAATGGGGACTGAAAATCCCCTTGTCACTCCACAGCTCTTGACCCCCTTCGTAGTAAGCAGGAGCTCAAGTCTTGAAAGCTATACTGTGCGGGAATCTAAAGGGTGTGCCTGAATTTGTGGCCTGCAGAATGAGTCCGGAGGGCAATTGACGCAAACAGTTTATCCTACACTTACATCTTGTGTGGGATAAATAGGTCTGAGCATGTTTTGTGCACCAATACACTGAGTATTGGATTCCCGAATAGTTGATGGGAATCGGGTTTGCAGTCTCAATAACCAAGGTTATTGAGCCAAAATGTATCACCAGATGCACATGCTGTTTTTGGAACTGCTGTAATTAACTGCGGGATAGAGATTTACGAGATAACACCTAGGGATCTACAATCCCTCGACCCATAAAGTCGTGCCGGTTCGATTCCGGCCCCGGATACACCTCTAACATACTGTTTATACGACTGTTGTGGCCATCATAACAGAATGATATTATTGATACTGAACAATTCCATATCAGACAAACCACGCCATCACATGCCATATATGTTGATAATATTTTGATACACTATCAGGTATAATTCAGTCAATGTTACTGCAAACTCTTAATTAATTGGCTCAGGATTCGAGTCCTTGACGGTATATACCTGCGAAACCCTAATATGGTGAACCCTTTAAGGCTTTTGTCGTTTAAAGATGTCCTATCTAAATATCTGCCCGAGTACCACTTAGTGCTTCTGATTGAAAAAACTGGGATATATCATTCATCAATACTATATTTACTCACTACCGATGATCATTAGGGGGACTCTATTCTGCTAATTACCACACTCTTATAGTTTGCTCTCTGAGCCTTAAATGTGCTCAGGATTCACTCTCAACCCGCTGATGGGACTTTATTAATTAGGGAACTACATATAGACGAGCAATTAATCGAGACCATGTCAATCGATTAGTTCTGAGGAGTAAAATCGTGTTTCCAACCTTAGTTTACCCAATCCCAGTGGAGAAATCCTATCACAACTATCGAATGGTGAGCCGTCTATCAGTTATGATTCTTGCATTCACATTCTATGGGTGTTGTGGTTTAGTAAATTTAACCACCTATTGCAATGGTGAGTTAGCAGATTATCTATATCAACCAATCCCTAAGATTGGGCAGCCTCTGGCCTCAACCCTAAGTTTAGAGATTTACTCTTACAACACAGCTAGTAGTATGGGAGGAAATGCTCAGAATGAGTATAGTGGGGGAGCAGTCTATTGGCTACCGGAGCTAGTAGGTGAAAATGTAGAGGAAGTACTAAGATTAGATGAACAATATAGTGAAGGATCAACGATAGCCGCACTAAATGTAATTGCTAAAACAAGAGTGGATTTGCTGGATGAAATAGACATTCCATACGTAGATACACCGAACCGGGTTTCGCAAAAATACACAGAAGGAATAAAAGTGCAATTGAGATTAGCAGATGAAGCTTCGCGAAAAGGGGAATACTCGAAAGCAGAAATACATAGAACTGCAGCAACTACCAGGATGTCTTTTCAACTTACCCAAATGGAAAGTGATCAAGCATTTGCGCGAACAGAAGCGTTAAGGAATTTTTTGTTCGCTACCATGAGTGCAGTGCAAGCCATTGCACTAGAATCAGCTAAAAAGGATTATGAGAGATTAAATGATTGGTTGATTGACAGCAGTGGAGTGATCGGACCTGGTATTTCGGAAGATCGACATTTGAGAGTGATCATGTTCTACTTCTTTGATAGCAGTAAGTCTAGTTTGGACAGTCGTGAGAGGGTAGCTGTCATGCTTTCACTTATAGATATGGATGGGAAAGTTAGTACGGTGCTAGAAGGCTCTGACATGATTAACTGCGTAAATAAATGTAATCTATTCAAACCAAAGCCAGCCTCCACAGAGGTAAACTACGATTTATGGAATATTGAGGTTAAAAATTTAAATGGGAGTTATGAGGGAACGAATATTCTCAAAGAGAGGGGCTTCAATTTTGTGACAGGCGGACTATATCAATATATACTTCTACATCACGCTTTGCAGAGATTGCATGAGGAGATTGGTGAATAATGTGTATTATAACACTCGCGTTCAAATCCTACCGAATTTCTGTGGGGAGCGAATGTACGGCTTTCATTTTCATAATCATAGTGTTGGGCCAAAATTTCATTTATGTCTGGGACAAAATAGCACCTGAGATTGCACCCCGTAGTGATTACAGATTTTATACAAAAGCACATTGATGAAAAATCGGAGCGGATCCAAATACTTATTGATATTGTTGTAGACCTGGACATGGCCAACATGCGAATCGCATCCTATTTAGCCATGCAACCTGAAACGAAGATGAAATTGAAACAATACCTGGTTGATCTGGATGCACTCCGGACCCGGGCTTATAGGACAGATATTCCGGCTGAGGAAATTTTGGCTGGGTTTGAATCCGTTTCAATTACTCTCAATTAATCCAATTGGGGTATTAAATAATTATGAATAGAATGTTAAACTCCTGGCAGCAATCACCGGCTAAGAATGAGATTGCGTATGATTGTGGATATTGTGGTACAAATACCTCACCCGCAAACTGCTGGCATACCGATACTGCAAATAGTAACACTATTAAGGGACAAATCCTTGTTTGCACCCATTGCAACAAACCTACCTAACTTAGTCACCAATCCCAAAAACAAGGAGATTATTGAGTCATCTCCTTCCAAATTAATGGGCAATACCGTTGTAGGTTTGCCTACTGGTGTCGAATCACTTTACACGGAGGCGAGGCGATGTTCAGCTGTTGAAGCATATACCGCTGTCGTATTAACCTGCAGGAAAATTCTGATGCATATAGCAGTTAGTAAAGGCGCTCCGGTGAATAAGACCTTTATTAAATACGTAGATTACCTGTCTGACAATCATTATATACCACCAGGTAGCGAATTATGGGTTGACCATATACGCAAAAAATCAAATGAAGCTAATCATGAGATCATTCAAATGGGAATGACTGATTCAGAGGATCTTATTTCCTTCACAGAAATGCTTTTAAGAATGATATATGAGTTCCCCGCAAGACTCAATAAGGATGATGATGCGGGTGACGATTCAGCATAATTCATATAATATTACCTCTTGCTTTGGATTTCGTAGGTGATTATTGTGTTTGCGTGGGAACAAAAGTGACATAAATTATTACATATTTTATAGATACAACCGATTGTTTCAGTAAGCAGGTATGTTTATTGCATGGGTAAGGTATCAACAAAGGACGAGAATAATGGCTGAGAAAAGAGAAATTCAAGAGTTTAAAATTGATTGGCAGTTTCCTGACAAAATGGAAACTCATTTTGTTAATAATTTTATAGTTCAACATCAACCGGGAACTTTTTACATTTCCGCACATCATATTTTACCTCCTCTGCCAACAGAGCTAACCGGCCAGGCAATCTCAGATTCAGTTCCAGCAGTAGGCAAGGTTCGCCTTGCAATGGATCAAAACACCATCGAGCGTTTAATGAGAGCTCTTCAAACAAATCTCGACACCTATAAAGCTTCAATGGCTAGTGACGAATCCTTTGTAAAGCTTTCTGAGTAATATGGCTGACGGAAATTCATCAGCAATTAAGCTAATTCTGGCTGGAGGTGCTATTTTTGGTATAGTGACTTCCACTCCTGCTAATGATTGCCAAGCAAAGGACCTTCCCCCCGCTATACCGATTGATCAGGGACAGAAAACTTATCACGATAAATCCACAACAACTGTTACGACAAGTCATCCAATTACGAAAGAGGAGTTGGCAATGCTAGTTGATAATTACAGAGTTACAGATTTACATGATGTTTTGAATTTTTTAACCGAGAACAAAAATCTAATTCCACTACTTGATGAAATCCCTGGTGAAGTTGAGAAATACTTTGGACCTTCAGTGCTAAATATGTCTTTCCATCACTCCTATGCACTAGATCGAGATTCGATAAGAATCAACATTTCTAGCGAAGGAGATTCCAATTCTCTAATGGATGCCCTTTCAAATTTCGATGCGGGTTGGTGGATTAGAAACGAGATGGATCTGATAAAGAATATTTCTATTGATATTGGCTAGGCATTATGCCATTCGATTGGAAAAAATACTTATCGTTTTCGACTGATCTTGTAGCCGAAGCGGATTTAACTGATAAGGCTGAAGAAAAATACAGAATTTCCATCAGTCGAGCTTACTATTCAATTTTCAATCCTATCAAACTGGCTCTTGTTACACAAATCGGACCTATCCCTAGAGGAAAAAAAACTCACAGATGGGTTATTGAACAACTTGAAGAGCGTGGCCGCCATGATGATGATCACAAACAAGCCGCAATAAAATTATCCCGGATGCAACTTAGAAGAGAGACAGCTGACTACGAGGGGCATTTCAATCCTTCAGGAGCAGCCTACTCAACTCCTGAAGCGATTGCACGAGACACAATCAAGCAAGTTGGAGATATATACGATTTATTAGGTTCGATACAGACCTACCGCTGATTACTTCATTGTGGCTTCAAAAGATTACTCACAAGCCACCGCCCACTAAGATCGAATGTAGATTTCCAAACAGATTATTGTGAATTTTCTTATTTTAAGATAAGTGCTTTCCGTGCAATCCTGTACTCTGGAGTACAAAGGACAATGAAATACAGCCCTGAAGAAACATTCCTCCCTTTATCGTTATCTCCGTTCCATTGGGTCACATGATACCCTGCCAGTTGATGACCTGAATTTATCTCTCGCACAAAACGACCTCTAATATCATAAACAGAAATATTCATCTCGGAGCTCTTCGGGAGTCCATATTCTATAGTTGTACTCGCATTAAATGGATTGGGGTAGTTCTGCGATAAACTGAAGGTTGTGGGGATTGGCAATACACTGATATCACTTTTCGTTCGAGTGAGCTCAGAATGCTCGTCAGAGCTTTGAACAGCAATTTCTATCGAATATCGCTGCCTTGTTATTGGTTCAAGTTGCAACTGCAAAGGTTCCTGCAACTCCCCATTGATCTGGCTGCTTGTTATCATGATGAAACCACTATCAGGATTCACGTTGACCATGGAAAGTTGACTTGATGAGACTTTATTCAGATTCGGATTCGCAATTGATATTGAAACCAGTTGAGGATCATATTTAACTATTGTCTGAGAAGCGATATATTCATCATTATTTAAACTAACCGTAAGAACATTTCCATTCTGCTCTGATACAAATTCTTCAACAGGAAATGTTTCTGTCAGCGGTGCGGAAAGAGATATTCCTGCAAGCCAGTTCCACATTGAAGCAAACGTAGCCAAATCATATACATCGAAACTGGAATCTGGCTGAATATTGATGAATGGTACTGTACCTTGATGTGGATATAGTTCGTATTTAGAAACCCCATTGGTCCAGGCGATAACAAAATTATTGAAGTCATCGAAGTCCAACAATCCATTTTGGTCAAAATCACCAGCTGCCGAAACCATTACGAATGAGGTATCGTTGTCGTCTGGGCTTCCCTCAAAGGTACCATTTCCGTTCCCGTCCAGACCGTAGCCAAAACTATTCGTCCATTCAGATGCAGAAAAGATTAGCATCAGGGTATCGAGTGAAACAAATCCATCTACCGCGCTCAAAAAAACATCTTTTCCAATAATCTCTAGCTCTAGCTCGTATTCACCACCTACCGTGCCGAAGACCTGTGTTCCAGAAGTTAAATCATCTGATTCCATTGACTGACTAAAGCGTAGTTGCATGTCCATATTTGGTTTGATTTGTGGAAGAGTACCCACTAACTGAGGATACTCAATTACAACTGTAAACATTTCTGAAATACGCGTATCAGTTAAACCCACAGCATCACTAACGATAGCCTGAACCCGACACTCTCCCGGAATGTCAGGAATCAACCAGCTATAGGTGGGTCTTCCAGCCACTGGGTAGAGACTTTCTACAATTGGGAGCCATGAACTGCCGTCATCTAAGGAGTAGTTCAAGTCAAGCCCTGTGATCTCAACATTATCCGTAGCGAAAACGCTTATGTCCATACGACTGCCGATTCCCCACTCCGTAGTATCAGGAATTAAAAAATTTGATATGCGTGGAGGGGTATTGTCCGTGATCGAGAAATAGTCACTCACGTCATCGGAAGAGTTACCGGCTAAATCTAGAACTATCATTTTAATCCTGGCACTATCGGAGAACCCAAAGTCCATAAGTAAATAATATGTTGATGTATCGCTCGGGATAACATCCAACAGTTGAAATGATTCAATTGGTTCGTTGGAGTAGAAAAACTCAAAATGCTCGATACCCACATTATCAGCCGCTTCCCATGTGACAAGAAGGGTGTCCCCTTCTTTAACTGATGTCACGTTGGTGGGATTCAAAATAGAGATGGACGGCACAGTTCCGTCATCTATGAAAAAGGTACCATTCAATGTATCGGCGCTAATATTCCCTGCCAGATCACTCACCCAGATTGCAAAATTGCATTCGTTTGAAATGACGTTGGGAGCAATCCATTCGATCTCACCAAGATTTGCATCCACACTATCATATAGACTAAATGATGCTCCGGCATTTGATGTAAAGAAGAGCTTGGCCCAATCAAGAGCCACATTATCGGAAGCTGTCCAGGTAACAGTCAGGGTATCTCCATTCTCTATCAGTTCCGTAATATCTGGAGTATTCAGGTGAACATCGGGAGGGATTTGGTCTTGAGAAATAACAACCATCGCTACAGGAACTTCAATCCTACCATTTGTATTGTCATTGCTAAAGATGGTTATCAGATCAGAATAATCCCCCACTTCCAAGCCTTCAGCATTTACCGATACTGATACTTCAGCGCTTGTACCGGGTTGGATACTGAGTGAGGTTTGATTAATTGTAATCCAACTATCATCGTTGTCCCTTCGAGTTTCTGAATTAGGTCCCGTTCTCTTTTGAATAACATAATTTCTATTCTTCATCCGATCGGATTGTTTTTCTGAACCGTCAACCTGATTAGCTGCTATATCCTTAATACAGCGGATGGCGAATCCATTTCCCAGATTTCCATAATTCCGATACACATCTGTATTATCGTGATTCAAGGTACGAGTCCAAGCATTATCACCCAATCTCTCCGTTGCAGACCAGAAATAAGCTAGTCCACCCAATAATGAATATTGGCCATTGGGTGGGTTGCGATAACCACTTGGCAGGGCTGCGAAACTTGATGTACCAAATTCTACATTACTTTCCAATCCACCATCATTCCATAGATCTGGCCTACCAGCCAGTTTACTACCCTCATCGGTTCCTCTATACCCTACACCATCTGCATCGCTTTGGCTCATCCCTAAAGCCATCTCTAGCTCTTTCCAATCGTCATCTGTAGGCACATGCCAACCTGCGGGTGCAATATTTCTGCTATCCTCTACTGCAAACCAATTATAAAGAGCACCATAAGTATCAACTTCGTTTGAGGCATTATTGTTGTAGACACAATACGCTTCTGTTGTCAGTGCAGCCCAAGCAGCTGCATCTGTGATGCTAGTGATATTTGATCCATCACGATATTTTGTTACTCTCAGGTTTTCAGCCATCCAAGTCTGATTGCCAATGGTAACAGCCTCATAGATATTGCCATCAATATCTGTAACTGTTTCATAGGGGGTTGCTGAGACCTCATTAGAATAGGCGCTGGAATTCTCATCGGTATCAACTGCTTTTATTGCGTAGTAATAGGTTGTACCATAGGTGGCACTATTATCAGTGTAGGTTG
>Ga0222697_1000770_pt1 | contig 13171 bp, 8 predicted proteins | sample AntAcemetage1402_FD_179835 | JGI IMG/M metagenome (GOLD analysis project Ga0222697, IMG submission 179835) | Saline water microbial communities from Ace Lake, Antarctica - #1402 | ecosystem: Environmental > Aquatic > Non-marine Saline and Alkaline > Saline | place: Antarctica: Ace Lake... | reverse complement strand
ATCAACCACAAGCTTCTTAACTCGATGACGCAAGTCTTCAATCAACTGTCGGTTTTCTTTTAAGAAAATAAAACCACGAGAAATTATATCCGGATTTTGAATTAGTTGTCCTGTTTTTGAATCAACAGTAGCAATTACTACAATCATTCCGTCTTCTGCAAGTACTTGTCTGTCACGCAAAACAATATTTGTTCCGTCTGACACTCCAAGCCCATCAACAAAAACATAATTAGCTGGAACTTTATTTTTTGTAAGTGTTCCAACTCCATTTTTAAATTCCATAACCTGTCCATTATCGGCAATAAATATATTTTTATCATCATAGCCTAAAGTTTTTGCAACTTTAGCATTATAGTGAAGCAAGAAATGATTACCCTCGATTGGAATGAAAATTTTTGGATTCATTAAGCGAATCATCAATTTAACATCATCAGCTTTTGCGTGACCACCGGCATGAACATCCATCATTTGATAATGAATAACCTCAGCTCCTTTTTTAAACAATGTGTCTTTTAGCCTTTGGACAGTTCTTTCGTTTCCTGGGATAACAGATGAAGAAAATACAACAGTATCTCCTTTTATTAATTTAAGGATTCTGTGTTCACCATTGGCAATTCTCATCAAACTAGCATTTTTCTCACCTTGAGCACCAGTACAGACAATCACAGTTTTTTCTTTTGGATAATTATCAACCTTCTTTAAATCAATTAAAGTTTTTTGATTAAATTTCATATATCCAAGTTCTTTGGCAATAGCAACATTACTTTTCATTGAGTATCCATCAAGAGCGACCACTTTTCCTAATTTTTCAGCAGTTTGAATAATTTGTTTTACACGAGATAAAAGAGAAGAGAAAGTTCCTATAATAATCCTTCCTGGAGCTTTGCTGATTATGTCTTCTAGGTTTGTTCCAATTTCTGTTTCAGACATTTGAGTTCCTGGTTGCAGAGCATTGGTTGAATCAGACATTAAAGCAAGTACACCTTTTTCACCTATTCGAGCAATCTTTGCAAGATCTGCTGGCTCTTCTCCTGTTGCTGGTTGAAAATCAAATTTCCAATCACCTGTGTGTACAATTCTTCCCTCGGGAGTATTAATAACAATACCCATTGTATCAGGAATGTTATGGTTCAAGTGAAAAAATTCTATTTCAAAAGCACCAAGTTTTAATTTATCAGTTAATTTAACATTATTAATGTTAAGAGGTTTTAAACCTTTAAAATCTTCTTGTCTCTTTTTAATAATTGCATTTGTTAAAGGTAGTCCGTAAATTGGGGGATAGCCAATTTGTGGAATGGTATAAGGAATTGCCCCAATATGGTCTAGATGAGCATGGCTGATAATTACTCCTTTGATTTGTTTCTCTTTTCCTTTTAGATATGACATATTAGGAATGATATAATCAATTCCTGGCATATCTTCTTCTGGAAATTGTAAACCCATATCAACAAAAATTATATCTCCATCATATTCAAACAGAGTACAGTTTCGTCCAACTTCTTCCAGACCACCGAGTACCATAACTTTAAGTTTTTTCTCTGTATTTCTAAAACGAGCAAAAGAAGGTTTGGTTTTAGGGTGAGGTCTATTTGTTTTTGTTTGCACGCCAGTTTTTTTAGTGTGTGTATTGTAAGTTCTGCGAGTGCGGCGTGGGTTACTAGCAGGTCTTTTTGTGTTTGTTTCCATAATTTTATTATTATTTATTTTTTTGATATTTAGCAATAATGCCTTTTGAGAAGATATCAAAAAATGAGTATTTATTTAAAAGTTAATTTTTTAAGAAGTTTGTTTGAGTTCGCTAAAAAGTTATTACTTCTTCCATTTCTTTTTAGTTTTTATATACCAATCACCAAGTTCGTTGTATCTATCAGATGGTGAAAAAATACGAGTATCAGTTATTCCTTTGATGTCGTTTTCAGCTACAAAAGTGTAAGTCGGAGTGTAGAGGAATATAGCTGGTATTTCTTCATTTAATATATCTTGAAATTTTTTAAAAGATTCATTTTGTTCACTCTCACTATCTGTTGTTCTTGCTTCTTCTATTAATTTATCTGCTTTTGAACTTGAAAATTTAGATAGGTTTAAACCTGGGTAATTAATTTGACTAGAATGCCAGAAAGGATATAGGTCTGGATCGCTACCTACGATAACAGCGTAAAGTAAAATTTCATAATTACGGCTTTTAATTACGTCATTATTAATTTGTTTTGATGAAATTGAATTGATTGTTACTTGAATACCAAGTTTTTTCCAAAATGTAGCTATGGTGCTAGCTGCTTTTTGATATTCTTCTGTGTCAGCTGTAGTTATGCTTAAACTTAAAATTTCTTCATTTTTATCTTGTCTATAAAAACTTTGTTCAGCATCCATCGCTTCTCTAATTTGGTTTTCTAAATCTTCTTCCATTTGTTCCAAAGTGCTAGATACGATATCTGGAGTAGAGCTAGCGTTTTCTTTCAACTCTTTTATTTCGTCACTTCGCATTTCTAACATCTCTTCTTTTTTGTCTTTAAAATAATCCTCTGGCTCAATGCGAGTCCATTTTTTGTCTAATAATTCATTTGCTTTTTCAATATCTAATTTTAATTGTTTTTCAAGAGCGTATTTTTCTAGTTCTGGATTCAAGATAGGGGAATGTATAATTCTACCTTCTCCTGATAAACTATCTTGTAAAATTCTTTTTTTGTCTACTGCCTGGGCAAGTGCTAGACGTAAATTATTATCTTTTAAGTAAAGGTTTTGATTTTGATTAAAAAACAAAGCAGTATATTGTGGAAGTTGCAATTGGTAAAGTGTAAATTCTTTGCCAGGTATCTTATCTCGTTGTTTTCTTGGTAGAAAACTAATTGCTTTCACATCATGACTACGAAGAGCATCGATAGCTTGTTCGTAAGTTTGATAAAATTTAAAAGTGATAGTTTCGAGAAAGGGTTGTTTTTCGTAGTAATTTTCATTATTTACTAATTTGTAAGTTTGTAGTATTCCGCTATTATCTTTAGTTAGACTGCCAAAAGCCCAAGGACCAGTACCAATTGGCTGTAAATTAGTTTTAGCAAGTTTTAAATTATTTGGGTTAGTATTTGACCAAATGTGTTTAGGTAAAATTCCAACAGTTAAATTATTGATAAACGAAGGAAAAGGTTCTTCTAAGATTAAGTTTAAATTATAATCATCAGTAATTTCAATCTTCACTCCTTGAAAAGCCGGCGCCAAAGGACTACCAACATTGATATCTTGTATCATTTGTAATGTGTAAGATATATCTTGGGTTGTAAATTTTTCTTCATCAGACCATAAAATATCTTCACGTAATTTTATAGTATATATTTTTTTATCCTCTGACAAAGAATAACTTTCAGCCAGGTCTGTTATTAATTCTTGTTTATTATTAAATTTGAAAAGTCCTGAATATATTAAAGCCGATAAATCCGCATCTACTTCGTTTGTGCTAGAAAAAATAGGATTAATATATTTTGGTTGTCCAACAATTGCTTCAAGATACTCACCACCACTTTTAGGGACTGATTCTAATTGAGCAAAAGTAGTAATTGACCCCCAGGCGATAATGGTTGTTATTGCTATAAAACTACTAGCTATTAAAATAATCTTTTCTTTAAGAGGAACAAACTCTTTTATATATTTAAACTGTGACCAGCTTGGAAAGAATTTTTTTGACAAACCATTAAATAAGCGTCTATCTAGATTGTGAGAAGATGCTTGTTTTTTCGATTTAATATAAAGAAGAATTTTTTTCCAAGTCATTAAATTAAATTTAGAGACTTATAGAGGTCTGTTGTTAAATGATGATGCGTATTAAAGAAATAGCAAAGAAGAGAATAGCGATTGCTATAGTTCCGTTATGTAGTACTTTGTCTACCCCTCTTTTACTACTAAATACATTACTGTCTCCACCACCAAAAGCAGCACCCATTCCAGATCCTTTTTGTTGGATTAAGATTACTATGATAAGTAGTACAGATAATATTACTTGTAAAGTATTGAAGATTAATTCTTGCATAAATTTATTTGTTCAATTAGGTTGAATGAAGTATAAAACGGAGTAAGTATATCTGATTTAGCTATTTTTGTCAACCCAGCACCATTTTCTATAAATCTTTATAAAAAATGGTGTTGGGTCAAGATATAATGTATATTATGTACTTTTATGTTATAATAACATAAATTAATTATAAAAGGAATATATGGTTTTAAAAGAAGGACAAGTTTTAAAATGGTATCAAAAAACAGGCTGGGTTTTGGGATTATCTTTTGCTTTATTAATTATTATTTTTGGGATAGCCTTTGGATTTTTAACTCTTAATTTTTGGTGGCAGATTAAACAAGGGAACGGAAATGCTTTACGTGAAAGATTAAGTCAGAATAGTTTAGATAGTTTGGTTACTAATTTGGATAATTTAGATGAAACAAGAGAAAGAGTAGAGTCTATGGATGACCCGTATTTAGGTAGCTTAGAAGCAGATTTAGTAATTGTAGAGTTTATAGATTTTAAGTGTGTTGTTTGTAAAGAATTTTCAAATACACTTCACAGAATAAATAGTAGTTTTGGTGATAGAGTAAAAATTATAGTGAGAGATTTTCCTATTGAAAGTATGCATACAGATGCAAGTAAATTAGCTCATTTTGCAAATTGTGCAGATGGTCAAGAAAGGTATTGGGATGCTCATGATTTATTATTTTTAATTCAGGATGAAATCCCTGTTAATGTCTCAGATGAATATCTGATGGGTTTGGCAGATCGTTTACGGTTGGATAGAGCTAAGTTTGACATGTGTATAAAAGATACTGAAACTATTTTTGAGTCTATGTCTGATTTTGATGATGGGGTTATTTCTGGAGTAGAAGGGACACCTACTTTTTTTGTAAATGGAGAAAAAATAGAAGGATTAGTACCTTGGGAAGTTTGGAAAGGTTATTTAGAAAAAAATTAAAAATATTTAATAAAAGTATATGAATTTCAAGAAGATAATTATTTTAGCAATGTTTTGTGTTATTGTTTTAGTTCCATCTGTACCTGCAATAAGTGCGGTATTACCAGATCTTAACCCAATTTGTTGGACAGAAAAAGAATGTGTAGATTATAGAAAGCAGGCATATGATGCATCAGATTCTGGTGGATTTTTTCCTAATGAAGGTGATTGTACGGGAAATTCTGGTTCCAGCGATGATCCTTGGGGGAAATGTACACCAAGTGGTAGCACAGTGCTTTCAATAGGGATTGGTGGTAAAACAACTTTTACTCATGTAGGTGATTATATTCAAACAGTATATAACTATATTCTAGGCATTGCTGGCATAGTTGCAGTGGTGGTAATTATGGTTGCAGGAATTCAATGGATAGTAGCTGGTGGAAATTCTTCAATAATTAGTGCTTCTAAAAAAAGAATTGAAGGAGCTTTTATTGGTCTTTTTTTAGCCTATAGTTCTTTTTTTATATTAGGCTCAATTAATCCTTGGTTAACTAAATTTCGTTTACCTCAAACATGGATTATTAAGCAGATAGATATGATGACAGAATTTTGTTTTGACATGCCGTCATTAGAGAATTTACCTGGTTTAAGGTTTGCTTATGTAAAAAATCCTGAAAAAGTTCAAGATGTACAATCTGGAGACTTTGATTTGATTGGAAAAATTGATAAATTTGAGAAAGAAGGTGAAGTTTTAATAAATAATAATCATAAAAAACTTACATGTGGTAATATGTATACACCAGAAGGTAGTGCAGGTACAACGTGTCAAGGTCATTATTGTGAGGATGAGAATGAAATTTGTATTCCCAATTATGATTATAAAAAAGATGTAAATAATGGGCAGAGTTCGTATAAATGTGAAGAAGCGATGATGGTGGTCAAAGTTTTTGGTAATTATTTTATAGAACCATCATCTTGTGTTGGTTTGGTAAGTGGTTGGAAATATCCATATGTTAATTCTTTGAGCTTGTTTGCATTATGTGATGGTAAAACTCCCCCAGCCACTAATGTATATCGGATAGGTGGATTTAAAAGAATAGGAGAAAATAGTAGTAATAAAGTTACATATTGGGAAATAAAACATGATAATAGTATACGTACTGCTTGTGATAATGGTGATAAGTTAAAAGGTTTTATGCTTTTAGGTAGTATGAATGAGGCTTGTTGGATTGGTATTGATCAGTTAAATTGGATTGGTAAAGATGGGGTTGATTTAGGTGAAACTTATAATAATGAAGCATTAGATACCGCTGATGGTGGTATGGGGTCGGGGGCTGGTGGTTATCCAGTTTCTTCAAATGTGTCAGTTATACAATTATTTACTAAATTAGATTTAGAAAAAGGAATATATTTAAGATTGAAATCTTCTGGTATAAAAGATAACGATAGCTTAGTGTTATAATTTAGAGATTGTATAATTTGAATTATCTGTTAATGTTGGCAAGGCAAAAGCAGTGTTGGGTTGACTTAAATCCAAACTTCTGGTATACTTTTTATTCAGTAGGTCCAATTAGGATCTAAGCACTATCATCAAATACAATTTCGTTACAAAAGCGTATTTGGCGACAGTACTATTAAATAAATTTATGCCAAATAAATCTAAAACAACCCTATTGGGTCAAAAAACTTCTTTTAATAATTTAAAAATATCCGGTGCAAGAGTACATAATTTAAAAAATGTAAATCTTGAAATACCAAAAAACAAGCTCGTAGTTATTACGGGTTTATCTGGCTCTGGAAAATCAAGTCTTGCTTTTGATACAATTTATGCTGAAGGTCAGCGTCGTTATGCAGAAAGTTTGTCTGCGTATGCTCGTCAATTTATGGAGCTTCGCGATAAACCCGATGTAGATAAAATTGTTGGTTTGTCACCAACAATCGCTGTGGATCAAAAACAAAATGCTCAAAATCCTCGTTCTACAGTTGGTACTGCCACTGAGATTTATGATTATCTTCGTCTTTTGTTTGCAAATGCTGGTATTCAATATTGTACTCACTGTGGTGAAAAGGTAGAAAAGTATACTACTGGTGAAATTATAGAAAATGCTCGTAAATTTATTCGTCAAGAAAAAGAAGCATATATTTTATCTCCAATTGCACAAAGTAGCGTAATAAATAAAAAAGAAATTTTAGAAATAGTAGAAAAATCTGGTTTTGATCAAGTTAGAGTAAATGGAAAGTTTTTACGTATTCATGATTTTGCAAATTTTGAATTTATAAAAAAAGAATTGTACGATGTGGAATTGGTGATTGAAAAAATTGATAATATTAAAAAACAAGATGTAACTAAAGCAGTAAATACTGCAATTGACTTAAGTAATGGAATTGTGGTTTTAAGTTCTGCAAAAGTTCAAAAAAGGTATTCGATTTTTGGATGGTGTTCAAAATGTAAAGAAAAATTTCCAAAAATAGATCTTCGTAGTTTTAGCTTTAATAGTCCTTACGGTGCTTGTCCGAGGTGTACTGGTCTTGGAATTACAATGGTAGTTGATTCAAAGTTAGTAGTCCCAAATCCTCGCCTAACTTTGGCAGAAGGAGCAATTCAACCTTGGACTAGAATTACTGGCAACCAATCTTGGTATCAAAAATTACTAAAAGCTGTATCAGAGAAGCATGGTTTTTCTTTAAACCAATCTGTAGAAAAAATGAACTCCGAAGTTTTTGATTTAATAATGTATGGAACAGGGGATGAAGAATATGACGTGAATGGAAAAACGGTAGTTTTTTCTGGAGTAGTATCTGATTTAACTAATCGTCATTTAGAAACAAAATCAGATTATATTCGTAAAGAGATAGAAACATATATGCGTGAAAAGACTTGTCCGGTTTGTGAAGGTCGTCGTTTGAAGTTGAACTCTTTGGCTGTTAGATATGAAGATTATGGAATTGCTGATTTTTCTTTGTTTAGCATTGATGAAGCTTTAGAAGTTTTTCAAAATAGATTAGCTGAAATAGAAAAGAAAATTAAGAAAAATTTATCTACCGGCAGGAATGGAACTAATCTTAATAAATTAGAAAAAATTTCCGAGCCAATTTTAAGAGAATTGGTTATTCGAATTAATGGTTTAAACCAAGTAGGACTTGGATATTTAAGTCTGGACAGAAGTATAAATACTTTATCAGGTGGGGAATTAACTAGAGTTCGTTTGTCTTCTCAATTGTCAGCTGGTTTAACTGGTGTTATATATGTCTTAGATGAGCCTTCAATTGGTTTGCATTCACGTGACAATGGTAAGTTGATTAGTACTTTAAAATATCTAAGAGATCTAGGAAATTCTGTGATTGTAGTTGAGCATGATGCAGCAATGATGGAAGCGGCTGATCATATTATTGATGTTGGCCCTGGAGCAGGTGTGTTTGGCGGTGAAATTATTGCTGCTGGTACTTTGCAACAAATAAAAAAGAATCGTAATTCAATTACAGCTGAGTATCTATCAGGTAGAGTAAGGTTAGAAAAGAAAAAAAAGAAGTTAGGTAAAAATAAAAAAGAAGTGATAAAGAAAATTAAGATTATAGGTGCTAAAGAAAATAATTTAAAAAATATTAATGTAGAGATTCCACTCAAAAAACTTGTTTGTGTTTCTGGTGTTTCTGGCTCTGGTAAATCTAGCTTGGTAATTGATATTTTAGGAAGAGCTTTAACAAAACATTTTTATCGTGCTAAAGCAGAACCGGGACTTCATAAAGCAATTAATGGAATTAGTAATATTAATAAAGTGATTGCGATAGATCAAAGTCCAATTGGAAGAACACCTCGTTCAAACCCAGCGACATATACTGGTCTTTTCACTCTAATTCGTGACTTGTTTGCAAATTTACCAGAAGCAAAGATGCGTCGTTATGATGCCGGTAAGTTTAGCTTTAATGTAAAAGGTGGTGGGCGTTGTGAAGCCTGTGCAGGGGAAGGATATATTAGAATTCCAATGCAATTTTTAACAGATGTTTATGTTGAATGTGGAGAGTGTGAAGGAACAAGATATAATAAAGAGGTTTTGGAAATTCACTATAAACAAAAAAATATTTCTGATGTGTTGGAGATGACAGTAGAAGAAGCTCATAGATTTTTTGCTGACAAACCAAACATTGCTATTAAATTAAACATTTTACGTGAAGTTGGATTGGGTTATGTTAAACTAGGTCAACCAGCAACTACACTGTCTGGTGGTGAAGCTCAAAGAGTAAAACTTGCGACTGAACTTTCTCGTGCTTCAACTGGTAAAACGTTATATATATTAGATGAACCAACAACTGGTTTGCATTTTGAAGATGTTAGACATCTGCTTGGAGTTTTAGAAAGGCTTGTTGAAAAAGGGAACACCGTTGTGGTAATTGAGCATAACCTGGATATGATTGCTTGTTCCGATTGGGTGATTGATATGGGTCCTGAAGGTGGGAAAAAAGGTGGTTTGGTTTTGGCAGAGGGAACGCCAGAAGAGGTAGCAAAAAACAAGAACAGTGTTACTGGAAAGTTTTTAAAACCACTTTTAAAGAAATAAAATCAAATTATAATAGAGCTAAAAAAATAGTACTTACCATGGTAAGTACTATTTTTATTTTATATTTTTATTTATTTTCTCTAAGTTTTCTTTTGAATTTAGGATCGCGTAAGTAAGTAATCTTAGCACGACGCACTCTAAATTCTCTAACCACTTCTATCTTTTGAATTATTGGTGATTTTAGTGGAAAGATTTTCTCTACACCAATACCACTAGATACTTTGCGTACAGTAAATGTAGCTCCTGCTTCATTACCATGTTTAACGCCTAGTACAGTTCCTTCAAAAACTTGAATACGTTCTTTTTCTTCTCCTTTAGTATTCGTTTCTTTAATTTTTTGATGAACTCTCACAATCATTCCAGCTTTGATAACTGGCTGCTTGTATTCTGACTTCTTTTTTTCGTCAGTCTTTATTTCTTTTTCTTCTACCATATTAAGTGTTTAATAAATTTAAGTGGGCTTATTTTACTATATCTGGCTTTTTTTGTCAAGTTCTTAGGCTAATTGTTATTTCTCCATCTCTTTTTTAATGATTTCAATGATGTTTTCTATAGTCTCAGAGAGCTTTCCTTCATAATTAACTACCTTGTAATCATAGTCAGATGATTTCTCAATCTCTTGTTTGGCTGTTTCCATTCGTTCTTGAATAAGTTTAGGGCTAATTCCACCACGTTTTTCCACTCTTTTTTGCAAAATTTCAATACTTTCCGGAAGAAGAAAAATAGAAATATGAGGAATACCTTGTTTATCAAAATTGTGTTTTCCATTAATTTCTATTTGAGTTAATACTAAATTATATTTTTCTAAAGTTCTTGATAATTCCTTTTTTCCCACGCCGTAATAGTTACCAGCATAAAAATTGTATTCAACAAAATTATTGTTTTCAATTTTTACTTTAAATTTTTCTTGGGTTATAAAGTAATAATCCACACCTTCTTTTTGATCTCGTCTCGGTTCTCTCGATGTTGTCGTAATAAGTCGTGCTGAATTTGGAATTATTTTCAAAACAGTATTCATAACAGAATCCTTACCACCACCAGAAGGGGAGGAGATAATTACTAGTAATCCTTTTTTACTATCTGCCATATTATTTTACTGTCTTTAAATATTCTGATAATTCTTTTGGTAATTCAATTTGAAATTCTTTGTATTTACCTTTTAAATCATTAAAACCAAGTTTAAAACAATGTAAAAATAATCTGTCTATTTTTTTAGACCATCTTTTATATTGTTTTTGATAATAAAGGGTATCTCCGATGACGGGGTGGTTATATGCTAAAAAGTGAACACGAATTTGATGCATACGTCCACTGTATAATTTTACTCGAACTAAAGTGTGGTTGATAAAACTTTTTTCTACCCAAAATTCTGTCTTTGCTTCTTTCCCTTTATCAGTTGGTAATCCATGGTCTAGTTTTGGTAATGAAGCCATTTTTCCATCTTTACCTCTAGTGATAGGGAAGTCGATTATATCGTGGTCAGTATCAATTTTTCCGTGTACCAGAACCATGTATTCTTTATTTACAATTCTGTTTTTAAATTGTTCTTTTAAATTTGTAAACATTTTTTGGGTTCTGGCTACAACTAAAAGTCCTGACGCAGCTTTGTCTAGTCGGTGAACAATTCCAGGTCTTGGGTTTTCCATTTTTTCTTTAGAATCTCCATACTGCATTTTAACAGGGTCTCCAACATCTTTTAATTCTTTAAATTTTTTAGATAATATTTTAGAAAGAGCAACAGACTCATCTGCTTGAGTAGGGTGGACTAAAAGTCCAGCTTGCTTATTTACTATAATAAAATTTTTATCTTTAGCAACAATTTCTACTTTTGTTTTTATTTTTTTCTTGAAAAAAGATTTGATAGTATCAGTTATTTTTTTATCTTTTGCTTCTTGCAGTTTTTTTTCTTTGTTAATTTCTATTATATCTAAAATTTCTATTCTATTTCCAGTTTTAACTTGTTGGCCTGCTTTTTTTGGTTTTTTTCCATCTATTAAAACAAGATCTTGATCAATCAATTTATGAACTTGATTGCGACTCATATCTAATTTAGCAGACAAAAATATATCCAATCTGTCTTTGTTGAATTCTTCTTGTACTTCGATTGTTTGTTTTATTTCCATATAGACTGGTCTTTTTAAGTTGTGCGCCTGGATGGTTTTCCTGCCTGCCGGCAGGCAGGGAACCATCGACCCCCACATTAAATGTTATACAAATACGTCACTCGAAGAAAATATAAATAAGTTTGTGCGCCTGGATGGTTTTGAACCATCGACCCCCACATTATAAGTGTGGTGCTCTAACCCCTGAGCTACAGGCGCGCCACAAAATTATTTATACTTTGCTTCTCGCTAGTATTTGAAAGTGCGATACTCTAACCCCTGAGCTACAGGCGCATAGAAAGTTGTTAATTCTGTATATAATGCTATTAGTTTAGCAAATTTCTTTTAATATTACAAGGTTGGGCGTTATTTTTATTAATAATTGACATTTGTGGAGAAAAAATGTAAGTTTAAGTTAGGTTCGCACATTACAATTATAAAAAGGAGAAAAGGATGACGAAAACAAAAAAGTGTTATGTATTTGATACCTCTACTCTTTTGACAGATCCATTGTCGATTGAAAAAGTTAGAGATGAAAACAGTAATAACGTAGATGTTTTTTTAAATGTTGGTGTGTTGAGTGAATTGGATAAGATTAAAACTAACAGAAGAAAAACACAAGATGTTAAAAGAAATGCAAGGGTAATTTCCAGAGTGTTGTATGATTACGTTAAGGAAGGTGATGTAGAGCATGGTATAATCATGAAATCTGGCAATGTGCTTAATTTTATTAATTTAAATGATGATTTAAATGATAAAGTTGTAAAACCAGATAAACCAGTTGATGATCTGGTTATTTTAACAGCATTACAACTTCAACAGGATGCGGAAGATAAAGAAGCCGTTACAATTTTGTCGCAAGATATCAACCTATGTGTAAGAGCAAATATACACGGTGTTCATGCTGAGATGTGGGATAAAAACAAAAGCGTTGACAATCTTGACGATCTGTATACCGGGATAGTTAGAATACAGTTAGAGGATGGGTATGGCGGGTATTTGTCATCGGGTAAAAAAGAGCTTCCAATTGATGATTTTGAAAAAGGTTCCTATAAAATTACAACTGAAGGTTGTTCGGTATTTTCTGAGTTGCCTCCCAATGCCTGTTGTATATTGCAAAAAGCAGTTGAAGATAGAAAGTTCTATGCTATCTTTAACAAAAGAAAAAAACAGCTAGAGCTTTTTTGTGGTAAAGAAATGCCCGGTGAAGGTGGCTTTTTACCAATAAATGACGAGTTAATTTTTCTTTATGAGCTCATGAAGAAAGAGCGTGTAAAGATTTTGACGGTTGCAGGGGATGCTGGGACTGGTAAAACGTTGAATGTTTTGAATATGGCTTACAGGTTAGTTGTTAAAAAATCGGGTAGCTATAAAAAACTTCAGGTTATCAGGCCTAATATACCACAGGGCGAGGATATGGGATTTTTACCTGGTGGTATAGAAGAAAAATTTGGCCCGTTTGTCATTCCTATAGTGGAAAACCTCGAGCTTATATTGGGTAAGGAGTTCAGTGATAATTCTGCAATACGTGCAAATGTGGAAGAAATGTTTGGTCCATCCGGTCAGGTAAAAGTTGATCCAATTA
>Ga0222697_1000768_pt1 | contig 13172 bp, 25 predicted proteins | sample AntAcemetage1402_FD_179835 | JGI IMG/M metagenome (GOLD analysis project Ga0222697, IMG submission 179835) | Saline water microbial communities from Ace Lake, Antarctica - #1402 | ecosystem: Environmental > Aquatic > Non-marine Saline and Alkaline > Saline | place: Antarctica: Ace Lake... | reverse complement strand
TAGAACCAGCTGGAACAATCATTCAAGCTAATAGAATAATAAATTAAACAAAGACCAACCGACTATGTCGGTTGGGATCAAAAATTTATAAATAAATTTCAGATCTATGGAAAAAGTATTAGAATTCTTATCAGGTAAGAAAGGTATCATCGCTACAATCTTAATGGGTGTAGTAGCATACCTAGCTTCTCTAGGAATTATAGGTGAAGCAGAGATAGCCCTTGCAACAATTATAATCAGTGCACTGTTTGGAACAGCAAGTTACTACACAGGTCGTTTAGTTTATGGAAAGAGATAATTAATTAATTATAGAAAACATTATGATTGAAGAAGAAAAAACTGAAGCTCCTGTAGAATTAGAGGAAGCTGAAGAAGAAGCTACTGAGGAAGTAAAAGAAGTAGAAGCAGAATAGAAATATAAAAGACCTCCCGATGCTTGTGGAGGTCTTTTTTTAATACCTTTAAGTTTACTTCAGTGTTCCTATCCTATAAGCGTTATCCTTGGCTAGGTCTTCAGTGATGGACTTCCTACCACATGTACTTTCTAATCTATTCCAATCACTTATTTCAATTATGTAAAATGTTTTACATCCTCTGGTGTAGAACTGTATCACCATCCAAGCTGGTGCTCCAGAATAAATTACACCATCAAACGGTTTAGGAAAATTTCCAACGTCAGGAATTTTATATCCAAAGAATTTACTTCCAGCTTGTTTCAAAGCATTGTTCTGATGTTCCTGTAGATGTTTAAAAGGTATAGATTTACCTTTGGTAAACTTAGCTTCAAATGGACCACTCAATCCTAGTGTCCAGTTATACTTAGCCCATCTAAGAAACTCGGTAGTGAATTTAGCTTCGTTCATATTTCTATAGTTATATCTTTTCTTAAAACTTCTTTGAAACTTTTTTTACTTAAAGGCGTAAATAATCTAAACCAAATATTTGATACTAAATCATCTAAAGTACAATAGCAAACTTCTTTATCTGAAGTTATCTTTAATTTAGTAGTGGCTTTTATATTCATACCCTTAATTATAAAACATTAGATCGATTATCTCTTCTGCACGCATCTCTGCTTTCATCTCCTCGCTCATAGTTGGTAGGTTAGTCTGGTGTTCCATCTTCCCCTTCATATACTTTGGAATAGATTGATGTACAAAGGTGTAAAGTCTAGTCTGTAGATATTCTACATCGTTATCTTCTAACTCACAGTTAAGTTCAGCTTTGTTAGCCTCAATTAATTCTGTTATTGATTCTAGTAGTTTATCTTTCATATTATTTAAATTATTATTTCTTTTTATTAGATTTACATCTTCCACAGTAAAATACTTTATTAATTGATTCATGTTTACTTAAACCTCTTTCTTTATCATAACCATCACATTGTCCTCTATGAAAAATCCAAGTGTGATTAAAAGCAGTATATGTATACCATATTTCTATCTCACTATCTCCACGTATAGCATCATATCCTTCTAATAAACATTTGCATTTTTCACACTTTACTAAGTTGTACTTTTCAGTAATTGATTTCATATTATTTAAATTATTTATTATATATAGCCACGTCGAAATCTTTTTTCCTTTTTATGCAGTTGAACACATCTTCATCTATAGTTCCTTTAACAATTAAAGATAGGTACACGTTCTTCTTGATCTTATTGATACGTTGTATCCGTCCTATCATCTGTAGGTAATTCTTTAAACTGAAGTCATAGGAGTAGAAGATCATTAGTGGAAAGGTAGGTAACTCATACCCTTCGCTACACGCTGCGTTCACAAGGACGATACACTCATCGAAGTCGTTCGCTGCTTCTACTACCCTGTGTCTATCTTTAGTTGAACCGCGTATCTTTAGTATCTCGTAGTCCATACCTAACTCGTCAACTATATAGTCTATCTCGTTGTTGTATCTGCAAACTACTACCAGTTTCTTATGGGCAGACGCTAGGTCTTTTAACCGTGCTATCTTTTCATTCTTAAAGAACTGATCTTTAGTATAACCATCGCCTTTCAATGACCCCCCACATATTTGGTGAGTTTTCGTCCACCGCACAATGTGGTTCACCTCTGTCTCTTTAACTTCTTTGATTGCTTTCTTCTGTGATGGAGTTAGATCGAATGTCTCTGTCTCAAACACTTGTTCTGGTATATCTACACACTCATCCATTCTTACAGTGTTGCCTAGTTCATTAACTAGAATAGCTATCTTAGGTTCGATACCTTCTCTCTGTTTAGGTATAGTCTTTGACCCCATCTTTATATCGAAGAAGAATTCTCTCTTGAATTTCATCCAGTTCCAGTCATGTCCTAAGATGTGGGCGACAGAATATATATTCCAAGCAGAAGAAAGGTAAACCGTAGCTGTTAATCCGTATATACATTCTGGTTTAACTCTTTTAATATACGCCATTGTTGCCTTATGTATTTGGCTCTTATAATTAGCAGCATAGTGGATTTCATCCCAAATTATTCCCTGCATTGTTTCTAAATCTTTATGTTGTTTCTTGAACTCCTCTTTAGTTAAAACTTTATATCCTTCTGGATTGTCTGACAACTCTTTTATATTTTCTATCCATTGATCTTTAATACTCTTAGGACATATAACTAATACAGTCTTACATAATTTATCACACAGTTTTATAGCAGTTAAAGATTTCCCAGTACCACATTCATGATGTAATAGATACTTCTTTGGTGCAAGGTCAACTAGCTCCTGCTGGTGACGATAAAGTGTAAATTCGGTGTCTTTTTTGCTTTTTGTATATCCCATTTTAAATTTATTATTCTGTTATAAAAACAATGAACGCTTACTACTGGTTTTAATTTATCATACCACTGAGATACTGTTAATGTCTCTCCGTCATAAGTATAGAACCTATTTCTTGAAAAATTATTGTTCTGTTCTTTAACTGTTGACCATTTACAATTTGATTTTTTATAGTTACCTTTATTGTTAATCCTATCTATAGTAGTATTTTTCCATCCATATTTTTTTATATGTTCAAGGAAAGATTTATACATATCTTCTTTGAAATTAATATATTTATGCCATCGTTTATAAACTTTTATATTTAAATAATTTTTATGTTTACCACAGCGACTCATCATAGCATGCCATCTACGATAGAATGGTGTTAAAGATTCACCATGCTTAGTAACTGTCTCCATAAATAAACATCCGCATGACTTTGTATGACCAGTATTTAATTTACAAGAATAAACCACAGTATCGTTACCACATTTACATTTGCATTTCCAGAAAGATTTATTATTTCTTATACCATCAAATTTAGTAACAATTAATCTACCAAATTTTTTGCCAGTTAAGTCTATAAAATTGTGTGCTCTTTTCATAATGTTTATATTATTTATTATATATACATTATATCATACATAGATAGGGTGTGTCAACTCTACAACTCTTCAACATCATCCCAACTAGTGTCAGTGGGGGTGAAGTCGTTATTTGTTAAATTTTCTATAGTTCCTAGTAGTACCTCGATCTCTGTTGCACAGATATCTATCTCATCCTGATCTAGGTGGAACAGTTTCACTCTATTAAAGGTGTCATCGTTCTCCACTGCTAGGATGTATGATTCAAATCTTTCCACATGTGGGTATAACATCTTGATAAGTCTCTGATACATAGCCTGTTGGAAGTAGTAGCCTAGGCTATGGGCTGCATATCTGAAAGCGTTTGTGGATATCTTGTTAGTAGTTTTAAGGTCTATAATAATACATTCATCATCTAGTATCTTGAACCAGTCAGGGATACCAGCTATGCCTTTAAAAATACCGATAGGTTCTTGAACCTGCAATATCTTCTGGCTTATATACTTGTCATTCTTAATAGATTTAAAGATGCTTGTTTTTTTAACTGCATTGATAATTCTTTTTGTAGTAGCATATTCTTTAGTGTTAAGTTCTACATAGTCGTGCTTAACTTTGTTGTTGCATTTAGATACCTCTTTAAATTCTTTATTGAATCTCTGAGGGCTACCAGTTAAGTATGCATCCACAGCTGAACCTACCTTCATAGATGTAGTAGGTTTAAACTTTATCTTACCCTTTACATTTTTAGAATAAAAATAGAAGGGATCTTTCCTAAAGTCCTTCAGCTTACTTGATGACAAGTACTGATTCTCAAGCGTGAAATAGTTTTTATGTGTTAGTTTCATATCAAAAAGTTTTAACCCACTACACTATACCCTTAATTGAATACGTAGTATTCAATTATAATGTAGTGGAAAAAAATTCTTAATTATTTCTTTTCCTTAACTTCTGTCTTAGGTAGGTCAAAGTCTTCTCCTGGTTTGATTTCATCATCACCCTCGGCTTCAACTTCCAATTGTGCTTCTGCGTTTAGGTTGTAGAAGAATCCTAGTTCTTTATCGAATCGTTCTAACGCTTCAAGATCTTCAGTAAGTATATCTGGATAGATAGCATCTACAATCTTCATAGGATTACCCCTAGTTGATGGTCTGTCCTCTGTATACTTTAATCCCATAACGGTTCCTGGTTTTACACCAAGCATAGGATATAGAATACGATAGGCATCTGGATTACCGTTTTCTTCTTTACGATAATTTCTTCCAGATACAAACTTATAACCTTCTGTGGTTTCAAAGATGTATTCCATGTTCTTGTGTCCCCAGTTGTCCACTACATCGTTTTTAACTTTACCAATGTAAATCCCCGTGATCTTGTCTCCGATTGTTTTGAATGAGAACCAGTCCTTCTGTGGTTTTAAGTTCTCACCACTAAAATAGTCTTTCATAGTTTTAATTATTATTTCTTAGTTTTAATTATTACCTCACACCTACAGTGTTCGGGATCTCAAATACTACGTATTTAAGATTTAACATCTTCTTTATGCTGTTCTACTAACATCTTTAGGAAACCTTCCTTTGATTCTTTGTTAGTTTCGTAAAGGTACTCTAGGAATTCGTTTAGTCCATCACTATTTAGATTCTTAGAGTTCTGTCCTAACTCGTAGTACTCGATTGCTTTGCTTTCTTTACTCATGAAAGCCTTTTTAATTCTTGACATAGGTTTTTCTTTATTATTTAATTTATTATTAAACTTAGGTGTAGTAGTGTTATGAATATACCCCAGATACTCTTGGGCGGTGGTGATTGGGATTTGGGGGTATTCTCTTTCAAAGTAACTTCTAGGAGCACTATGATAACCACCATTCCAATAAGAACTTATTGATGCAATATGCTTTTCACTTTCTCTCCATCCATCTTTTACAAACATTTTATTTCCATCATCTCCAGCCCACCTCAACTCTGGATACTCCCTCTCTAGCTTCTCGCATACATCTTTCCATTGTTGTTTTGTGGTGCAGGAGATGATTAGTTCTTTGGGGGTTTCTGGTTTTACTAAGTCTAGCCATTCATCTTCTCCAGTTCCATTCCCAGGGGCGAATCCAACATAGTCTATTTCATAATATCCTTGTGAAATAATCTTCTTTATAATTCCTATTGTTCCTATTGGAACATTACTTCTTCCAGTAGATATATATACTTTCCTAACCTTATCCCCAACCTTAAACTTGGTCTTAGAAGCAGGAGTTTCATCGTAGTAGGCTAGACGATACCAACTAAAATACCTTGATTCCTTTTTATCATCAAAGAATAAAGGGGAAGCACTTTTATCGTCACACTTAATAGTTAATATTTTACCTTCATCTCCACCATTGCCATCAGTAACAACAATAAACTTCCTACTAGTGTCGATACCTAATTCCTCTGCGTTCTTATTAGGTGCAAAGGTTTCATACTCTATTCCTTTAATTGTTTTTTTCATAGATCTTAAATTTATTTTTAAATTTGAGATCCCAAAGGATCTTATTTATTCTCATTTCTAAAGATATAGCCAAAGTCTATACCGAATACATAGACGAACTGCATCAGGCTTGAGGCTAGGATACTGTAGTCCCCCTTATCTAGCTTATCTCTGATCTCGTATATCTGTTGGACGTGTAGCCCACCTTTAAACTTATCGCACTTCTGTAATCGTTGTGCCATTTCCTCATAAGTCGTTCCCTCCTCTTTAAGTTTTCTAATTGGGTTTTGTATTTTCATATACCTACACTCTAGCATAGTTTATTAAATCAATCAAGCTAACTTGGAAAGATATCCACAAGCAGTCTGAAAGTCCACCTTATTCAAGTCCATATACAACTGAATATTATCCGCACTATAGTTACAACCATGACAAAATACTCTATTAGTATCTTTATAGACATCGCAACTTGGTGTCTTCTCATTATGCATAGGACAGCTATATCTATCACGTGAACTACTGGTGTATGTAGGCTTAGAAGGCATTATATACTCCATAGGCACCTCTTTAATACGTTCTAGGTCGAATGACTCACTCTCTACCTTATCCCCCCTTAAAACGCTGTTTCTGAAGCTGAATCTTTTAATCTTTTTCTGGAGTTTATCTGTTATATCATTCCCCATCTTAATAATCAATTCGAATAACCAGTCTTGATCATCAGGACATACAGAAGCTTTCTTCTTAAAGTCTTCAATCGTATCAAAGTGATACGATAACTCCTCTTTCAATGTTACAATTATTTCATTGTGTATTTCAATAGTTTCTTCTTCGTTAGCATATTTAAGTTTACCCTCAAATGAATTATAATATTCCATAAAGGTATTGTATCTCTCATTCAGTATCTCCCATTCAATCTTAGTTACTTCCTTCTCACCGAATATTTTGTTTAGTTCCATATTAAAAGTTTACCTCTTCTAGTGCTTTAGTATCTATACCAGTTCCTTTTCTCCTCACGACCATTCCCCGTCTTTGATTTCCTGTGCCATCACTCTGTCGTGCGAATTTAATACCTTCAATATTAACTTCGATGTCACGTTTAAAATTTGTATTGTTAACGTGTTTCTTACCTGATGCTAGGCACCAATCCTGATAGTCGCTAAACAGTTTAGACATTCCAATAAAGTCATCGTCTTTTCCTAATTCTAATTCTTCTCTGAAGTAACACACAGCAGAACTAATCTCATTTTCAAAATCTCTCTTCATACCGTCCACTGCTTTTGATTTTGAGAACACGAACTCATTTTCTATCAGTCGTTTCGCACCTCTAACCGCCCACCCAATAATTCCTGGAAGTTCAGCTTCGAGTTTAGCCTGTAAGTTTATATCTATTATGTTATCTCCGTGTTTGAATTGTTGATAGAATGGAATAATGATAACCCTTCGTTTTAATGCGTAGTCTAAACCTTTAAATGTAGGCATACTATTAGTTGAAAACACAAACTTGGTTCGTGGTGTAAACGTAATTCTCTTTACTGCATATTTTCTTTCACCACTAAGAGTATCGCCAGAAATAATTGCTTTGAACATTGAAGTCTTAACATACTTCGATTCATCTTCGTTAGCAATATTTAATTTCTTTCCTATTAAATCTAGTAACGCCCAATTATTAGTAGTTATAGTTTCAATCGTATTAAAACTACAAAACTCTTTACCAAATATCCTTTCTAATAATGTAGTGATTCTTGATTTACCATTACTTCCTCCTCCCACTAGAAAAAACGAAACGTGAGCGGCAATACTGTCGATTAGAAAATACCCCATCATCTCTTGAAGTAGTACAGTGGTTTCCTTATCTTGTTCTTCAAGATTATCTTTACTAACTATAGTAGTGGATAGGTATTTTCTAAACGTCGGCATCTCCATTTTAGTTTCGTTCCATTTACACGGTAACTGATACAACACTACTTTTTCTCGGTCGTGTGGTTCAAGTGCAAAGGTTGTTAGGTTGAGGAGCCAGTCCTCGAACGCTAAATAGTTATAGTCTTCGTGATCTATCTTACGAACTATCAATCGTTGCATTATAAAAACTATATCAGCAATATAATTCTTACCAACTTCCATCATTGGATAGTTATTAATAGTGAAATTCATTATATCACTTTCCATTTCTTCATCACCCCATTCAGTATAAAATCCTTTGTCTTCTTGATAAACATAAAAGAGACTGTACTCTTTATGGAATACTAAATTCTTCCTATACTTTTCTAAGTCTAGAAATTCTTTTACTATCTCATGTTTTTTAGGTCTCTTACCCACAAGCATTTGGGGTTAAGAATTAAACTAAACAAAAAGCCACATACTAGGCTTGTCGTAGAGAATAAAAATTCTCTCTAATATGTGGCTTACTATTTAATTTTGTTTTGCTTACAAGCATAGCAAACATTTAATTTATTAACTAGGTTATAGTATAGCACATTTAAAAGCTACTAGCAAATTAAATGTTGACTTGATATTCTTATTATGCTATAATATGATTAGAATGTGAAGTTAGCTTAACTTCTATTTCTATATTGGTGAAGAAGAAAGAGTAAATATTATTTAAAGCTTTCATTCTACTCCGATATTCTAGTATATACTAAAATTAGAACTGGTTCAATCGTTATGAACGATGATCTGGTTCTTTTTTTATTAGTGACTGTATTTTATCCCACTTCTTTTTTTTAATGTAGTATAGTATTTTTCTTTCTTCTTTTTTTGTTAATTCAAATTCAAACTGATTGTAGAGTTCAGCTATTTCTGGAATACTTTTTAAATAATTATAAAAATCAGTTCTCATATTTACTCCTTTAAATCTTTTAATATTTTGGATTGTTCATCACAAGCCAAATCATGACCACATTCAGTTAATTCAGGATATTCTTTTTTTAACCTACTAGCCTCTAATAGTTCTTCTGCCATTTGGCGGATGAAGTCCTCTGCTGATAAATTATTTATTCTATCTTTTTTCCACCTATATTCAGATAGGTAGTTTCTTTTCCACACTTACAAAATAAAGCTGATGGTTGTGATGATTGCATTCCACCTTTATTCATAAATCTATTCCTTAGTTATTAAGATATCGTGGAGGAACTGTTTGATAATATCTTTTTACCAAATGTAATTTTTTCAACTATATCTCTTGCTTTAATCCTAAACACTACATCTTCTAACGAATCATCCTCTTGGATTACACTCTTTAATTTTTGATAGTCTTTATTGTTCATAGGGGTTTAGGGGTGAATTCCATTTTTCAAAACTCCTTATTCTTTTTCAATTTGTTCAATTAGTGCCTTTGCAACATGCCATATTAAAACTGGTGGGATCGCATTTCCTATTTGTCGATAAGCGTCTGCTTCACTACCTATAAATTTAAAGCTATCAGGAAAAGACTGTATTCTAGAGGCTTCGAGAGGTGTAAATCTTCTGTATAATTCTTTTTTAGCATTAACCAATAAAACAGGGTCTCTTGAATTTAAACTTACTTTTGCCAGATGAGAAGTTACAGTTAGGCATGGTTTTTCTAAATCTTGCCACAGACCTCTCTTCATATTATTTTTAGCATTTTTCATTCCTTCAACAGCTTTTTTTGAAAAATAATATTTATCGTCTTTGGGAATTAATGAATCAATAACCTTTTTTAACGGAACCCAACCTTTTTGTTTTTCTTTTGGATTTTCATGAAATATGTTTTCTGGGAAAATATACTTTTTATTCAAATCTTTTCTTATACCTACAATAAAAACACGTTGTCTTTTTTGTGGAATTCCAAAATTAGCAGCATTTAATAATTTGTAATTCAATTGGTATCCTTGATCTTCAAATTCTTTTAATACGCTCCGAAAAATAGCGCCTTTTTTTAATACCATTAATCCTTTCACATTCTCTGCGATAAAGGCGATAGGGTTCTTTTGTTTTAAAATTCTCGCTATGTCTTTGTAAAGCTGACCTCTCTCATCAAAAGGATTTTTTGTTGGATTTAATGTACTAAAGGATTGGCAAGGAAAACCACCTATCAATATATCAATATTAGGGATATTTTTTTCTTTACAGTCAGTCACAGAGCCGACTATAGCCTTGTGTTTAAAATTATGGTTATAAGTATTTATAGCTTTTTGGTCTATATCTATCGCATATTTTATATCTGTTTGTAATTTCTTATATTTTTCATCAATAAATTTAAAACCACCTAAAACACCAAGGTCGCTACCTCCACAACCACAAAAAAGTGAGCCGATTGTATATGTTTTTTTTATCATACTTTTTCAAAAGTTAAATCAATAGATTTCAATGAAAAGTCCAATCTATAACTTATTGGAGTACATTTGACCAGTTTTCTTTTTAAGATAACCTGCAAAAACTCCTGCTGAGTAAGTTCTAACAATAACATACTTTAAACCTTTAAGACTTGTTGCTTGTTTATTAGACTTACTTCCTTTTAAAACATAAACTTCTCCGTCAATTTTTACTTCTTTTTCCATAGATTTTTTATATTATTTAATTAAACTCTTAAAGATGGGGTGTAGGGTTTAAACCTACATAGCAGGGAATAGTTATCTCTTTTTATATACCCCGATGCCTATATCTTTCAATAGGTGCTCTTGCTTCATTTTGATACATCTGACAGGGGATAGTAATAAATTACTACGGCTTATCGTGTATCCTATTTTACGGCTCACAGTCCGCCAACCCCATCTTCAAGGGTTTAATTATCCAAATTTAATTAATATTTCTTTGCAAGTTCTTATATTAGATTCTCCTATATGTATTACTCTACCAAATTCATCTGCTAACATCTTATAAACCTCGTGCCTTTTCATTTCTCCGTTACGCCATAATGGGTCTATAACTGCGTGAGCCTTTATTCTCCACCCTCTCAATTCTTTATTAGCCATAGTTCCTAAAGGTTTTTTAGTATTATTATGACAGCCAACATAAGAATCACAGTCTTTACAATACCAACACATAAAAGAACGACCATAATTTATACCGTATACTTCTTTATTCTCTACCCATTTTGCTTCCTTTTTACAATAAGGACATTCCATAAATCTATTCCTTAGTTATTAATATGTCGTGGAGGAACTGTTTGATAATATCTTTTTACCAAATGTAATTTTTTCAACTATATCTCTTGCTTTAATCCTAAACACTACATCTTCTAACGAATCACCCTCTTGAATTACATTCTTTAATTCTTGATAGTCTTTATTGTTCATAACATTAGCTTTTAATTATTAGTTTGGTTGGGGGTCTTTAACAGTTTTAATTTTTCTATTTCTTCCTCTGTTAAAATATATGTGTATTCGCTATGCCCGTTATATTTTATTACTACTTCTACTTTACAAGCACCAAAACTACACTGACAATATTCTTGATTTTTTTTTGCTAGAAATCTAGCTATATAATTACTATTAACACATTTTTTACTTTTTATATAATAGCTTCCTTTGTCTAGTTTTTCTTCTTCCATATTATTAGTTTTTAATTATTAGTTTGGTTGGGGTACTTTATTTCTATTTCACACCTCTGTATATCATTATCACATAGTTTACATAGCAAGTTATATTCTTCAGATGTAGTGCAGGTAATCTTAGCGTCTCTAATCTTTATCATAACATTAGTTTTTAATTATTAGTTTGGTTGGTGGGCTACAATTTACCTTCTTTATATTCATTTTCAACTAATGGTTCTTTTATTTTAGTTATTGGTCTACCACCACTATCTGTCTTCATCGTCTTATAACCTCCATTATGCCATTCTCCATTCCTTTGGCTTTCACTTGATTTATTAATAGTTTCCATAACTAACTCTCTTTTATCATCAACCCTAACCTGCAATTCATCAAAATGTTCTCCACAAGATAGAAACCCCCTATATTCGTAAGTATCGCTATCATCAAACATCTCTTTACATATTTCACATTTATTTTCTTCCATATTATTAGTTTTTATTTGTAAGGGTGGGGGATGGTAAGTCTTCTAATTCGATCCTCTCTGAACCGTAATAACCAACACTATGATTTTTAGCAACCCTAAACTTTATCTTACCAGTTCTTGTTCTCTTAGCTTGCAGACAAAAAGAATTTTCATTAACTTTTCCTACACATAAGTCTTTCCATTTGTTTGTCATATAACATTACTCCTCTTTATTATTTAAACATTCTAGGTTGTGGGGTGGGGGTTTACTTATTAAATTAGATTCATCTAGTTCTATTATTTCTTTTAGAACACTTTTTATTTTTACACATTGAAATGTCTAACATATTTATTTCTTTAAATCTTTTATTAGTCAATTACTTGTTTCATTCCTTCATTGGTATATTCAACCTGTTTTCTTAATTCATAAATACCATCATTAATCTTTGCCTCTAATAAAGTATTTAATTTAACTTTTTTTCCGTGTTCGGGATGATATAATTTAGTATTATTGGATACTAAATATCCAAATACAAAGTCATCTCCTTCATTCTTGTAAAACTTACCATTATCAAATGTGTGATTATGACCGTGGCTACCTGTCATTAAAATTTTTGATTTATTAAGTTTTAATCCCTTTGGTAATTTATTTATTCCTACCAAAGCTAAATCTCCGTGTCTGTAATTTTTCATAAGTTTAAAATTCATTATTAAATTTTATATTATCTAAGCCAAATGATTTTGACTTAGCCTCTAAACAATTATTACTTTCTGTTTCTAAAAAGTATTCCCTACCAGTAGACGGACAAAAACAATTAAGGTAATTAAAGGGTTTATCAAATCCTTTAATAGTAAATTGAATAACTTTCATTTTGTAACCATAATCATCATCTTTTATTTCATCTAAAATTTTATAATCTTTTAATTCTTTCATTTTAGATTTATCCATTATCTCGTAAACTACTCTGCGTTGTTCTGTATTCTCAATAGATAATACTTCTTCGGCTGTCATCTCAGGAATTTTTTTAAATAATTCTTCTTCAATAGTAACTCCATTTAAAGAATACAATTTATAACCATCAGAATATTCAACTGCTGCCTCTTTTTCATTATGTAATCTTTTATTATTCCAAGATATTCTTTTTGGAGTTTCTGATACAAAAGCAATACCTTCATAGGGAACAATAAAATTAACATTAGTAGTAAAATCAATAAATATTTTTAATATTTTATTATCAAATTTTACTCCGATATGCTGTCCAAAAGAATACCACCCAGCCCAAACTAACCACCAAGTAATTAACCACCAATCTTTATTTAGACTACGAAGCTGACTACCAAGCTGATTATAAAGCTGACTATCAAGCTGACTATCAAGCTGACTATCAAGCTGATTATAAAGCTGACTATCAAGCTGACTACCAA
>Ga0222697_1000763_pt1 | contig 13253 bp, 6 predicted proteins | sample AntAcemetage1402_FD_179835 | JGI IMG/M metagenome (GOLD analysis project Ga0222697, IMG submission 179835) | Saline water microbial communities from Ace Lake, Antarctica - #1402 | ecosystem: Environmental > Aquatic > Non-marine Saline and Alkaline > Saline | place: Antarctica: Ace Lake... | reverse complement strand
TTAAAGTTTTCAAGGTCGACGTGCCAAGAAAGAGTGTTATCCTTAAAAAAGAATCTCCATACCTGTTTTGATTTTAACTCTTCCCAATAAAGGCGTAATATAAGGGAGTCTTTCTTCCTTGTCATCTGCCACTTGCAGGGGATAAGATCATGCCAGGTGCTCTTAATAAGGAAGGAACTGTGTAAGCCTATGCCTTCGGTGATCTCCGCATCTTTGTAAAAGAGCCTTAGGGCCTTTGCGTCTACGTCAGCATATAAGCGCAGGTCACCTTTTACGAGGGTGCGCTGCACGCGTAGACGAGCCTGTTCTTGTTTTTGTTTTTGAAGGAGTCTCTTTTGTTCTTCTTGTTCCTTCTTAAAAAACTTCTGCTTAGCCTTTTCAATATATTCTGCAAATTGACCTTCTTCTGAAAATAACTTTATAGAGATAAGATTTTTGTTTTGCGAATCCAAGCTCCATTGAATAACTCGAGCCTCTTGTTCATAGCCTGTATTAAAAATTTTAAATGTATTTTCTCTATCTTCTTGCTCTAAAATAAGTCCTGGATAACCTTGTTCTTGCCAAGATCCAGATAAGCCCAGTATAGCTTCAGGGCAATTATTTACGCCTAAATCATGCCAATTAGACTTAGAGGCAAAAAGTGGAAAATCATCACCGCTATTCAGTGCTGTCCACCTCTTGTACTGAGGCACAAGCAACAAATCTGTATGCTGCTGCTTAATGGTTTTATCATTTATTTCTATCCGCCATTGTAAACAATGCTTTTCTATCTGTAACGTCCAGGTCTGCGAAAGAATCCCCTCACATGACCTGCCTTCAGCAATAATCTTATCAGCTTCAAGACTCTTTATCTGCCAAAATAGATTGGAAGAAGAAAACCAACTATTAAGCGAGGGAATAAAAAAGGGTGTATGCCCGCCTGTTGTTTCAGTAAGAGGAAAATCATTATAATTAAGAGTTACTTTACCGTTATTGAATATAATCCTAAATTGATCCTTTTTTAATACCGCAATGCCCTTTTCATTGCCTATGGTCTCAAGATAATACGGCACTACTTTTGATGTTAAATCTTCCTGGATAATTTTGCCCTTGTCCATAAGAATTATCCTGTTGCATAATTTGCTTATAACATCCATATTATGCGTTACCAGAACAACGGTTTTACCTGTATCTTTTAACTCAAATATCTTTTTGTTACACTTTTGTTGGGCTTGTTCATCGCCGACAGCTATAATATCATCTATTAGAAGGATATCCGGATTCGCAAATATTGCCATAGCAAAGGCCAGTCGCATATACATGCCCTGGGAATAGTATTTAATGGGGGCATTAATAAACTTACCTAAATTAGCAAATTCCACTATATCGGTTTTCTTCTTAGACAAGTCATCCTCACCAAAACCATATACCGCGGTATTGAGGTCTATATTCTCTATTCCTGTAAACTCTGGATTAAATCCTGCCCCTAACTCCATCAATGCTGATACTTTACCATTTACACTCACTGATCCTCTATCAGGCATGAGCATACCTGCTATCAATTTAAGCAAAGTTGTTTTACCAGCACCATTTTTGCCTATAATGCCGATAACGTCGCCTTTTTTTACGTTTAAGCTGATATCGCTAAGAGCCCATATCTCTTCCCAAGAGACTCTCTTATTGTCTATAAACTTGATTCTGTATTTTTCCCAGACGCCTTTGAAATCTATTGCGTTCATAATTTTTTAAATAATTCTGGTTCTCTTTTTATAAAAAACCAGTATCCTCCAATAAAAGATATAATTGAAATAAGAAAAGCTATGGACAAAAACTCCAACGAAGGTACGCGCCCATCGTATAAGACCTGACGATACAATACAATATAATAGGTCAGGGGATTCAATAGACACATCCATCGGTAAGGAAAATTCAACATTTGCAATGAATAAAATACCGGAGTAACCCAGAACCATAGCATTAAGCCAACAGACAAAAAATGTACTAAATCGTCATGAAAAGTATTGAGAGTAGCAAAAATCATCCCTAATCCCACGATAAAACCTAAATGCAAACTGAGAATCAATATTAAAAAAGGAAGAGCCTTAATTATATGCGGGTTGGCAATCAAAAAAAGAGGCAGAAGAAAGATAATTCCTATTAAAAAACTTAGAAAATTCGCGAGGACACAAGAGATTGGTATAAGCTCCCGTGAAAATACACCTTGTTTTAAGATAGCAGAATCTACTGCAAACGAATTAGCTACATCCATTACTGTATTTGAAAAAAACAACCAAGGAATAATTCCGGAAAGTACAAATAACGTAAAATTATGAATATTGACCTTAAAAACATGCTTAAAGATTATATCTATGCTAAAAGCTAAGATTAGTGGCGTAACAACGGCCCACCAAAATCCAAACATTGCCTTGGAATATTTGGCTCTAAACTTCCTTATCACCATCTCTTTTAAGATGGCCCTTGTCCGAAATGCTGTCACTATTCGATCTTTAATAATCATGATATGCCTTTCGCTGTCTTCTCTGCCTCAAGAATAACATCTTCCATGGATAAATAGCGCCAGCTGCCATACCTGCCTCTGGAGACAATATTATTACTTGATAAAAAATTTAAGATTGTTCTACGCGCTAATACATAACTTTTATCGTAAATTGGATAACCGTATTTTATATCATTTATGTGCTCACAGCATATCTCGCTCTCACTTCTTATAATGCCTGTAGAGAGTAGGTGTTTTACGACTCTAGAATATATCTCCTGCTTGCGTATTGGCCTGTCTTTTGAATAAGAGACATCCGCATAAAGAGCGCCTCGACCAGCAGGCGCAAGATAAGAAGAGAAATTATGAAAAAAACCTACTCTGAAAAACGGAATATTTCTCTGTGCGAAATATATCCAATGTCTATGTGGGCTGCTTTGCATCTTCACGCCTAGATTAATATTATATATAGATACCCATCGTAACAGATTAAAACTTTTTCTTATGTCACTTGGTAGAAGGGTTATTATTTTGCCAAGCTCGGGCAAGGGGATAGTAGATATAAGTTTATCAAATTTTTCTTCTCTTCCATCTTTAAAAAATACTGTCTTCTTCCTTACATCTACCTTTATCGCCTGGCTATTCAGATAAATATTCCTTGCTTTGCCGGAAAAGCCCTTAACAAGTTCCTCTATCCCTCCTCTCTCAGGATACCAAAAGGAATCATTGTAACCTAAAGGCTTGCTCCTCTTATTTGTAACGCCTCCCTTAACCTGACTAATAGTAGGGGTAATGACAAATCTCTCTGCCCATTTGTATTCCAATTTTTCCAATGGGGTCCTCCACAATTTTACATTGTAAGGAACCATAAAAAAATCAGCTATGCCTTTGCCAAACTTATCATGCGCCCACTGCAGAAAGTTATCGCTCTTTCGAGATTTTTGTTTTCTTGCTTGGATAAACCCTGATAAACATTGTTGGGCAATCTTTTTTGGCAGGTAATCAAAATTAAGCTGGAACGGAAAGGGTATGCATTTATTAAACGCGTATACATAGGAGTCTCTTTTATGCTTTACAAGGTTATTCTTTAATATTTTTTTGACTAATAATAGCGCATCTTTATCTCTAAAGTGCAACAGGTGCCCGCTTGAATCAAAAGTAAACCCTTGCTTGTGTACTGAACGGCAGAGACCTCCGATTTTTGTATTTTTATCAAAAATCCTTGGTGCTATATTATTTTGCCTTAAAAAATACGCTGTTGATAATCCTGATAAACCTGCTCCTAAAATAAGTGTCTCGTCTTTGCCCATCTAGAGATTATCTTTCTTGTTCAGCAATGTGTAGTATTAGTTATATATTTATACATATATATGGAGAAACCTATTGAGTTATTTTTTGTACGCGTTTTTAGAAATAAAAACGCTCTATCGCATATTGCTCTTACAAACTATGTTGCATTGTCAGTAGTATATCAAATCCTGCCGGATTATCAATCATTTTCTAGATATCTGTTAATGAGATGGGGTGTGTTGCACAATCAAGATTAGTCGCACTGAAGATAGCGCCGCCAGCATGGTAACTATAAGAAAGAGCGGATTTAACCCAAATATAAGAAGAACTCCGCTTATACCCCATAAGAGTGTGACTAGATAAATCTCAAACAGCGCGGGTTTCATCCCTTTGCCTGAAGATAGGAGATTCAAAAATATATGATCCTCACTTTTTCTAAATGGGAAGATTCCTTTTTTAAGACGCACTACAATAAGATAGAGAGTGTCCATCATAGGAAATGCCAATATAACCAATGGGATAAGGACTGAAAGCGGGTTATCTAAGGTAGCGTAATCACCATGCATACTCAAAGTAGCGAATAAGAAACCTAGGAAATGACTCCCTGAGTTGCCCAACATGATCTTGGCCGGAGGAAAGTTAAATATTAAAAACGCGGATAGTGATCCACAGAGCGCGGCAAATAACCCTGCTGTAATAATATTGCCACCTATAAACAGGACTGCGAAAAACGCTACACACGCTATAAGTGACACGCCGGCACAAAATCCATCCCCAATATCAAGAAGATTGAAAATATTCGTAATGCCCACAATCCATAAGAAAGATATAATATAGTTTGTCCAAAGGGGGATACAATATATCTGTATCGGCTTACCTTTTATAAGAAAAAGTCCCACAACAATTACCTGGATGAGTACTTTTTTAAAAAGTGAGAACTCCTTAAAATCATCAAATAGGCAGGTGGTAAAAATAAAAAAAGCAAATAGTAATATATGGGTCAGTTCGCGCGACACATATACATTCTTATAAAAAAATAATGTCGCGGAACCCAATGCAAACGATAACAATAGACCAGTGCCGCCTATAAAAGAGGCCTCATCATTGTTCCTAAAGATAGATTGTCTACAGGAAAATCTCTTTAGAAGAATGAGTAAGATACAACATGAAAAAAACGAGATTAGAAAAGCAGCTAAGTAGAATTTCATAAAGACAAAACCTCCCGATAAACTCTCTCTGTTGACCTTGCCATCCTTCTATCCGACCAATATTCTAAATCCAATTGCCCTCTAGTGGCCATAACCTTTTTATACCAGCTATTATAGTTATCTATTATAGAAATAGTCGCGTCTGCTATAGATTGTATGTCTTTGCGCTGAAGAATAATGCCATTGTTGTTGTCTTTGAGAATATCCAGCACACCGCCTGTATCTGTAGCAACAACCGGCACACCGGATATTACCGCCTCAATCACTGCCAATGGCAGGCCTTCCCAAAGTGAGGTAATAACCATAACAGATGCTCTTGAAAGAGCCCCTGCAGTATCGTCTTTCCACCCCTCTAAAGCAACTTCTTTTTTTAGTTTGCGCTTTTCTATCTCCTGCTTGATTTTTTCATTCAAAGGCCCGTCACCTATAATCGAGAAACGCGCGTCTCCTCTTTTGCGCAGTATTATTTCTGCTACATCCAGAAAATAGCTCAAGCCTTTCTGGGGCTTCAAGCAAGAGATGTTTATAATTAAATTAATAGCGGGCGGACTGGTCTTTCTCTTTAAAAAGATCTGCTCTGCCCATTTGATATCTACGCCATAATGTATTATAACACATTTGTCAGTTGAAGAGACCTTGTTTTTTAGGGCCTTGCCCAGGTCTGATGATGAGACTACAATTATTTTTTTTGTAATAAGGGCTGTGATCTTCTCTAAAAGAATATAGAGCTTAGCCAATAATGGATTTAATTGATCATGAAAGGGCCAGCCATGCGCTGTATAAATAATACTTTTTACTCCTGCTAAATATGCTGCCCACCTGCCTAAGATAGATGCCTTTGGCGAATGGGTATGAACTATATCAAACCCGTTTTTTCTGATAAAAAAATAGAGTTTTACAAAAGCAATTAAGTCGTTAAGCGGGCTTATTCTCCGTACCAGCTCCGGAACAAAATAGACTTTTAAAAAAGCAACTGCCTTAAATTTACTCTTAAAGTATCCATCGTCTCCGGCACATAAATACAAGGAATATTTATCCCTATCCAGATTCTCTATAAGAGAGAGTAATTGTTTTTGCGCCCCACCTAATTCCAGGTGAGTAATTATAAAAAGAATCTTTTTCTTCATTCTTCCTTGCTAACTATCCGCGCTATATCGCGCCTTAGCAATCTGACCGTACCGACTGTACTCCCTATATCCATCTCCAGGGTAATGCTATCTTTGGTCTGCCTCTTTATTATTCCTTCAAAGCGACGATTATTCTTCATATGTATTACTGTAGTTGGAAAAAACTTTAATTGCTTTACGTTATCCATAGCTTTCTTTATAAAATAGGGGTTATCAGGGGATAATTCGTTTGCGCGTTTTAGCGCCCCCATAGAGCTTTTAAAATCACAGAGATTATTTTCTATATTCGACAATGTTAAATACGCCTCGCGATAATCCGGCTTTGCAGCTAGAGCTCTCTTCGCGTATATCTTTGCCTTTTCATATTCTCCGATTCCATTGTATGCGCATGCGATACCATTTAACAAAAACGGGTCATTAGGCTTTGCTTGTAATTTCTCCAAGCAGAAATCAAGCTCTTCTTTGTATTGCCGGCTCGCCTTCTCTTTATGACCTTCCCGCGCATAAATATCCGCTAAATCATTATGTACATTAGGATAATCAGGCTCTTTATTAATTATACTCTTATACTCCTCGGCGCTTTCTTTTAACATACCTGCATCCCTGTATACGCTAGCCAGGCTGTATTGAAAATTTATATTTCCCGGGTCTAAATTAAGAGCCTCTTCTAAATATTTAGCTGCCTTATGGTAATCTTCAAGATTCATGAAGCAAATCCCCAGATTATTCAACAGGACGGCATCATTAGTATTTATAGAAAGCGCTACTTTATACGCGTCTGCTGCCTTGGAAAAATCTTTTTTCTCAAAATAGATATCTCCGAGCAACCTGTGCGCGGGTAAAAACATAGGGTCCAACTGTATAGCTTTTTTAAGCTTCTCCACTGCCTTGTCAAGCTTCCCTTCAAAATAGTAAAAATACCCAAAAGTGTAATAGCCTAAAGCAAAATTCGGATTAAGCTGCAATGCCTTGCTCAGCAACTCACGGGCTTTTACCTTGTCGCCATTGTCAAATGCAGTCATTGCGGCATTTATAAGGTTTGCCATATATTCAGAAGAGACATGATTGACCAAGGGGTCTATCTCATCATTATGAACACCATTAGCAGTGGCTTCTTGTAAAACAGCGATCGCCTTGTCGTATAATTTCTTCTCAAAGTATATGTTTGCCAAGGCCTCATAGCCCCAGGTAAAAGAAGGATCCAGACTAATTGACTTTCTGTATTCTGATATGGCCTCTTCTTTTAATTGCGCCCTATCGTAGGCCTTTGCAAGATTGTAGTGGACTGTACTGACTGAGGGGTCAAGCGTGAGGGACTTTTTAAAGGAATCTATTGCTTGTTCGTATGAGGCGTTTTCATAGTAATCAAAACCTTGGTTTGAATAGAACATTGCCAATTTATCCTTGCCGAAAAATACAAGGACTCCTAGTAATACTATAATAATTAGTGTTTCTATAAGCTTTTTCACAATAGTACCGATAGCAAGTGCTCTGTTATGCGTTTATTAATGTATTAATTATTATACCATAAACAAATAACTGACAAAACTAAAAAGGAGGTAGCTTAAAAAAAGGGGACAGGCTACTTTTTTAACGAAAAAAAGGGGTCGGAGCGAAAAAAAGGAAAAAACGAAAAAAAGGGGTCGGAGGAAAAAAAGGGGTCGGAGTGATTTTCCCATTTCGCACTGCGAACGAAAATCACTCTGACCCCTTATTAGGCTTTTTCATCGAAGACAAACTATATAGAAAAGATTACGCTGCTATTAATGTGTAGGCAGCTATCTTCTCAAGCACCGCATAGTGGTTCTTATCAACCGGAACCACAGGAGGCAGATTCAGCTTAAATACTCCTTTAATCACAAAGTTCTCCATTATTACATCTGTAATGTGAATCTTTGTCATATTGTAGTATATGCTAGATATCTGCTTAATAATCTCAGGATTTGACTTATTTATATTATGCAATAGTAACAACTGTGCCAATACAAGCGTATTAGCTGTAGGCATAAAACTATCTGAAACATTATGCATAGTAACTTCGATTCTCTGCATACGCTTAATATCTCTATTGGAAATAGCTATCATATTAGACTTTTTATGCTTTGATGGGAGATAATGGCTGTATAATATTATATCGACATTAAGCTTATCTTCCAGCGCTTCACGTATAAAGCTTTTGGGGCCATACAGCTCCAACAACACCTTTCTTTGTGTATCACTTATATCCATAGCCATATCATCTATTAATATGCCACCTATCCTTTCATCGGAAGCATCGGCAAGTATGCCTTGAATCTTAGCGTCATTATTGATAAGCTCCGCGGGTTCAGAAGAAAAATTCATTGCCCGTATCATATGCTCGGCTTTCCTGCGAATCTTTTCCTTAGCCAGGATATCTTCTGTAGGCAATTTATCTAAGCCATCAAGCTGATCCTGCATAATACCCTTGATATTTCGCATCTTATCGGATGTTATCTGCCTTGGATCTGTAATATTCGATACATAATTACTTGCTATATCAAGCGTTAGCTTTACCTGTTTAAGTGTCTTACCTGCTGAAGAGGATTTAGGATAAAGTTTTTGCGATACTAATCTTAATTCCTGTATTGGAACATTCCATACGGTAGTTCTTAGCCCAAGCTTGGCATCTTTTATAGCTCTTGCGATATCATCTTTAGACGATATATTTACGACCTGTGCTTGATATTGGTGATCCGATGCCATGGGCTTATTTCTGTGTATTGATACAGAGTCGTTGTAAGCTTCCTCATCTATATCAGCGTAATCAATGCTAACTTTTCTTAACTCCTCTATTATTCTGCTTCGATTTGATTCATTAAGATCGGTTGGCATGAGAACAACGCTTACTCCTGCTTTTTTAAGAAACTCTACCGGCATATTACCACAATAAGCACCTTCTGGGTATTCTCCGATGCCAGACTGTGCCGTAACTGCTAACAATACCGGTGAGGCAAAGATCTTACTTCTGTCAGCAAATAATGGGCTAACATCTGCTCCGTTAATAGCCTGCTGCCATGGGATATAATCTGCCATGCTCACAACATGGGTAATATTAACCTTGTTTGAATCTACTCCCAACAGCTTATAGGCATCCAGATGATCTGCCGGTGTTGTCCACATGGATTTAGAATTAAAAAGCAAAGTTAACGGAACAGGTGACTCCATAGCCTTCTTTGCTATGTTCGATGTAGAATTTTGGCCTTCTTCTGCAAAACCTAACGCCGATGCCCTGCCAATAAACGCGCCTGTATAACCTGCTTCTGCTAATTCAAGTACGTTGCTGATGCTTCCTCCGCCGCCGTAGATAATATCGACATCATCATCTTGAACACCTAGCTTGAACGCGAGGTTGCTCTGGATATAACCTCTGCGGTATCCGGCCAATTCTATTGGTATAGCTGTCTCTCTTATAGCTTGAACAGGCTCATAGGGTAATAACATCTGATCTAGATATTCCTTGCCTATGCTGTCAAATAATACATCTATTTCATACAATATCTCCGTTTCCATACTTATTTCTTTAATAACCTCTATCTTTGCCTGGTTCAAGGTTATCAAGCCACTATCCAAAGCCTGCCACAGGCTTATAATATCATTATCTTTTAATTCTGTCACCAAAGGCATATTATTATACGTAGCAACAAATGCCTTCCTTGGCATTCCTCTGACAATATCTACTTCACGGTATAAATCCAACAATTGATTATAATAGTCTAAATTCTTCGATTTTGCATCTGCGAGCATGTCCTCCATGCCTTCTACAGTATCAGGGAATTTTCTTATCCCTGCAGCTAAATAATCCTTGCCCTTATACTCCATAGGGAAATCGCCAAAAGCTACGATAGCATTATACCCAGCCTTAAGAAATGCCTTTAGCTGCTCATTAGACCTCTCTGTTGTTCCGCCTAAATAATCTTTATACTCTGAGTGGTTGATAAGTACTGTAGGGGCTTCTCCTGCATCGCGCCAAGCAAATGCCAGATCACCGGGCTCTGTTTCAGGCGTAATCTGAATAGCTACCTTGATGTCACCTGCTGAGGAGGCCTTTACAGATCCCGATTTAATTAAGGGCTTAACTATCTCTCTAAGATCGCTAAGCTGTACTAATGTCTTGTGTACGCCGCTAGGAATATCTCCATCCTGAAAGCGTTTTTCGAACCTCTCAACAATGGAATCTATTGTATCTATTGTCGCGTCCGGTGAAACTCCTTTTAATCTGGATAATTCTTCACGTAACTGCTCTCTCATTACAACCAAAAAGTTTGCTCTATCCAAAGGCTCATTCGGGAACTGCTTTTTTGCCACGAATCCGAATTCTTCATCTTTCTGTAATGTTACAGTAGGCGGACTATCAATTATTCTCTGAAAACTTGAACTTGAAAACCCTCGCAAGGTAATACCTTCTGAACTTATTGTTGTATATGCTCCGAGATCTTTGAACTTTTTATAGCTCATGCCTTTATCTACTGAAAAATGCAGCAATAAATCCTGCTGGGTCTTAAAACTTATGCCTTTAGAGGCCAGTTTATTTAATGGATTGTGACATGTAAACCAGCATTTTATGCCGAGTTTGCTATATATCTTTTCTAAGCCTACCTTTTCTACGTAAGCCTTAATATGGTCTGGCTTGATTTTTGTTGTCTTGTCCGCATACCAGGAATTAACCAAGCTAAGTGCCTCATGCAATTCTGAAAGCGGCTTGTCTAAATCTCTTACATCATTCTGCATGACTTCCAAGCCATCCCAGACAGCCCTATCTTCATATACTATTCCATTGTATAAAAAAGATATGCGCCCTGTATCCATATCAACAGGCAGCCAGCCGTGCGTAAATGCATTTCCATATGCGTCTTTCCGATATAATGTAAAATTTTTTCTATAAAACATGGCTAGATCTTTAAGATGCTGATTTTCAACATAGTTTGCCTGGTTCCAGGTGCCGTTATTCTCTAACAGGTTTAACTCATCTATAACACTTGTCCCCCATCCTTTATGCGATGACCAATCCTTGCCCCACCATTCAACTGATGTGTAATTCTGGTGGTTTATATCATTAAGAACCTGCCACCACCACTCTCCTTGAGAAAGAGAATCATCCAACCGCGTCTTTGCCACAAAAGCAGCCTGATTAGTATACTCCTTTAACTGGTACCATATCCCTATCGCTACAGATTCAGGGAAAGTATCTTTTAAGTGTGCCTGAACAATCTTATCTAATTCCTGTGCCTTATTTTTCCACCATTGCGTTGACATCATACCTACCGCACGAAAACCCGTATATACATCCGTTGTGCCGAAGTAATACCCTATAAGATCCTCCCAAAGCTTTCTTTCTGACTCTGTAAGCATATGCTTTATTGTTAGATATGTCGATTTAAGCTCTTCTCTAACAGCAGACACGTCTTTCTTGCTTCCATGATAATTAAGCACAAGATCCTTTTGAAGCTCTGTCTGTGCAGCGTTATATTCAGCAAGCTTATCTGTCCACCAGGCCAGTCTGTTCTCTTCTATATCCGCATCATTCCAGTGCTCGCCAATAAGTTTTTCAGATTGTGTATGTCCATAAAAATTATACCCCTCGTAAATAGGCAAATGAAATCCCATGACATTAAGAAATGCCCATAAATCATGATTTCCTGTAACATATTCTGCTATTCCTAAATCCAGCATCTCTTCAGCAAGCCTGAAACATTTGACGCCATAAGCACCCCTGTCGAGAAAATCTCCTAATAAAAAGAATGTCATGTTTATCTGATCTATGTCTATCCCCTGGTCCTTAAGCTGCTCTCTTAATGAGCGCTGCGGAAAGATTTTATAATCCAAATCAACTTTTTTTCCTGTATGCTGTGATACTGCGTCAGCAACATACTTGAGAAAAAGATTAATCTCACCATGATAATCAGATATTACCACAATCTCCGGCAAATGGCCTGTTCCGGGAACTTGGATATCCTGTTCGATCTCTGCAAGCAGGTTTTCTATTTCATCAATTCTATTTGCAAGTTCTTCTTTTTGCAAAATGTGGTTTTTATTCTGCGAACCTGTATTCTCATGAGCCCATACTATTAAAGAATCTATAAGCCTTCTGACAGGGGGCTTCAAATCCGGATTTTTAAGCATGCTTTTAAGTCTTACTAATGTCTCTGATAGCTCTCCTGCAGAGGATGTCTTAACGGGTAAATAATGACTTGCCTTTGGTATATCTAAAAGCCCTTGCTTTGGAGGCGCAGCTAAAAGTGATTGCTGCAAATCACTAGTTACGATCTTATTCGCGGACATACTTCTAAGTGCGTCTTTGTCGCTGCTTATATACGAAGATATATAGTTTAGGTTTGTACTAGTAGATATAAAAGCTAATACTATTAAGGTTGATATAAGTTTATTGACTTGTCTGCCCATGGCTTGCCCCCTTGTTTTCCGCTATCTAAGAATATCACGGAAAGGTTTAGATGTCTTTAATCTTGTTCTAATGATATTTTAAAAGGTATAAAAAAGATTTTACCAAAAATTGTTTATGTTGTCAAGAAAAAACCGGGAAATTGAATTTTATTTGCTGGTGGGGGGTTATTTCAGGTATTTAAGAACCATAATAGTAATATCATCTGATTGAGGCATATCTTTTGCAAAATCCTTTATTTTCTCCAGCGTACCTCTAACTATCCTTTTAGATGAGTCATCTTTGTAGGCAGACACTTCATCCCTTAGCCTCTTTTCAGAAAACATGTCTCTTTTCCTGCTAAAGGCCTCTGTAGCACCATCGGTATACATATAAATAGCATCACCAGGAAGCAGTACTAACTCCTGCCTTATAAAGTCTGCTTCTTCCATAATGCCCATAGCAGGGCTTTGTGCTATATTTAAAAAATTTACGCTGCCTTCATTCTTAATTATTAATGGTGGATTGTGCCCGGCATTAGTATAGCAGAGCTTTCCTGTCTTTAAATCCAGAATGCCGCAAAACACAGTCACAAACATGCATGAATCATTGCCCTGGCATAGCTCTATGTTGACCCGCTTAAGAATCTCATCAGTATTGCCAAGCTCATGGGCAACCGTCTTAATCATGGTTTTTGCCACAGCCATAAAAAGGGCTGCCGGAACACCTTTGCCTGAAACATCCCCGATAACAAA
>Ga0222697_1000760_pt1 | contig 13259 bp, 15 predicted proteins | sample AntAcemetage1402_FD_179835 | JGI IMG/M metagenome (GOLD analysis project Ga0222697, IMG submission 179835) | Saline water microbial communities from Ace Lake, Antarctica - #1402 | ecosystem: Environmental > Aquatic > Non-marine Saline and Alkaline > Saline | place: Antarctica: Ace Lake... | reverse complement strand
TGCACTGTTCGCATACTTTTTCCATATATCCTCCTGGGTTACAGGAGAACACCCTGACGGGTATTCACAATACAAACAAGGAGTATTATGATGACAACAAAAAAAAGTTCATCTAGTGTTCGTGGAATTTATTCCAGCAAGACAAACCCTCTTCCAAAAGCAAGAAGTGTTGCTCGTGGAGTAGGGCCTTCTTCGAACAAAGATTCCATGAAAGCAAATAAGCTTTTACATAAAGCTTACACGGAGAAAGAATCTCTACGTGGAGTGGGATGCTAGTATGATAAAAGGAATGGCGGAATGTCCTGTATCGGGATTGATCTTACCTACTAAGTTTATCGACGAGAAACAGTCGTTAAAAAAATCTATAGACAAAGTAGTAGAAGATTCCATTAATGATATGGCTCGTAGAGGTTTCCGTGATAACTATTTTCTTACTATACACGCGAAATTTGATACTTACGATCCTAGCATGTTCAAGATAGGACAGCCAAAGGCAAGCACTACGTTGCCCCGTTTTATGAGTAATACCATGGTATATTGGATATCTAATAAGAGGGGTATATGTGAGTTGTTATGGATGATACCACCGAAGGTGCCAGGAGAGAAGAATCTTAAGATAGAGTTCAATAAAAAGGGTGTTGCTTACTTACAAGCTAAGGGAGCAATGCCAAAGTAAAAACCGACGTAGCAGGTTAACCGCTCGTATCGCAAAGTGCAGCGCAAAGCACTAAGGAAAATACTATGCCAGAAGATGAAATCATAGAGCATCAAGATGAGGTAGAAGCTCAAGCTATTTCGCCCGACGAACTCGTTGCTGATATGCAACAATCTGTTGACGGGGAGAAACACGAAGAGCAGCCGGAACAAGAAAAGAAGCTTGTACCCCTTCCTGCCTTACAAAGAGAACGAAAGAAGCGTCAGGAAGCCGAACTTCATTTGGAATGGCACTTGCAGGAGCGTCAACGTATGATGCAACAGCAGGTAGCACCGAAAGAAGAAGAGGAAGACGAAACGTTTTATGAATCAGCGACGAAGGGAGAGCTTCGCAAGTCGAAGCAAGAAACTATCGACGCAGCTGTTCGGGAAGTAAAAGAACAACTGTGGGTAGATAACAACCCTGAGAAGACTGAATATGTAAACCAAAAATTAACGAATTTTTTAAAACAAAACCAAGATTATGCATACGTTTTAAAGAAAGCACCTAACAGATATCAAGAGGCTTATAGACTTATGACAGCATTAGAACCAGAAGAGCCGACACAACAGAAGACAAGGACCGAAACAAAAAAAGACGCCCCTAACGCGCCGACCAGCGTTCCTAAATCGACTGCAATGAATGCTAATATAGATTTAATGAAGATGAGTGATAAAGAGTATCAAGACTGGAGGGCGTCTAAAAGAAAGCGTAGGTAGTTGCTTGGATAGGAAGGAAAATTATGGGAGCAGTAACAGATACCACGACGTATGGGTCTATGACCAATGCGTGGGCACACCGCGCATTATTGCAACGGGCTAAGCCACGCAACATACACAACCTTTTTGCAAAAGAATTTTTTCTACCTTCACAGAACACCAGGACAATGGCGTTGAGAAGGCAAGAAAATCTAAACTCTGATCCAGTAGTTCTGTCAGAAGATGCAGATCCAGCACCAGAGCAAGTACAGAAGTACGATGTCAATGTTCGAGTACAAGAATTCGGAAAGGTAGTCTTACTTTCCCGTACTGTTCTTCTTGTCGTTGAAGATGACACAGCTAATGAAACAGCCGACAACCTCGCTCAGTGCATGCATACCATGCTTGACAAGGTTACACGCGACGTAATGGATTCAGCAGTACCGCAGATTTCATGCTTGAATGGTGTTAACGGAAACGCTATTACAGAGTTAACTACGATTGATGTTGAAAGACCTATCGCGTATCTTGATGAGAATGACACAGAGAAGATGACACCAACGACAGAAGGATCTAGTCGTTTTGGAACAGGCCCTGTAGACGCAGGTTTCTGGGTCACTTCACACGTTAAACTCAAGCCAGACATCCGCAATCTTGATGCCTTTTCAAGTACTGCGCAGTATGGTTCACAAGATTCTGTCCTACAAGCTGAGTTCGGTGCAACCGATGAAGCTCGCTGGGTAACATCTACATTGGCACAAGTATCAACTGACAGTCCTCCAGTCTACAACAACACCTTTATAGGTTCTGGTGCTCTGGGTCGTATTGCTATTGATGAAGTAGCTACAGAAATGATCATTAAGCCACTAGGGCAGAATGACTATCTTAACAGATTCCAGTCAATGGGATTCACTGCATGGTTTAATGCTGCTGTCCTCGACGATGCGCACATTGTAACGTTGCTCTCAACCAAAAAGTAATAGGAGGAAAATATGTCAGATTTATTTGAAGGTCAAACAATGACCTATACAGCGAAGTATGTATCTTCAGGAGATGCTACTACTTTCACTATTCCTTTTCAGCCTGATGCAGTTCATCTATGCAACTTGACGGATTGGACTAGCACGGCAAATGGATTCCCTGAGCAGTGGTGGTTTAGGACGCTAACCGCCGCCGGTTATGCTTCACAGAAACAAGTTATCGACACCAACGCTGGTGCATCGTTTAACTACATTGATCTTGCGACCAATGGTTTCACTGTTGCTGATACTGATGGCGGTCTAGGTACTAGACATACAACGATCACTGGCGTAACTGCTGCTGATCCTTGTGTTGTTAGCCATGCTGCTTACACGTTCCAAGACAACCAAGTCGTAAGGCTGACCGATTTAGGCCCAGATATGCCTACGGAAAGAGGAATGGACGAAATAAACAACAAGCGCTACAAAGTTGTTGTTATCAACGGAACATCGTTCTCACTTAAAGATGTTATTACTGGCGAAGCTATTGATTCGACAGCATTCACAGCATGGGTTGCTGGTGGTAGGGTTACGCTAGAAACGAATGTTCTAGCTCTCAACAATCCTGAAGCAGCGGCATATACGGCTAATCCGTATGATTACGATCCTATCGACTACAAGCTTACTTGTGGTACTCGTGTCGTTGGTGCTGCTGCTGCAGTAATGCTTCTTATCGCTTACAAGTGGGGAACTTTTGAAGATTTAGGTGATTTAGGCTAAGGCACTTAGATAACAATTAGTATATCCCCTTTATTATTTACTTAATCTAGGGGATATGCTATACTTCCTTTAAACGGAGGTATAGTATGGCAGAAAGAAAATATTTTGATTATGATGAGAATGAATTAACTCCATCTCAGGCTGCGAAGAAGAGATATAAGCAAAAGCATAGAGAAAAAGTTTTAGAAGATGCTAGAGTTTATGCTAAGAAACGATATGCCGAGAATACTGAAAGAGAAAAAGCTCGACATAAGAAGTGGAGAGAGGATAATCCAGAGAAGTATAAAGAAAGTTGCAAGAAGAGCAGTGCTAAAAAATATAAAGATAATCCAGAAAAAGTTAAAGAGCGAGTTAAGCAATGGGCAAAAGATAATCCTGATAAAGTAAATGAATATAGCAAGCAATATAAAAAAAGAAATCCTGAAAAGGTAGCAGCTCAAAAAAGAAAAGATGTAGCTATTGCTAGGAAGAGATATCCAGAAAAGGCACGAGCAAGATTGCTTTTAGCTGAAGCTGTTAGAATAGGTCACTTAACCCGTCCTACAACCTGCTCACTGTGTCAGAGCGAGAAAAGAATAGAAGGACACCACCCAGACTATGATAAGCCTTTAGAGGTCGTCTGGTTATGCAGGAAGTGCCATCTGGCAGAACATAAGAGATTGAAATGAGCGGACAAGAAAACAAAAGAAGAGATATCTCGTCGATTAACCAAGCGTTACCGTGTCAAGTTACGACTTCGGAAGTACATGGTTATTCGACAGATGATCTTGTTCGTCTTACTGATTTGAATGGCAGTATCCCTGTTATTAGAGGAATGTATCCTCTTAACAATAACCGATTTAGAATAGTAGTGGATAGCACTACAACGTTCACGTTGAAAGATCCTATTACAAATGAACCGATTGATTCGACGAACTACTCGGCATATGTTACAGGTGGATATTGTAATTTTGTAGAAACAACCTTTGAATATGAGGCATAACAATGGTCAAAGATACACAAAAACCCGAAAATAAGAAGATAGAGAAACCAGTAGAGCTTACGATGGAAGAGAAGATCGAAGAAATAGAACTTGATTCCCTACGTAATTATCGCATTTACAATGAATTTGCTACGAAGTTAAACAAGAAATATGCAAAGACGCATAAACATGGTAAGTATCCTATACAGCAATGTCCTGTAGAGTTACATCCACATCAGCGTATTGTTTTCCATAGGAATGATCAGCCTGAGAATCCTCTTCCTGTTTATGTAAGTGATCATATGATAGAGTTCAAAAAAACACTGGTACCTGGAAAGGCATATGATCTTCCTGAATACATCATTTATTATCTGTCGAAGAAAGGATATCCTATATGGGACTGGGTTGAAGGTAAAGATGGTGTAAGAGAAACTAAGATCGTTGATAAGACACCACGTTTTGCTATAAGAACGATTTACGACGAAGCTAAATAACGTATTACATAGATGTAATAGAGAGGCATAAGATGGCACAGGGATCAAGGCTAGTAAGCGATGTTTTACGGATAATGCGTTTAGCGATAAGTCGTCGTGATACTAATAATGTAGACTCAAGCGATGCTACATTGTTACGTTATTTAAACGACTTTATCAGCTTAAAAGCACCGAACGACTGTCGTATGGTGGAAGATTTCGGTACGATGTCATTCAATATAGACGAGACTAATACGTCTGGTGTCTATACCTTCAATGATGTTGGTGCTGATACGGATTTTATGACGATATCCAATGAAGCCTTTATATCTATTCTTGATCCCGTTGATAATTCTACTTCGTGGCAACCTCTCGAAATATGTAGAGATCCTGGTTATTTCTTTGAAGAATGGGGAATAAATAACGACGATATCATTACAACAGGATTCCCGTCTCGGATGCTATTATATGGCAATGAGATGACATTCCGTACTATTCCAGACCAGGAATACGTTGTAAAGATCTACGGTTATAAGAAGCGCAATAACTTCTCTACGACGTCCGAAGAGATACCGTATGATTACTGGTTGCGATACCTTGCATACGGAGGTGCTTTAGATTACGCTAGGGATTACAACTATACACAAGAGAAGATCCAGTCCATACGTCAAACATTTTCTAGTGAAAGGTCGTTGATAATGGCAAATGTTCATAACAATTTAACGATGAGTCGGGGGAGTCCATCTTTCTAGTATAAACAATATAAGGAGAGTAAATATGGTAACTTGGAATTCTGTAAACCCTGATACTGCAAAGTCCGTGAAAGAAAATGGGCCGAAAATGCAGGAGAATACTACCTATACAGAAGAAATTATGGGTAATACTGCTAATGATACAACTAATACTGATGTTATTCGCGATCACTACTGGGATGTTTCAGCAAACCTCGATGGTCGGCATCGTTATTTAAACATGCCAGCGTTTACAATTGCAGGTACAGAGACAGATCCTGTGTTGGGTGATGGAATGGGTGGAACTGCTTATTGCCGTACAAAGACTGCTGCTGAATCGCCAGATGTCCAAGATGTACAACCTTTCTTCCGCAATACTGCAGATATTATGCAATTATTGGGTCTTCGAGCCTGTTGTACCTTCCAAGGACGTACGACAAACGGTGTATGTACAATAGAGTATGCTCATAATATAACGAGTGTTACTAGGACAGCTACTGGTAAATATGATGTTATTTTTGCTAATGGTTTACCTTCTGAGAATTATCTTATGCATGGTGGTGGTGCTAGAAAATCAAATGTATCGAGACAAATTGTTCTCTTAACTATTCAAGGAGCAAATGCTGTTTTAGGAGATGTTAAGACAACAGCGGGAATGGCTATAACAACTTTAGCAAGTGATATAACTTTTGGTGAATCAGCTTCTGAGACTGATGTATTCCAAGGATGGTTCTTTTGCTTTGGGGGCTAAATGGAAGTTTACGAGATAACAGGCTATAAAAGTGGAAAGACGAAGGAAGGTGTAAACTATTTACAACCTGCTGATTCGTTTCAGAATTTAAAGAATGGCTTTATTCACCGTCAAGTTTTGCAATCTCGTAAGGGTATAGGTTATTACACGCCACGACTTGCTGGTGAAACTCGTATTATGGGTATCTTTGAATTTAAGAAGCCAGATGGAACGAGAGAAACGCTGGTATTTGATAAGAACTTTCTCTATAAATATAACGAAGCAACAAATGTCTTTGATCAGAAACCTTTCGCTGGCTCAATGGCTGGCTATGCAGGATTCGATATAGGCGATAATGAAAGTTATGTTTCAGGTGTTAGTTATCCTACAAAGGATAATGGCGAACGTTTTGTTTTCACTGGTGTTGGAATTACTGCAAATGCTGCTGGATCAGGGATCTTCTACTATGATGGCACTGACATAAAAGATTATACGAATGTCGTTGACAATGCTGATTATGAACATCCTGTAGAGGGTGCTTTTATACGAGCAAAACACGTTGTCTATCATAACGAGCGAATAAATTTTGTTGTTCCTACAATAGTAAGTCCTCTCAATCAAGCGATTGTATATTCTGGGATACGTGATGCTGCTGGTAATGGCGAAAAGTTCAATGTTGCAGGATCTGGTGTGCTACAATTCAGCACTTATGAATCTATTAAGGGTATAAAGATCCTTGGACAAGATCTCGTTGTATTGCTTGAAGACTCCGCTAGAGTATTAGAGATTACATCAGATGCCTTTAATCCCTATAAGATACGGAATATCCCTTCTTTTATCGGAACAGATGCCTCTTTCTCTGCTATCGGATGGAATAATATTGTAAATTCAATAGGAAAAGCAGGAATCCTTCAGACTGACGGGCGCACAAGTCTACATAATGACACTAAGATCCCCTATTTCACTAATAGAGAGATAAGTCAGCGATATTTCGAGCTTACCTACGGTGGTTTTGACCGTCTTAATGGTCAATTCCTATGGTCGTATAAGAAAGACAATTTTAGTGATGATGAGACACAAGATCGGATCCTTGTCAGAAACTACGAAGAAGATTCGTGGTCTACCTATGATATGCGTGTTACATGTTTTGGTACGACTGAAGCAGGTCAAAGTCTAACGTGGGATGATATTGACGAAACATCTGGAAATCCTTCATGGAATCGTTGGGATACTACAGAGGAAACGTGGAATAAGATCGGTATTGGTCGATATGAAAAGAAAACTATAGCAGGCGATGATCTTGGATTCATTTATGAAATGAATGTTGATTCCGATGATCACCTTACGACGATAACAGACATTACTCAAGATGAAGAGGCTGTTGTAACTGTAGATGATTGTGCGTTAAAAGCTGGTGATAAGGTAGTTATTGAAGACGTTTCTGGGATGACTGAGATCAATAATTTCAACCCTGAAGAAGACCAAACTGATATCACTGTATATACTATTCTTGCAGCGACACCGACAAGTCTCACGATCAATGTAGATTCTTCTCTTTTCACTGCTTATGTATCAGGTGGTAAGATTTCAAAGCCTATTGATTTCTATGCTGAAACGATACCTCTTAATCCTTTCCGACAAGAAGGCAGACGTCTTTTTGTCTCACACGTTGATTTTCTTGTAGATTCAGACACAGTTTCTCTCAAGGTTGATGTATTCCAAGACACAGAACAGTCTCCATTTATTCGTGACTATATTCTCAAACCTTCTCTTAGCAATAGAGAAAGCGAGTGGGTATCTATGCCAGTAAACAACGAATGTGAGTTTATACGATTTGGATTGAAACATCTAAGTCCTTCCAATATATTCAAACAAACAAGCATGAGATTATATTTTGATCGAGGAGGATATATAAATGGGTAAAATTTCGACAACTCTTAATATTGGCGATAGAGAAGATATGACCATAGAAGGGTTACTTGAAATCATTGAACGTCTGTATTCTGATCTTGCCGAAGCTGTAAATAGGAAGCCTGACGTATATGAAAGAGAAACAGACGGACAGTCGAGCGATTCATTTCTGTCTAATGGTGATATAAACTTAAATTCAATAACAAACAAGGTCGAGATCTTGGTAGCCCATACGGGACCATCATCTGTTGACTGGTCAATAATAGGATAGAATCATGAATCCAATGATAATATCAGCATTAATTAGTGCTGGTCAAGGCGCATTAGGAGCTTCTTCTACTCGCAGCCAAAGGAAAGCTCAAGGAGAAGCAGATAAACCTTATGCAGATTTCCAGAATCGGAAGAATAATCTTATTGATGAATTGCTTGCATCGCTTGAAGGTAATGGAAAGTATAGTTCTTTATTCGAGACTGATGAAGATGCTTTCCAGAAGAGTTTCGTTGATCCTGCCAAGTCTATGTTCAAAAATCAGATAGCTCCACAGATCCAACAAGGAACGATAGCCTCTGGTTTACAGGATAGTTCAAACCTTACTGATCAGCTTTCAAGGGCTGGTATTGACATGGATCAGATGTTGAACCAATCCTTCATGGACTTTCAGAATCAAGGCAAAGACAGGGCTTTAAACACTATTAATAGTATCTTTGGTGCAGGAGCCCCAGCGCAACAGACAGCACCTGAAACTCCTGAATCTTCTCTCTATAAAGCTGGTGGTCAATTCTTAGCTGGTGATCCTTTTAATGATTTTCTAGCTTCTCTTGGAAAGAAGAAAACAACTACAACAACAGAAAATCGCCCTGGATTCACAAACTAAGAAAGGTAATATAATGACATCAACATCTGATTATTTTGGAAATCTTGCTAAACAGTCAAACGTTAATATTGCTCAATCGGCACATAAGCAGAAGATAGAGGATATCATCAATAGTGCATTAGAAGCTGGTGATCAAAATGCTCTTAATAACTCTATAGGTCAAATACTTACTGAAGCGACACCTGAAGAGCGTCCAGCATTGATAGAGCATATGAAGTCTATGGGGCAGCAGATAACGAAGCAAAAGGAAGGTCAGGCTCTTCAAAGAATGGGTATTGATCCAGATTTATCACCAGAGTTACAGAAAGAAGCATTTAAACAGTCTTTTTCAAAAAAATCGCATTCGAACAAGGTTCTTAGTAAAATGACGGAGGATGAACTTCTTCAACTTGGTTCTAATGCTGATTATCGTGAGATGGTAAAACTTGAATTTAAACGAAGAGAAGACAAACCTGCCTCTAAAGGACGACAAGAGTTTGAAAAGCAAATGTATAAAGATGTTCAAGAAACACTTTCGTCAGGCCCCCATGTAATGACGCAGTTTGGAAATATTGATAGGATGGAAAAACTAAGCAAGAAAATGGAAGGCGTTACTGGGTATCTCAGAAAACAGACACGAGCTGAATTTGATGCGCTTTCTATGGGAGCTTTAGAGGCACCTATCAAAGCATTATTCGGATCAAACCGACTCTCGAAAGAGAAGTTTACGGCTATGAAAGAAGCTTTTGTTCCAAAATCTAGTGATACACGGTGGACGCAGCGTGGTAAGATGCAAGCTCTCAAAACTTTCAATAACGAAGCTAGAGAAAAGATAGAACGACTTCAAGCACTATATGATGTACATGGTCTTGATATTCCCCTTGAGGAAATCTATAAGTTACAAGCTGAGTCCGAAAGTATGGTTGATCGTGCTCTTTCTCGTGGAGAAAGATATGGCGAAGAAGAAGAAGAGGAAGAAGAAGTAGAAGAAGGGCAACAACAACCTTTTAATCAGGCCCAGCAAGATGAGGAGCAATCAGCTGGGCAGAATCTTCAAGCTCCTTCTATACAGTCTCAAGAGCAGGAAATACCTCCTCCTCCTGTCCAACAAACTGAAGAAGAGCCTATAAAAGAACCTTCTGCTAAAAAAAGTTTTACTCAAGGCGTTGCTGAAATGATGGATATTTCAGACGAGTTTCAAGGATATGCTGATGAAGGTACTGCTCATAAAGTAGGTGTTGCTGGTCGTGGTGCCGCAAAAGCCGTTGGTTCAACATTAGATTTTGCTAACTGGTTAGGTAGTCTTATTTCAAGTGCAACAACTGTCGATGTTGAGAAACTTACAAAAGATGCTTTTGGTGAATCTATGGATATCGAAGGATTGGCTGAAAAAGCATATGACTTTGTAACTGGTGATGGTGGAAAACCTGAAGGGAAACTTGATGAATATATCCAGTCTGGAGCAAAAGTAGGAACAGAATTTGCATTACCTCTTGGACTTTTTGGAAAGGGTGGTAGAGCTAAGATTCCAGCAGCAGCATTGGAAGGTTTCTTAGCAGGCGAAGCACTACAGACGGCTAAAGATTTAGAACTAGGCCCTGGAGCTGAACTTGCTTCTCTATTCCTTCCTATGCTTGTTAAAAACTCTCCAGGAGCATGGAAACAAGCATATCAAGTAGCTAAGAATCCTTCGAGTCTTGCTGAAATGGCTAAAGATCTAGGCCGTTTCATGAAAGAAGCTCCAAAGAAAACATACGAAGCAATAAAAAAGAAAGCAACGAAACCAACTGCTAAAACTGTTGTAAAGAAATTTGATCTCAAAAAAGGAGAAACTCTTGCAGAAGGTGTTGAACAAGTTGCAAAGAAAGCAAGACAACCATTGAGTGAGGTCTTTAGCAATGAAAGTGTAAATGCCTTAGAAGCAAAAATGTCTCAACAGGCTGAGGGTGCTAAGATCTATAAACCTTTGTTTGATGAGATATCACAAAAGAATTTTGACAAATATGAAAAGGTAATTGCAGGACACACAAAGAAAAATCCAAAGTTGTATATGAGGGAATTTGATACAACAAAGGCACATAAAGAGTTGAAGCAGACTTTCATGGAAACTGTTATGGAAGAAAGCGACGCAACAAAAGCTGAATTTCGTACTGATTTTAACAAACTTCAAAAAGCACGGACAAAGGATGCTCGTATAACTCCTGCACAAACACGAAATCTTGTTAAATCTGTTGAGGAATCAATTAATGACCTAAAGAAAGGTGGAACGATACCAAAAGATGCGGAACCTATAAAGTATCTCGAATCGTTCAAAGAGCGTCTTCTTGAAGTACCAAAAGAAAGTGCTGCAAAAATAACAGAACTTGAGAAAGAAATTTCAGCATATAAAGACGTAATAACTAAAAAATCTCCTTCTTATGCAAAAGAGGTAATACCTCGCGAAAAAGAACTCGCTAAACTAAGTAAGTTTGGAGCTAAAGTTGAGGAAGTTGAAAAGGGCTATCGTAAGATAAACAAAGCCTTAAATTGGAATAAAAAATTTGAATATAAAGATGTACCACGCCTTAAATTAAAGGCTAATATTTCTAAAGTTATTAGAGATTATGGTAATACGAATACGAAGACGAAAAAATATTCAAATCTTTTTGAGCAGTTGAATAAAAGATATAGCAATGCGAATGAAACGATTTTATCCGACATGGTTTTCAAGTTTATACATGGAGAAGATCCAGAACTTGTAAAAATGTGGCTTGATACTCCCAAGGGTGTAACTGATTTTAATAAGTTAATCTCAGATCAAGGTAATCTCTTTTTCAATAGTCTTGGTGATACTTTGAAGACAGCTAAAGCACATGAAATGGTTCTTCCAAAGATATTTAATGAGGAAGGTCGTGTAAGAGCAACACTTGGTAAATTCTCGACAAGAGAGAAAAATCTTCTTCATTCACTTCTTGGAAATCAACGTTATGATTCACTCAATAAACTTACTAATAAGTTTACGAAGGATGTGAATAAGATAGATTCTTATCTAAATAAGAGTGGTACTTATGTTCAGGCAAGTATGGACGCTAAGAAACTTCTTAAATGGTCTGGATTCTGGGATGGAATAAAAGGTGTCGCTGGGATTCTAACAGGTAGACCAATTCAAGGAGCAAAATCACTTGGTAAGTCTGCAATGAAAATATTTGGAGCTAATCAAGATAAGCTTTATTCTATGTTGCTTACAGATACTGAATTTCAAAAGGTTCTACTTGATGTTGTAAAGGACTCCGAGAAAGTCAAACCAAACTTTGTAGCTATTGAAAAGATGGCAAAATTGCTTAAAAAGAATGGTATTGCGATGACGGATGTCATAAAAGAAGAGTCTAAGAAAGATTAGAATTCTCTTTCTCTTTGAATTCTTCTTTAAGCTTTTTAATCTTTTCAGCGAGGGCTATGCGAGTAATAAACGATACATTCGTACCTGTTAGAACACCCATTATCTTAGCAGAGTTCAACAACCGTCTTTGAAGATAGATCGTAGTCTTAACAAATTTTTCTTGTTCATCCATGACGGCATGATGGCAGTTTGTCTATCAACAATCAAGTTTTAATTTTTATTCTTAAATTAATCTGTTAGCTTAAAAATAAAACAATCAAAAAAGGAGATTGATATGCCTAAGTATCCGAATAAAACTGCCTATATGGGAAGAAAAGCCAACACTTATAAAGTAGGACAGTCACGTTTTGCTACAGATACTGAAGCAGTAGCTGGATCCCGTGTTGATCTAATTATATCACCTTCAACACTCTCTGGTGCTGTCGATGATCTTCTTCCTTCTGCTACTACTACTCTTGCTGGCAAAATTCGTATTGCTACCGTAGGGGAAGCCGCTGCTGGCATATTGACTACCGTAGCTTGTAACCCTGCCGCATTAGCAGCTCTTGCCATTGCAGGATCTCCTAACTGGTCTGAAACTGTAACTGGTATCGGTGAACTAGCAACGGATGCTGAAGCTGTAACTGGAACTGAAGATAACAAAGCAATCGTTCCTACCTCGTTGGTAGCGAAGATGTCTGCTCCTGGTGCCATTGGTGATACAACTCCTGCTGCTGCTGAATTCACGACCTTAGCTGCAACGGGTGCTATTGATTTCGATGCTGGTGGATCTATTGAAACTGGTGCTACTGACCTTGATCTTGGAGCCGATGCTGGTACTGGTGCTATCAACGTAGGTACAGGTGAAGCAGCTAGAGCTATGGTATTTGGTAACATCACAACTACTACTGGTGTCACGGTAAATACTGGTACAGGTGGATTTGCTGTTAACACAACTACTACTGGTGATGTCACATTGACTTCTGCTGATACTGTTATTGTTGATGCTGCAGGAGTTATTGAACTTAACAGTTCTGCTGGTGCGATTAGTATTGGTGATGATGATATTGACCAAGCAGTAAATATTGCAACTGATGGTGAAAGGATAAC
>Ga0222697_1000747_pt1 | contig 13373 bp, 21 predicted proteins | sample AntAcemetage1402_FD_179835 | JGI IMG/M metagenome (GOLD analysis project Ga0222697, IMG submission 179835) | Saline water microbial communities from Ace Lake, Antarctica - #1402 | ecosystem: Environmental > Aquatic > Non-marine Saline and Alkaline > Saline | place: Antarctica: Ace Lake... | reverse complement strand
TTTTTCATATATATTTAATGTCTATAATTAATATCTGTAGTGAGCGATAGGAACATCAAAATCTGCTGGTAAAGCGTTTGTAAACTCTATTGAATTTGCTGTTAAAACAAAATCTCCTTTAACTTCTTCCCATACAGAGCCGTTTACATTAAGCCAAAGAGAAGTTGCAGGGTCTGGCGAGTTTGTAAGTGTAAAAGTTTTATTAGCCCCATCTATTGTTCCAACTATTTCTTCAACAGCCGAAGATGCACCAGATATAGATACTAAAAGTCTTCCTGTAGTTGGGTCTATTCGTAATTGTACAATATCTTCAGAAGCATCATCTGTAACCCCAGCTATTACGGTTACTCGATTATCATCCCTTGATATAATTTCGTCAGCCATAACTTAATCAGATTTAATACTTAAATAGCCACCAGTAGTTCGTAAAGCCATTATTGTTGTTCCGTCAGCATTGCTTACTCCTAAGCCACTTGGAACTCTATTAGCATCACGTTTAGAAAGATTTACCGCTGTAACTGCACCCTTGGCAGTTGTATCTTCTATCTTACACAATAAATACCCTGTTACAGGGTCTACTTTAAAAGGTAACGGAGTTATCCCGTCAGTATTAGAAACACCCATAGCAATAGTTACTCTATTTTGGTCTCGTTTTGCATTAGACATATTTATCCTATAATTACATATTTAAAGCTTGTGCCAGAGTCTACAACGTCTTGAGCTGTTATAGTAAAACTTCCAGCACCTGGAGTTATATAGTAGTGACTTCCTACTGCACCAGTCCACATAATTAAGATAACCGAAGTAGCCGTTATGGCAGCATCGGTTACTGTGTCGGTGTTACCTGTTGCAGTCCAAGTTTGAGCGGCACTCACAGGCAAAGACACTAACAATCTTCCAGATGTCGCATCAATACGCAACTGAACTATATCTTCATTAGCATCGTTTGTTATTCCTGCTAATACTGGATTACGATTATCATCTCTTGAAATTATTTCATCTGCCATACTTTTTTTTCTTTAATGTTTCATAAGCTATTTTTAAGGATTGTTGTCTAGATTCAATTAACTTCTTCTCATTCTCAATCTGTATCTTTTCTTTACTAATGAATTTCTTTTGCGATACTATTTCTTTTCTTTGCTTCATTATCTCATCTGATTTTGTATTGAGAATCACTAAGTTTTCTTGAATCTCTTTTGATACCTTTAAAGACAAGCTACTAAACTCCGTAACATCTTCTTTATGGTCTTTCATTAGTAACTCGGTAGACTCTCGTATCTCTTTAACATCATTAATAAACTTAACTATCTCATCAAGATTCTTAGTAGATTCGGATAAATACTCTCTACTCTTTTCGTGTACAGTCTGTATTTCGTATAGCGTCTTAGCTTTCTGTTTCTCTATAAACTCCGACTTGTTTTCTTTTAATTCGTTAAGAGTGTTCCGAGTTGTGTTAATCTCAAGACTTAATTCAACAAGACTTTGTTTAAGCTCAAACTCGGTCGGTGATAATACAGCAGTCGGTGGGATATAAACTTCTTTTAATACTTTAATCTCCTCTTCTAACTCACCTATTGTATTGATTAACTTTCCTTTCTCGTCAGAAAATACTTTAGGCTTTTTAAGCTTTTCTTTTTTACCTGACTGATTTACAGCGTGTTGAGCTTCCGCCGCTAATACATTTAAATCAGCCGCCTTTTTCTTTAACGGAAAGTCTGATGCCATACTATTTCAATAATTCTTCTAACTTATCTTTACCAAGCTTAGGATTAAACTCAAGTTTACGTTTCTTTAGTTCTTTAATAACATCAGCCTTATCGCTGTATAAAACTGGTTTATCTCCTGCTGATTCTATAGCCTTTTCTTTAGGTTTTTCTACATCTTCTTTCTTGCCTTTAGGCTTGTTCTCTTGTTCTATTGATTCTCTAAACTTGTTCAAATCCGCAATTTGAGCCTTTAACATCTCAACTTCGGACTTAGGCTGTACAGTTTCTACTGTAGCTTGTCCACTTAGAATACTAGTCATTACTTCTCTTTCGTTTGTTTCGTTTATGATTGGTACTCCTCTACCTCCAGCTTTGTCTGGATTCTTTGCATCGTAAGATGTTGCACTTGTATCGCCTTGTAATAGGATTCGTCTAGCTAAATGTCTAGCTAAATGCTCTCCTAATCCAAAAGGATAAGTAACTGTTTGACCTGCTTTGATTGTAAAAGGCGTTCCACCGTAAGCGTGGGTAAAATCTTCTTGGCTGATGTTAGTAACATCGACCACTCTTCCATCATTTTCCATATATTTATACGTTATTTGATAATTTGATAAAATACTGTGTCTTGCCCCTATTGGGGCAAAGACAATATTTTAATATTAGCGAATATTGACTCTAACTAAAGCAGGAGTATCTGCTGACGCATTAGCCACTAGGCAGAAGCCAAGTGTTTGTGCATCATAATCACCCTCTGCTGTAACACACTTCTGTACATAACCGATTGTATTATCACCAGTTTTGAATCCAGCACCTACGGTTAATGCTTCTCCTGCGTATACAACTCCATCACCGTTTGTTAGTACCCAAGCGTAAGAAGCCGCCGCAATAGCGATTTGAGCTATACCAACACAAGATTGAATATCATCAGTAACCGCCGCCATATCTACATACGACATTGTGCGAATAGTTAAATCAGAATCAGCTACCGCAAGGTCTGTCGTTAGAGCAGACTCTGGATATAATTCAAGAGTATCTACTGTATTAGTTTTAATCTTGAAAGCTTGTCCAACACCAGTACCAGCATCTATATAACCAATAGCATCTTCAAATTGACCTACTGTCCAACCTGCCGAAGCCTTGGTAATAAATACTACTCTACCTAACGAATCAGCAGAAGAAGATACTGTATCTACTGCTGTAACTGCGTCTGGTACAACTGCTGTACCTGCTGTAACTGCACTTTGAGCTTTAACGTATACCCATTCTCTACCATCAGGAGTCATTGCTCTTTCGCCTATTTTGAATACTCCAGGTGTGGTAATAGAATTATATACGCTTTGAAATGTAATCTGTTTCATATTTTTTCAGCTATTAAGCTATTCGCCTAATAGCTCTTTCTGTGGCATCGCCACATTGTTAATTAATGTTAGAGTAATTTACTCTAAAGAATCCCGTACCCGTAGAAGTAGCAATATCATTCATTGAACCTACTATATAAGTTCCAGCACCCCAGATTCTATTAGAAGTAGTCGTCGCTATAATTCCAGGAGTAGATGAAGCTACATAGCTAAAAGCAGAAGAAGTACCTACAGTATCATTCCATAAGTAATTAGTACTACTTAACTTAAATGTAGGGTCTGTTGATGTTGCCGCCTGTAAAAATAATCTAGCAATAGTACTTGATGCTTGATAGTCATCAAAATCTTGCGTAACTAAAGTAATACTTTCTATTACTCTATCACGAGAAGAACTATTATATAGACTAAAGACAGTTGTGGAAGCAACAGTTGGCCCATTATTAGCTGTCAATCCTGACCCACTAAATTGTATTTGAGATATCTTTGAAGTACTTTCTGTATCGCCAGCCGAGCCTATACTAAAATCGTCTACGGGCGATATAGTAGGTAGTTCAATACGATTACCTAATACTTGCCCTGCTTGCTGTGCTACAGCGTCCCAAAATCCAGCCGATTGTGCTTTAACTTGGGTAAAACCAACAACCAATAGTAATCCTATTACTGCACTAATTGATAGTTTTGTTATTGTGTTCTTGTTCATATTAGAATATTAAATATTTGAATGTTGCTCCTGAATCTATCGAATCTGCCGCCGTTATTACAAAACTCCCCGACGCTGGAGTAATATAATAAGTTGTTGCTGGTGCTGAAGTCCACATTAGAACGATAATACTTGAACTTTCTACTTTACCATCTGTTACCGTATCTGTATTCCCATTTGCAGTCCAACTTTGTTCTTCTCTCTCTGTATACTTTAAAGCTGGAATATATTGGGCTAAGTTTAATTCTGACATAATTTTCCTTTCAATAACCCTCTTGATTTAATGAATCAGTAAAGGGCGGTTAATTAACAAAGTCTTGTAAGTGAAACGAAGTGTGTTTTCCATTATCAGGAAAAAGCATTAAATTTTCTAAGTGAGCATAATTAGTTAAGTTAATTATTTTAATGGGCTGGAATAAAAGACTTAACCTTTTATTCCACTTACGGTAGCTAACACCCACTTGACAAAAACCCTATTCTATGACAAACCACGAATTTGCCCTTGAAGTCTTGGGTTTTCTGATATGAAGTTTCCGTCATATAGAATAATACCTACTTGAGCCAACTGATTAGTTGGAGACATCATATCTCTAAAGTTAAATCCTAGAGTTGATTTAACACGACCTACTACACCCATAGGTACTCCATCGTTATTCTTCTTGAAGTTTACTGTTTGGTAACCTTCACCTGTTCTTTTGATTCCCTTGAATCCAAAGAAGTTACGATTTACAAAGTACATTCTACCAGACGCTACTTGTTCATCTTTAATTACTGGAGTTCCTCTATAAGCTAGAGTTTCAAATCCAATATTACCACCTCCGCCTTCTCCGCCTGTTACGATACCAAATGCATCTACTCTTGGATTACCGTTAACAGCGTAATTAGAACGTACAGTAGGAGTTAGTAAAGCTTCGTAAGATGACCATAGAGGCTTTGTAGTGATTATATCAGTTGGATTATCCATTCCGATAGCTACAGAATCATAACCAGTAGCCATTTTAGCTAATGTCAAAGCACCAGCAGAAGCAAGGTAATAACCTTTTAGAGTTGTATAAGTTGCTCTTGCTAGAGTTGCGTAAGTAGCGTAATTAGTTGAATCATCTGCCGCATTGTCTAGACTATCCCAAGAATTACCTACTCCTGTTCCACTATATAAGTTTGCGGACATTAATTGAATTAAACTTTGAGCTTGTGAATCAAACTCGGTTGTTAACAAGTCGACTATTCTTTCATCTCCCTTGTTAAGTTCGGTTTCTATATCCGCAACAACTACTGGCTTGTAAGCTGTTTTTGGATAAAAGAGACCTTTAACACGTACATCTTCTCTATCTGTATCTAGAGTATCAGCAATACCAGTGTTTCCACCGTTTGTGGAGTCTGCGTATTTATAAATTACATCATACTCTGTTCCTGATTTCCAAGGTGCTGGATTGCGTAAGAATAGCATTAGCCCTGGAGTTCCTTTTGTAATTGTGTCAAAGACTTTTGGCACAAGCTTTTCTCTGGTGGTTGTTGTAACCGCTGTTGAAAATTGCATAATTATTGCTTTATACGAGCAAGATATTCCTGTGCGGATTCATTAGGGTTATATTCAATCTCTCCGCTATTGTTACTATTATCTTTATTAACAGTAATAGGGTCATCTCCTCTAAGCTTAGCATCTTTAAGCACTCTCTCTTCTGTTGTTTTAACTAGACTTTCACGACTTTTAATATTCTTATAAGCCGCCATTAAGTCATTAGTTTTAATCTTGTTAGCCTCTTGGAAGATAAGATTCTGGTCTACTTTAGGGTCAATCTTTTTAATTTCTTCTATTTGACTCTCAACATAAGTGCCTACTTGCTCTTGGAGTGCTACTTTCTTTTGTGCGTCTGAATCAAGACTTTCTCTTATCTTTTCTTCGGCTGCATTAAGTAGTTCTGCTCCACTTTGAGGTACCCATTCTGGGTTTTTCCACGCTGGTTCTTGCTCGCTTGGTTGATTAGGTTTCTCTATTGCCGCAAGTTTTTGAGACTTTTGCGTGTAATCAGGTAGAAAATTCTCTTTCCATTCTTTTGTAAGAACGTCTCCTGTTACTTTTCTTCCGTCTGGTAGCTCATATAGAGATGGCTCTGACGGAGCAACTGGTTCTGTAGGTTCTACAGGTTCAATTACTTCTTTATTTTCTTCTACTGGCTCCGCTGGTTCTACGGGTTCTGTTGGCTCTTCGCTTGGTGCTTCTGCTGGTGCAGGCTCACTGCTTGGAGGTACAACTTCTTCTACTTCATCCATATTATTGGCACTGTCCTCGTTTGGCTTAGTCTTGCGACTGCCTTACGACAACTTGGTGCGATTAAATTTTAAACTTTAGGTTGTTTTGTTTCTTTAGCTTCTTTTGGCTTATTCTTTGCCACTCTATCTATTTCTTCGTTTCTCTTGTTTTGTAATTCTTCGGCAAATAGTATTTCTTCGCTTGGTTCTAAGCCTGCCTTAGTCGCCGCTTGAGCTTTTAAATCAGGTGTTAACTCCGAGTAAGATATAGATATAGACGGTGGTTTTTCTTCTTCTTTTTGTTGTGGAGGTAGTATCTCTTGTAGTTCTTCATCTGATACCCCACTTGCTTTAACAGGGTTAATCTTGTATAACTCTGCATTCTTAGCTATCTCTTGAGGGTTATCGTGTTTAGTAATTGTAAAGTAGTCAACTGGAGATATAATCCCCTTTGCTATATCTTCTTGTGCTTGTTGGTATTTAAATTGATTGTCTTCGGGTAACGTCTTGCCTGCTATTACTTTTAGTTCAGTACCGTCTTGTAAGTCGTTTCTTGTTATCTCAATTATGTTTACGGCATTATCACTACCCATTGTTTTAGCATAATGTGTTTCAGTATATCTTAATTTAGCTAAATGGTACATCCAATTCAATAATTCGTAGTTTATATAATCCGTTACTTGTACTAACTCATTGAGTCGTAAGAAAGATTGACTTACTAGAGCAAGTCTACCTGCTTTTGTTTCTTGTCCCTCTCTCTCTCCTTTAAAGGCAGAAGTTGCCGCCATTATAGTATCAATCTCGTTACGAGAGTCTTGCATATCTTCAAATACAAAGTTCGGTAGAGCGTTGCCTGTTTCTCTTTGTACTCCTGTTACAACACCTTTACCCCAAATAATACCTTCTGTTTCATATCTTAGTTTCTGTGCATCAGCTTTGTCCATTGTTTCAGAATTGACTTTAGTGATTCCGTTAACCATTTGAGCGTTATCGTCTATTTGTCTTTTTCTTCTGTCTAGTGATTCTTGTAATGGTGCGGCTTGGCTTATGAAGTCAGTCCTACCAACTGGAGTATTTTCGTTATTAAGAACCGTAGCGAATATGTAAGGCTTTCTAACTTCATCAAAGTGATTATAAAAGTATGCTTCTTTTGTTTGTTGCTCTTCTGCTCCCTCTCTTAAAGGTAGTTTCTCTTCTGTAGGTGTTGGAGTGGCTTGGTCTAGAATCTTCTTTTGGTCGCCGTCATCAGACCTTAGCTCTTGTCCTTGGTCTTCGGTTATCTGTACTCCGTCCCAATCCCAGTACGGATTCTTACCTTTAGACATTATAATCTCGTCATACTTAACAATTAGAGAGTCTTTTACCCACGCTTCTTTGTACTTAATCTTAGGATTGCTTATCAATAACTCGCTCTTATTATCTTCGGTTATACCAGCCTTAGCTAGTATCGCTTTCTCTTTCTTAGGGAATTTCTTTATAACATTAGCAATACTATCCTCTATCTCTTCGATAGCAAACTCTGATTCTACTTCTTTGGTAGAGTTCTTAGCAAACCTTACTTTGCGAGGGTCTACTGATATAGCGTCAAAGTCGTTTATCTTAGCGTTCCAGAACGGCTTTAATACAATAAGGCGTGATAAGTATAGGTTTCTTAAACCTTTTCTCATTATTTCTTTAAAGTTTCTATCGTCGTATTTCTTATTAAAATATCCTTCTTGTTTTATAGCTAACTCTTTAGCTTCTGGAGTTTCACGAGTTGGTATTAGATTTAATTTAGGTAGATTAGATATTAAAGTATTAATAACAGCTTCCACGTTAGTAAAGATACGATTAGAACGTACCTTATTCCTCTTAACAGGAGTACGTCTAATATAGTCAGGTGCAAGCTCACCCGTTACATAAGAGTCATAGTGTTTAGAGTTGCTTTCCATACTCTTTTTTACTATTTCCCAAACACTATCAGATGACTTCCACCTGTTGTCTATAAGCTTACATAAATCTTTATCTTCTAAATCTATTATATTCATAATTCGTATTCTCTTTCTTCTAACATTTCTTTTAAGTTATTAACAAATACACCGTGTTCAACTTGTTTAATTGATTCAACAGGCTCATCATCAGTTAACAGTAACGAGCCACTTGCTTTACCTAGAGTTGCTAAGTACCAGTATAGAGTAGCAAAACAGTAATGGTCAACTCCTGTTGTAGAATCCCACTCATAACTTTCAATTCCTCTATTGCTTACTACCTTGATTCTTCTTAGCGTCTCCCAGTGTTTTATAAACTCTCTAAACTCATTATCAGTTGGTACTCCAAACAAGACTTCAGCGACTAGAATCTTCTCAATAAGCTGGTCAAGCATTCTATTGCGATTGGAGTAAACTATCCCCTTTTTGTCATTCTCTTCATTTCCCTTGCCCCACCACACTAAGGTTCTAGGGTTATCGCTATTCTCTTTAAAGTAGCTCATATAAGCCCCTCTGAACGTATCTACACAGTAACGAGATAAGTTAGTATCAGGCATTGCGTCTATTACTAGAGTTGGTTTGTATTGCTTCATTAGCTTGTCTACAAAGCTTCTATCACTAAACTTACCTATCTTTATTATACCTTTCTCACTTCCTAAGACGTAATGACATATATTACCTACGTCTATTCCTAAGTAGTAGTCTTGAGTTACTAGGTTTTTAGGTGTCCAAACGTCTAAGATAGTCTTTCTTGATACACTCAAATCACCAGGGTTGTATGGCTCTCCTAATACAAAGTTGTAAAAGTATTCTTGGTCTCCCTTGGAATCTTCTATAATCTCTTTAGCTTTAATCCAAGGAGCCATTAGTAATGATATGTGATAGCCAGATACTTCAGCTCCTTCATTTTGTGCTACCCAACGCCCTTTTCTTCTGTTATCATCTGTAATCTCTCCCTTACAACTAGAACAGATATACATCTCTTTCTCCATATCTAGATTGTCAGGGAACTGTAGGTATTGTTCTAATTGACAGCTAGGGCAAGTAATACACCATTCTTTCTTATCGGACTTCTGCCATTGATTGTCTACTACTCCTTTCTCGGTAGTAGGGTTTGAGAATATCCAACGACCTTTATAATCGCTTGCTTTGGTACGACTCTTATACGTTTCTAACATCTTCTGGTCGCTTCTATCTGCTTCGTCGTGAACTAATACGTCAGCCGAAGTCATAATCGCCGCAGTCTTTGATACAGTTCCTTTAAAGAATAAGAAGCGTCCGTTAATCTCTTTACGTTCTATGTTGTCAGTTGGTAAACCACTAAATACTTGTGGGTTTGCTTGTAATAACTTGTTAGTCTTTGAGCTTACAAACTCTCTTGTATCGTCATCAGTAGGGAAAGTATATATTATATTCCAACCAAAAGTCTTGATTGAGAACAAGACCTTTAGATTAAATATAATAGAGCCACCAATTTGAGCACACTTCTTTACTACAATATTAGGATTCCAGTCTGATAATATATCAAGTAAAAACAAACGGTCTTTCCACTCTAGTACGTCGCCTTTTTCTGTTCTTAGTTTGTATTTCTTAATCCAGTAGAGTATTGAGTATTTTGAAACATCCATTTAATCTTTAAAATATTTATGTATTTGATGAGTGGCTTCGTGTTCATCACGTTCACTATCCTCTCGGTCTTTATTCTTACTCTTATTTATATCTCCGTAATGAGTCTTAAATCCGTATTCGTGAGGTTGTAACAAGGCAACTCGTTCTCTTATTCGTTCTCGTTTAACTTTCTTTGATTGATTCCAGTAAGGGTCTAATAGTTTATCAGTTATATATCTTCTACAAATCTTACCACAAGCACACTTAGTATCGTATTTAGCTATTGGTTCTTTGAAAGAGTTTATTACTATCTTAATTCCTTTATTAACAAAATCAATCTTACACTTATCACACCAGAAATCGTTAGGAGCTACTAGAGGAGCTTCGTTAATCTCTTTTTGTAATGCTTGAGATTGTTTAGTGTTTTGTCTATCTAATTCTAGTTGAGCTAAATTGCTATCAACTCTTTTGCTTAGATTATCAGTATTCATTTTAATATATTCTTAATCTTGTCGTAGAAAGGTCGCCAACCTAATTCATCTAACTTAATATGTTCGTGATATTCTTCTTCGTCAAACTCACTTAAAAACTCACCTTTTCCTTGGTTTAAAGATAAATCAATTACTTTATCACTTGGCTTTTGTTCTTTAGTTAACGTCCACAACTTGCGGAGTTTCTTCAATCTCTTTATCATCTTGAATCATTTCTTTAATACTATCTTCAAAGCCTTTAACGGCAGTAATAAATTGAGGTTTGTTAACAAAGGTAAGGAAAACTTGTTTAGTAGGTACAATAACTTCTCTATTATCCCAAGTAGCTTTACCAATTCTTTCTGCAACAAACTTAGAAACATCTACTTTAGTTCTTAATAAGTTAGAGTTCTGTTTAGTAACAACTTGCCCGTCTTTATCTTTTAAAATTCCAGCCATTGTAACTACAGGTTCTTGAGTTTCTAAATCTAGTACATCATCTAAATTCTTCTCGGCTTTATTCAGGAAGTTGCTCTTTTGGAGATTTTTAGATAGCCAAGCAGGAAGTTCTTTTATTAAGCTTAAAGAATATTCATTTGAATACCCTACTGCTAAAGCACTCTTATAAGAATTGCTAAAGGTATCTGATTTAGGGTCTAAATACTTTTTGAGGTATAAAGCTTGTCTAGGGTCAGGAGCAGTATATTGATTTACCTTATTCGGATTGTTGTTTGTTACCCTCTTTGGTTTGTTCGTTGTCTTGCTCATCTTTTTTAGTTAAATCTCTATAAGCTAATACAGGCTCTATTGCGTTAGGACTAACACTAAGTTGTGCTACTTGTTCTATCTTATACTTCTTTAGAATAGGAGCTATTAGTAAATCTGCTTCGTCTACTCTCTTTTGAAAGTCTGCTTGATTGTTCTTCTTTGATAAATTTACGATGTTCTTTAAATCCATATTAAGTACTGTTAGTTATTAATAAATAAAAGTCTTCATCTAACATATTGTTTATCATATATTTGTTCTTCTGCTCTTAACTCTTGGGTTTCTCTGTTAATCTCTTGTTGTTCTCTTATAGCTTTTTTATAACAGTGTTTACAGAGATAGGTTTCTTTACCACTGTATCTTACTTTACATACTGGACATTTGAACATATATTTAGAAATCATTTATTAGATAACGACTATATAATTTTTTAAATGCTCCACCATTGAATATTCCTTTTGTTCTTCTTACTTTACGACTAGCAAATATTTTATGCTTTCTAACATTACATCCTGCTGGCCATATTCTATTCCGCCAATCTTTTCTAGTCAAATAAGTTCTACCAAATTGCATTCTTGCTTTTGTAAATTCCATATATTTAAAATCTCTATGGGTAGACAACTTGCCAAAGGTTTTGCATTTCTGCTGTCCTACCCATAGCTACCCACTAGAGCGGTGCGTCTGCACTATGCTAGGTCATATTTTGAGGTATGTATGGCTTCAACCTCTACATCTGTAGTTGTCCTTATTGTCAGGTAGAAGATTTTTAAGGATAAGCAGATGACAGTTTATAAATAAAAAAACGCCAATATTAAAATTGCGTTAGTGCTTCTGGGCAAAATTGTTATTGTTTGCCTTCTCCATATAAATATATAGTAACAAGAATAGATTTTTTAGTCAAATACAGTTTCTAAAAAGTTTGTGGAAAACTAAAAAGAGCTATTTTTCAAGCTCTCTTTTCTTCTTCCTAGCGTCTACACCAGCTTTAGACATCTTTGCTATTTCTTGTGGGGTTCTAGGATTCTTCTTATGTCTCAATTTTGCTAAGGCAGAAGCGTGTGGGTTTTTCATAGTAATATTTGTTGTTCTTTTTTAGATTCATTTAGAATATGTAAACCTAATTCTGGCTCTGTGCAATTATTTATCAACTTTCTTCTATCTCTTTTAATTTTAAATTTATATTCCGATAAATCAATTCCAATTTTTTCCTCTCTTAAATAATCTTCTCCATCTTTTCTTTTAATTCCTCTTGTTCCTAATTCAAAATCATTGATATGAAAATTAGCCCAAAAATAATGGCTTGCTCTTTTTTGCGGATGTATCAATGGTTCGTAATAACTAATAACATTTTCTACCACCCATTTACCCTTAAACCAATGCTTTAAAAATATAATCTCTTGATAGAGTGCCATATCAGGATATTTAATCTCTTTACCCTCTTGTTCATTAGATAACAAGTTAAATCTACTGTGTGTAGGACAAGGTGGACTGCTCCAGATGAAGTCAAACTCTTTGTAATGGTCTAAAAGATATTGATGTGCATCTGCAACAATAACCTTATCTTTAGGAAAGAAGTCTTGATATATCTTAGCTATGTCTGGATTATTCTCAATAGCCACAACATCAACATCTTCCCAAAGTTTTCTATTGCCACCGATTCCTGCATAAAGATTTAAAACTTTTATCATTTTTATTTAGTTTTACGCTGCCAAGACCAAACTTTTCTTGGTTTAAAATTTTTGCGCTTATCTAATCCTAACTGATTAAATAATGGTGTTAGATATTTTACTACTCTTTTGTGAGCTTCTTTTTGACTCTTGCTCATATAATTATCTCCTTTGTTATTTGCTTATGTCTAAATCATACTATACGCAAGGTTATTTTACAACCCCCCTACAACCCCTATAAACACTAACAAATCTGCTATGTGGATAAGTATTAGAACGTTTTGATGCTATCAACGAAACGTTAAATAGTTTTCCACAAGCGTACTGGTAGTTTTAGAATAGTAGGTGTATACTTAGTTTACAAATCATCACATCTAAACCATACTAATAGAAAGAGCAATGGCTCTTCATCCGCAAGGCAACTTGCAAACGCACAGTAGTATGGGCGTGATGAGGATGAATCCATTGCTCTTTTTGTTATTTACAAGCTAAGGTGGTGGAATAGGTAAACACAATCGGAGCCAGCCTGAAAGTTTGATAGACCTTGGGCGAAGATATTTAAATCTCCATGTAAGGTGCAAATCCTTACCCTTAGCTTATAGATAACAAACCCCTAACCCCTAAATAGCTTAAAGGAGAGGATTAAAATATATGGAAAATTTATAATATTCAGTTAAAGAGATTTCTATAATAGTTTTTATTTCTATGGCTTTAGGATTTTTAATGGGTATATATATGTTCTAACCCCTAAATAGCTTTAGGAGTTTGTAATTTAGATAAGAGAGGTGGCGGACTGTGAGCCGTTGATACGTGAATAAGAGTAAAGCTATGTGCAGTTATAGCTGAAACGAAGTAATAAATTGACTGACTGCTTATGCAAA
>Ga0222697_1000746_pt1 | contig 13392 bp, 18 predicted proteins | sample AntAcemetage1402_FD_179835 | JGI IMG/M metagenome (GOLD analysis project Ga0222697, IMG submission 179835) | Saline water microbial communities from Ace Lake, Antarctica - #1402 | ecosystem: Environmental > Aquatic > Non-marine Saline and Alkaline > Saline | place: Antarctica: Ace Lake... | reverse complement strand
CTCAGTTAAGTAAATATACCAAAACTGTATTACCGATTTATGGGGAAGTTTCCGTCTATTTAGTATTTGAAATTGCAGGGAGAGACAAAGATTTAGACGGTGTCACTACAACTATTTATGATATTTTACAACAATCAGAAGTTATTAAAAATGATAGCCAGATAACTGTTTCAGAACAATTAAAGAAAAAAGGAGACGAGGATATAACTCACATTTATATAAAGGAATTATAAATTAAAATAAAATATTATGGCAGAACAAAAAGTAAATTGGGATGCTAAAAACAAAAGAGAGTTCTTTTGTAAGTCAGCTAACTCCCAAATAATCAATGGAATAAAAGATATTAAAGACATTTTGAAAACAGCTCAAACGGTTGTAGATAAAGCGTGGGATTTATACCCCTCTGGAAACGATAATAAAGTAGAAATACCAGAATGAACTCTCAAGAATTACTAAAACAATACGTGAATCACAGTTCACATCCAAGAAAAAAGGGTCGTTTTTACGCCTCAGAGGTTACTGCAATCAGAAAAGGTTGGAAATTACCAGAAGATTTTTATAGACCAAACGAAATAACGAATAACTTTGATGGCATACTTAATGGAATAATGAAAGAAGACTTTTTAGCCAACATTTTAAAGGACAAATGTAGGTGTGGTAAAGAACAAACCAAATATGAAATTAAAGTTAATGATGAAATAGTTATAGTTACTAAACCTGATTTTGAATTTACAAATGTTGTATGGGAAACAAAAGCACCAATAACTTATAGGGATTTTTCTAAAATTAAAGAAGGTTATAAAGACCAGTTAGAGTGCGAGTTTAGAGCAACTAACAAAAAAGTATTCTTAGGTTATTTCATAGAAGGACAAATCTTTCCCATATTATTAGAATATAAACCAAGTAATGTAAGGTGGAAAAATATTTGTAAAAAGTTAATTTCATTTAATAAAGAGATATGACTAACGAAGAAATATTAAAAAAAGCAATAGAGAAAGCTGTTAAAGGTGGATTTAAAGGAAGTTTTGATTATTGTGGTATATATTGTGAAATGGCTTGTGATGAATCTGGAGGAAATTGTGTTTATACTACCATTTTCAATCACGAATTTGCCAAAGCATTTTGGGGAGAAGGAGAAGCAGAAGAACAATATGACGAAATTGATAAATATTGGCACGATACTAGTTGTTGTAGTGGTAGTGGAGTATTTTTTAGAGGTAGAAGGTGGCAATATCATTTACAACAAATGGTTTTAGAAGAAGAACCACTTAAATATCTAAAAAAATTCTTATAATATGGAAGAAGAAAAAAGAACAACCCAGCAAAACAAATCTTTGTGGCTTTGGTTTACATTATTAGCCGAAAAACTAAACGATTCTGGACTTGATATGCGTGTTTTATTAAAGGAAGGAATTGATATTCCGTGGAATAAGCAAACTATACACGATTTTATTTGGAAACCAGTTCAAAAAGCGTTATTACAAAAAGATAGCACAACTAAACTATTAAAAAAGGAAGAAATAGACAAGGTTTATGATACTTTGACACGCCACCTTGGGACAAAGTTTGGTGTTTATCAGGAGTTTCCTTCTAAAGAACGCTTAATGGAAGAAGAAGATAATAAAAAATAATATGGGAACTAACGATTTTACTCAAGAAACAAAAATGTTGTGGGAAGATAATTATACTTGCTGGAATTGTCAAAGAAATAATGTGGTTGATTTCCACCATATAGTTCATCGGCACAACAAGAACGATAACTGCGAAAGCTCACCATTAAATGTGGCTCACCTTTGTAGGAAATGTCATCAAATGGGAGACATCCACTCTCGCGAAAAACAGATTAAGTATCTAAATAGGACTGTTAATTATCTTTATAGTATTGATTATGAATTACAGGATATGGATTTTCGTTTCTTGGATAAGTATAAATTAGAGTATATTTAATAAATTAAAGAAATTAAAATGAAATTAGAAATTAACGAACAGGAAAAACAAGCTTTACTTCAACTTATTGATTTGGCAATTAAAGCTGGTGGATTAAAAGTTTCAGAAGTTGGAACTATTCTTGCTAATAGAATTAGTGCCTTAAAAGAAGAAGAAGAAGAAGTTAAAAAAGAAGAACCTAAAAAGTAAGGTTTTAAGCTCTTAAATGCTCTCTAATAATTAGACGTGTAATTACTCATTATATTCCTCAAAACTTGTTAGAGAGCAAGTAAAGCGATAAAGATATGATTTTAAAGCAACTCACGAAGAAACAAAGACAAATACTTGATATTGTAATGAAAAGTCCAAAAACTTATGCTCAACTTGGAACAATTCTTAATGTTTCAAGAGAAGCAATTTATTACAGAGTTATTTTAATGAGAAAAAAAGGTTATTTAGAACCTTCTGGTAAAATAAAGGCGACACCAGAGGGAATTCATTCAATAATTGAACGACTAAGTTTATGAATATTATAAAAAAACAATTAACTTATTATAAATTTGGAAAGTATATTGTTAATAATTTTGAACACTTCCCAACTTTCAAGTTTAGAAGAAAAGATGGTTCAATTCTTTTAGGTAAAAAAATAGAGAATGTTCCAACGCAAATTGGTGTTGTGCATACATTACAGTTTCTAGATGAAATAAAACAAAATTATGAAGGTATATCTGTTTATAAAGAATAATTATGACAATAAAAGAAGAAGCAGTTAAAAATTTAATAGACATTAAAAGCATTTTAGACGAACTTAAAATACCATTCTGGTTAGATGGTGGAACTTGTCTTGGTGCTTATAGAGATAAAGATTTTTGTGATGGAGATGAAGACGACATAGATTTATGTTGTTATTTTGATTATATCAAATTCAAAGATATAATTATAGAGAAAGCCATAGAAAAAGGACTTGAACTCTATCATAATTGGAAAATGGAAATAGCAATAAAAAGAAATGGAAGTAAAATTGATTTATTCTTTTATAAAAAAAATGGTAATGAATATTTTTCACATCTTTATTCTGGAGATACTATTGTTAGTTGGTGTGTTGTTCCTGCTCATTTTTATGAGAATTTAGAACCAATTAAGTTTTATAATATGGATTTTCAAGTTCCAAGTCCAATAGAAGAATATCTAACTTTTAAATATGGAGATTGGAAAACTAAAATACATCGTAGAGATTATTCTTGTGTTAATGCTAATCAAAATAAAGTAGTAAGAAAACATTATGAAGAAATATAGTGGAATTTTAAAAAATATAAAGAAAATGGTAGATAATACAACATATTCAGGGATTATTCTCGCCGCAGGAGATGGTTTAAGATTTGGCGAGAAGAAACAATTTATCAAATTAAAAGGCAAACCTATTTGGAAATGGAGTTATGACGTTGCTAAAAAATGTTTAAATGAAGTTGTGGTTGTTGGTGTAGATTTTAAAGGTGGCAAGACAAGACAAGAAAGTGTTAAAATAGGTTTAGAACATATTACAGGTGATTATGTTGTTATCTTTGATGCGTCAAGACCACTGGTTACAGAAGAACAAGTAGAAAGGATTAAAGAAGCTGCATTGATATATTCGTCTGCTAGTTTTGGTATTACACCAAGTGATACGATTATTAACACATCTAATAAAGATAAAGAATTTGAATGGCTAAAAAGAGAAAATTTAATTGAACTTCAAGTTCCACAAGCATTTAATTCTGAGATGCTAAGAAAAGCACATATAACAGACGAAATAAATGCGACAGATGATACTATTCTTTTTACTAAAAAGAATTTATGTGGGTCACAGATAATTAAAGGTGGGGTTAATCTCCACAAATTAACTTACCCAGAAGATTTAAAAATAATTAAAGCCTTATGTCAATAATAATTTTTGGAGCAAATAGTGATATTGCCAAAGCTATTTCAAAGAAAATTCCTGTTGAATTGTTAACCAGAAAAGAAGTAGATATTTCTAATTTTGGAAATATTTCTCATTATATTAAAGAGAATAAGCCAGAAGTAATAATAAATTGTGCTGGTGTTATTTATCCAGCTACGATTAATGCTGGAAATGTATTTGATTTTAATAAAGAAGTAAATGTTAATTTAACTGGTCTATATTTTATATGTAAAGCATCTGCTGAAAATAATGTTAAGAAAGTAATAAATATAGCTTCAAGTTCAGGATTAAAAGGTAGGGCTGGTTGGGCTGGTTATTGTGCTTCAAAAGCTGGTGCTATTTCTTTAATTGAAAGTTTAAGAGAAGAAGGAACAGAAGCATATTCAATTATATTACATAGAACAGCTACTAAAATGCGTAAAAGATTATTTCCAAATGAAGACCAATTAAAACTTTTAACGCCAGAATTTGTTGCTGATAAAATTATAGAACTAATTAAAAATGGAAGTGATAAAACTAATATAGAAATATGAATATAAAAACAAAAGGTATATTTACACTTATAACTCAAATGATAGAGATACCAAAAGACTTTACTGGGTTAATAAACATTTTTTCTACACATACAACTTGTGGTGTTAGAATACTTGAGAATGAAACTCTTTTAATGACAGATTACAGACGATTTTTAGAAAAACAAGCACCATTAGACGGCTTTTATGCTCATAATATCATTGAAGCGAGAGATGTTCCACCAGAAGAAAGAATAAATGGACATTCACATATTAGAACCTTATTCTTTCCAACATCAGAAACAATACCAGTTAAAGATGGTAAAATGTTATTAGGGAAATGGCAAGATATATTTTTAGTAGATTTAGACCCAAGTAGATTAAGAGAAATAATAATTACATTATGCAAGATATAACATTTATAATACAAACATTTAAAAGACCAGAGTGCCTTGCTAATCTATTAAAGAGTATAAAAAAATACTATCCAGAACAAGAACCACTTGTTTATGATGATAGTAATAATGATTATGGATTATCTTGGGGAAGAAATCACCTAGTATCACACGTTAAAACCCCATACTATCTCCTATTAGACGATGACTTTGAATTTACAGCAGAAACTAAAATAGAGCTTTTGAAAAAAGAAGGATATGATATAGTTGGTGGAGCTATTAGACAAGACGGCAACATAAGACACTACGAGGGTAGATATGAATTTAAAGACGGACATTTAAAATATATTCCATCTGTAAAAGAACCATTAGACTTTGTATTTAATTTCTTTCTGGCTAAAAGAGAAGTAACTGGTTGGGATGTAAGACTAAAACTCGCAGAACACACAGCTTTCTTCTTTACTAATAAGGGTAAGTGGAAAATAGGATATGAACCACGATGTATAATTACCCACAAGCCAGTAGCAACACCAGATTATAAAAAGTGTCGCAATAGAGCCTGGGAATATTTCAATGATTATATGGTGTGGAATAACATCAAGACGGTTACCAACTTTGAAGGAGGTACTTATAAGTTAGGAGATTATAAAAAATATATAAAAGAATATGAAGATACTATTAGCTAGTATGGAATTGGAAACCTTAACTGGGCAGCCAATGTATAATTATAACTTGGCTAAGGGTTTAATTGAACTTGGACACGAAGTTGTTTGTGTAGGTTTTAGAACTGGTGGTAATATGATTTACTGGTTAAGAGAATTAGGAGCTAAGGTATGTGATTTTAAGGATAAAAGGTGGGTTGGTAAATATGACTTAGCCGTTATCTCAGAGAACTTCCCAGAGTTTTTAGACCATATAGAATGTGATAATATCTATAATTTCTGTCATTCAAAAGGAGAATTAGATAAGCCGATAGACGACCCAAGAATTAAAGGATATTTATTCCCAAGAGAACAAGTTAAACAGCATTGGAAAAAGAAAGGACAAATTATGCCTATACCTATTGATATTAAAAGCTGGAAAGTTAAAAGAGAGAAACAGGAACATTATACAATACTTTCTCCTTGCACGATTGACAATTTAAGAAGAACCTTTTTAATGAAGCTAATGGAACGAGCTAATAAAGATACAAGAGTTTGGATAGTTGGTAAAGACCACAAAGGATTAGATGGGGTTAAAATACCTAAATATGTAACTATATTTCCAGAGACACCTACTATTATTGACTATATGCGTAAAGCAGATGAAGTCGCAAGTATCTTTTATGGAACTATTATTTATGAAGCGTGGGCTATGGGATTAAAAACAAGTGTCTATGACGAAAAAGGGAACTATAAAGAAGTTCCAGTTGGGTCATTAAAAGACCATCACCATTTAATAATAGCTAAACAATTTCTAAGTCTAATATAAAACCACCTTTGGGAGTAAGATATACAGAACTCCCTTAGGTGGCTTTTTTAAAATTCCCCGAAGGGATTAAATATCTAAATCTAAATCTAAGTCAAGGTCTAAATCAAGGTCTAAATCAAGGTCTAAATCCATTGATTTAGCTTTTTTTATTTTAGTATAAAAGAAGTAATCTTTCAAACTTTTCTCACCACTCCATAATCCCTTAAAATCTCTCCAGGCTAAATTACCAGGAATAAAAGTTTTTAAACTATAATACATCTTTTTCTTTGCTTCTGTGTTTTTTCTTAAAGCCCAAGGCTCATCTAATTTATCAAGAGTAGTTACATAATTATACATACTAATAGCAAGTTGTGCTGTTGGTGGAACTCCAGTTGGAGCAGCACCTAATAAATAACTTCTTTCGTATCCAAGAGTATTTAATATAAGACCACCTAAAATCAAATATCTAAACCAACCTAGTCTTCTTGACCAAGGTAATTTAGTTCCATAACCAGTTTCACCCTTAAATCCTCTCATAATTGCTTCTCTATGAAATTTGAAAAAATGGTTCATCCACCAACTCTGTAATCTTGTTAAAGGAACAAGTGCCTTACTTCTAAATACTTCTGGCATACCCATAGGAATATAATGATATTGAGTAGCAGAAGCACCAAACTCCATTTCTTTTAATATCTTTTCTTTTTCACTTGGATATAGAAAGTTTTTTGGTTCTTTGTATGTTCTGGCTTTATCAGCCCAACCTAAATCTTTATATTTAGAATTAGTAACTAAATCTTTTGTATCCCAATAAGCAACTTTCATTGACTGTTGAGCATTTGTTCTAGCAGACCATTGAAAAGCGGCAAGATTAGCTTTTTCTAATTTTCCCTGTAACGATACTGGTAATTCTTCAACACCAGTATAAGTTCTAAGAAACAAACTTTTATCTAACAATTCTACAAGGTTTTTATCAACTGAAGCTGGTAGAAATCCTTTTATATTAGAATTTAATGTATATAATGCAAAATTTTGAACTAACTGAAATTTATTTCTAATGATTAGTTTTGGTCTAACAGGTCCTAAAACTCCGTGAATTAAAGCACGACCACCTAATTGGAAAAAGTTAGTTACTGGTGTATTACCAATAACTCTACCAAAAGGTTTTAACACTTTATTAAATAATCCTTTTAACCCAGTTTGAGTAACAATATTATTAACATTTCTATCTAAATTTGTTTCGTGTCCTTTAATAACTTGATTTACATAATCTGTAAGCCATTTCTTTGTAGCATTTGGCATAGCTCTAATTCCATCATAGAATTTCTTTTCTTCTGAATTTAATTCTGCATAAACTTTTGGGTCTTTAGTTACAAGTCCTAATTTATTTTTAAAAACAGATAATGGTTTAGATAAATGTATTTCTTTCAAAGCAGTCCATAACATTGATTTAGTTGCGTGTCCTAAATCTTTTGTCCATAGTCCTTCTAATTCACTTGCTAACTTTCTGTGCATTTCCATTGGATTATAAACTTTGCCACTTACAATTTTATCTGACCAGTAAGATAATTCTGGTGGAAATGGATATAAACCTTGTATCATTTCTTGTGCTGTAGTATCTGCTACGTGTCTTACATAAGCTTTACGATATTCAATAGGTTCTAATTCTAATTCTACCCTAACTGCATTTTCAGCATTAAGCATTTCTCTATTAAGATTTCTAAACCAGTTAAACAATTCTGTTTTTTCTGGTGATAAACTTTTTGGTGCATCTTCAAATTTATCAAGTAAGTCTCTCATTTCTTTAACTGCTTTTGTAGGAACGTTTTTAATCTTAGCAGCAGTTTTTTCTTTTAAAGTAGTCTTACTTATCTTATCAACAATCTGTATCATTTTATCTACACCATTTGACATATTTCTAAATGCTAAATCAAACTCTTGTTTAGCGAGTTCTAATGGTTCAACTAATGGTTTAAGTCCTAATATTTGAGAATAATATGTTTGTGGTGTTAAAAGTTTTGCTATTGTAGGTTCTTTGAATTTTAATCCTGTAAAAAACTCTTTATCTATTTTAGGTTTAACTTCAGTTTTAAGTTCAGGTTGAGTAGTTATACCTTTTTCTAGTGTAATCGCTTCTACGGGCAATTTTGTAGGGGAAACAAGTGGTGCTGGGATAGGTGTAGCTGGTATAATTGGTTTAACTGGAACTTTTGGAACTGGAGTAACAATAGGTGGTTTAGTAAAGGGAACTGGTGGTTTTTTAGGGAAAATTGGTTTTACAGCTTTTGGAATTGTTAATGAAGTAGTTTTTCCAGTAGCATACTCCCAAAGTTTTTGAGCAGATGGCATACCAAAACTATCTTTAATCCCAGTATTAAATTTTTCAACAGTTGTTCCAAATCTTTTAGCTAAAGCCTTAGCAAAATCATCAGCTGTTTTATATCTACCAGCCCTTTCAACCATTTTAATAAATTCTTTACTTCCAACCTTTTTCATACCAGTTACAGCAAGACTAAATTCAGGAATTGCTGAGAACATTCCAGATTCTTCTGGAGTAATTATTCCCTTTTTAACTAATCTATTTCTGGCTTGAGGGGTAACTAAATCTGCTAAATGTTTTCCTTGAAGTTCTTTCATTCTCTCTGGATTTTCTTTTACCCACCATTCAAAAATCTTTCCCTTTTCTATTTCATTTTTAAAACCCTGAACTATAAGTTCTGGTATATTTCCAGTAAATATATTCTGTTTAGGAATAGTTGTTGGTTTTATAACTCTTTTCTTTAAGAAATCTTGTATTGGTTGTTTAGCAGTAGGTAAAAATGGAGCAGGAGTAACTCCTTCCCCAACAGGAATTTTAAAGACAGGTTCTTTCTTTTTTAAGAAGTCAAATATTGAAGTCATATATTATTATTTAAATATTCCCTTTACCCAATCCCAAGCTTTACCGATTGGTTTTTTAATTTCGTTTCTTATTTGGTCAGATTGTTCTTGTGTTAAATTGTAAGTTTTAGTTTTAGTAGTAATCTGATTATTATCTAACATAGTATTAAATGTATTTCTTGTAGAACTATCTCCTTTGATGGTATTCTTTACCTTTTCGGTAAGAACATCAATCGTTACTTTATCTGTTACTTCTGTTTCTACAACTCCAGCAGACTTTAACAATGCTTTAATGGCACTAGTGGTCATAGATGTCATATTAACATCATACCAAGTATAAATTTCTCCATAAGTATAATTATTATCTTTAAGATATTTTACTCCAGCAATAGTTGTTGGGTCTATTTCAGTTCCATCTGCAGTAATCCATATATTTGTTGGTTCTGTATCTACCGTTGTATCACCTAATCTTCTTGCCTTAGCATAAGCACTCATATAAGGTGACATCTTTTCTAATATCGTTTCATAAGTATCGTCTAATGAAGCTCCTGAATTAAAGAATGCTTCAGCTGTATTTGGGTCAACAGCTAATGCCATTATCTTATCTTTGTTAGCTTCTTGTTTAGCTTGTTCTCCTAATAATAGATTGATTTGATTTGTTATTTGGTCTTTATCTTCGGCAGTTAAGGAAAGTTTAGCTTTTGTAGCTACATCTAATAAGTTTTGATAACGACTAATCTCAGCCGTTCTTTCACTCTCTGCTGAATTATAATATTTCTCAACTATATCACTTACTAAATTATATTGGTCAGTAATAACAGCACTTTTAGCTTGTAATACAGTAGCTTTTGAAGCATATTCTCTTTGTTTTCTGGCTAACTCACCACGAGATTGTCCTACTGTAATACCAGACCCTTCTGTTTGAGCCACACTAGCATCATAAGCTCCTTTTAATTGAGCTAATTGATTACCAATCTCACCTAATTTATCTATCTTTTCTTGTAGTTTATATTTTTCAGAAAGTTCTTCTCCAAGTTCTTCACCATAAGGTTTATCTTTAGCTTCTTCTAATCCTGTTTTTGCTTCATCAATAGTATCTTGATAGCCTTCTCGTGTTTCTTTGGTAATATCTGATTGTTGTTTCATTAAATCTGCTATACTCTTTTGTATTGTAGCTTGTCCTGAAACATAGGCATCTTGGAAAGTCTTAAACCAATTACTTTGTCCACCCTGTAAAAGAGAAGTTTCTCCTTGGCTAATATCAATATTATCACTTGCTTCTGGAACAAATTTATCTATTCCAGAGCTTCCAGTATCACCAAAAGTAGCTCCCTGTTCAAACGGACTTTGTTGCCAACCAGTGGTAGGTGCTGGTGTTTCTGGTATATTTAATTTCCCAAGTAATTGTGTATTCTGTTCAGCAGTTCCACCATATTCAATAATTCCCTGTTCTTGTGCTAATTTTGAACGTGAAGCAAAATCACTTGGTTTTCCAACCGACTTTAAGTAATCTACTATACTATTTCCTTGATAAGCCATATAATTTAGTTAATATTATTAATCGTAATGTTCAGTCTTCACTTTTAAGACAGTCTTAACAGCAGGTAATTTAGATGTATAATGTAATATAATTCTTGCTTCGTCTTCCTGTAATAAGGTTCTGTAAAGATTAACTCCATCTGTATTTGCTATACGAATAGAATAATCAAGACAAGCTCCGTGAATTAAATATGAGTTTAAGTGTTCTGGTAAATTAGTTGTGTGAGCTCCATCTGATAATGCCGTAGCTTCTACTGAATAATAAATCTTAATTCCAGCAGTTATATCAGTTTCAATAGGATTTTCAAAGAAAATAGAATTATCATAAAGACGAACAAATGAACTATCCATTGAAGTTGATTGATTTGATAAAGCACCGTGAATATTAGTCATATCCTTTATTTTCATTACTTGCCATACGTCATCATCAGCATCTTCAAAATTAACTTCTATTCTTTTAAGGTTTAATAAATCTGTTGGACATACGTATTCCTGTTTGTCAGCTACTAAATCAGCAGTAGCAACTTCACCTTGAACTTCCCAGCTACCAGATTCTTTTAAGGCAATAGATATAGCATTATTATAATAATCATTTATTGCTCTGTCTACATTTATGTCTGAATAGTTATTAGTTGATATGTCACCTAATAAGTATCTAATTTTTGAGCGTATATTTGTGAGAGTCATATTAGTTTAGTTTAATGTTAATATATTTTGATACTGTTTATATTCAGGGCAAGAGCTGTTTTGCCTGAGGTTTTTCTGAATAACACCTCTAACCATAACTTATCACTATAGAAATCACTTACTGGGAAAGTTAAATCTTGTAACATATCTAAATCCTGTATTTGTATATTTTTGCTTCCTTGTTTTTTCAATTTATAAAGCATTGCATTTACTCCATAAGATGTTGGTGCGTTTGCTAATGTATAATCTATATCATAATCAACAGTAGCAGTTGATGGGTCTGTTATTCCTGTAATAAAAACCTTTTCTCCAGAAGAATTACCTACACTTTGTAAAATTTCTATTTGTTCTCCAATTTCTGCGTGTGTATCATAATTAAGTTCATTTGTGCTTACAATTTTAGTAGTAGTTGATTCTCCTATATCTATATCATAATACATTCCTTTTCTTCCATCTCCAACTGACACTATAGTATCTATTTGTAAATCTGGATTATTGTCAATTTTATTATTTGGAAGTGCAAGGTTTAATTCAACCATACTTATCTTCATTTTATTTGGAAGACTTATAAGAAATTGAGCATAATATGAGTTTGCACCATAAGAACTTTCTTTATTAAAATCTATTTTAGTAAATCCCCAACTTGTTCCACACCATAAATTGGAATAATCTGATTGAAGTAATAATGCTCCACCAGAACCGTTATATGTAGGATAACTATCATCTCCATCTATAAAAGGCATAAAAGAAAACCCTTTTTTATTTAAGTCATAAATATAAAGACCAACACTAAATCTATTATAATCTGTTCCATTATTTACGATATAAACTTTATCATTAAGAATCTTTAACCCATTATATGGGCAATACCCTGATTGTAATATATTGTCTGGTAATTCTGCAATTTTATTAACTTCATAACCATTAGTCCAATATAAAATACCAGCTGACATTAAGAGAAAGTCTCCACCATAAGCAACTATTGATTCTGGAGCAAAAGGAATATCAAGAGAATAATTCCAGAATGAACTTTCTCCATCCCAGAGTAATAATTTACCACTTCCTTTATAATCACCACCAATAAGTATGTTGTCAGAATTAGAAGCTCCGCAAACACCTTGAACAGAATGAGGTAATGCTTTTTCTTCTCTTGCAAATGTAGTTTCATCACTTTGTAATACTGCTAAATAATTTCCATTAAGAATATAATAATCATTTCCAAATGGAATTATTTGATGATTCCAATCGGCTGGATTTCTTTGTCCAATAAAATGTCTATCTGAAAGATTATCAATAAAACTGAACTTCCTTGATACAAATATTAAAACTTCATCTCCACTACTTGGAGTTGTTCCAGCTGTAGTAAAATTAAGAGTAGTTGTTGGATTATCAGTAGTATTATCATAAGCTTCACCAGTAGTTAAATTAAATATATGACCATTTTGGCTACCATTATCAATACCATAAGTTCCATATAATGTAGTAACTGCATCTCCATTGTAATCTTTAAGTGTTACTGATGTAGCTCCACCAACATTTACTGTAAAATAATATGCTAACCCAAGATGTCTATTTCCTGTAAATAATAGTGTTTCTCTCTCAGTTACACCTAATCCTGGCTCTGATGTCGTATAACTAGCGTCTATTTGAAATATTTGTCCACCAGCATCACTTTTTATTCTATTAAAATGAAATATATGTTGATTACTAATACCATACATATTCATAAAAGCATTACTTTGACAATCTAAATTAGTATTTATTAAAACATCTAATGCTCCAATATTACTAAATCCAGTATCATCTGAATCTATAAATAAAGATGGTCTATTAGTTGGAGATAAAATACTTGTATTCCCAACAGTTTTTGGTTCAAATCCTTGTAAAAAATAAGAACCACCGTCTCTTATTGGTTGAAAATTTGAAATTGTTAGAATTGGTTTAGCCATATATTATCTTATAAATGTAAATAATTTTTTAGTTGAAATTGTGTAACTATCTAAATTGTCCAATTCTTTCACACTTGACCAATCTTCCTCCAGATTTAGATAATCAACACCCCCACTAA
>Ga0222697_1000737_pt1 | contig 13457 bp, 18 predicted proteins | sample AntAcemetage1402_FD_179835 | JGI IMG/M metagenome (GOLD analysis project Ga0222697, IMG submission 179835) | Saline water microbial communities from Ace Lake, Antarctica - #1402 | ecosystem: Environmental > Aquatic > Non-marine Saline and Alkaline > Saline | place: Antarctica: Ace Lake... | reverse complement strand
TTAGCCATATATTATCTTATAAATGTAAATAATTTTTTAGTTGAAATTGTGTAACTATCTAAATTGTCCAATTCTTTCACACTTGACCAATCTTCCTCCAGATTTAGATAATCAACACCCCCACTAATTGGATAAGCAGTATTTCCTTTAATAAGGTAAACTGCTGATTTGTTTTTTTCTTTTATGAATTTCATATTTGTTTTTTTAATTATTATATCTTCTACACTTATAATTGATAGAATATCTGGGTTTTTTAACCAAGCAAATCCATTATCTCCCCAATCATCTCCCCACCAATTTCTAAATTTATATATAAAAGACTCATCAATTTTCTTATATCCCACCACAACGATTGCGTGTAGCCATTCACGATGAGATTGTTGTCCTTCTTGGTCAATAATATAATTATTATTTTTTACATTATCTTTATTCCAATCTATTTGATTTCCTCCTACAGCTATTATTAAAGGTTCTCCACGATGTAATGCTCTTCTAAAATCTAACCAAGAAACATATTGATAATTTTTTATTCTATTAAATGGAGCTTCTGCTCTTGCTTCTTCTGTAATATTATCAGGATTTTCTACCCACTCTTTTAATTTGTTTTCAAAATTAGGACAAGTTTTTGTAGAAGCTATTCCTTCTTTACAGGTTTCAGCGTTATCTCTAAATGTTGAACCTGATTGTGTATGTGGAGTATTTGCCCAAATATAACGCCAACTCAAATCAAAATCCTTTTCATATTCTTTCATTTGCTTAAATGCCTCTACATAAGAAAATGAACAAGATACACAAGAATTTGAATGTGCTTGTATTGGAGCAATAAGTGGTAAATTCTCTATTTCAAAACTATCTGGAATACTAACTGGTGTTGAACTTCCAAATATTAAATCCCATTTATAATCTCTAACATCTTTTGTGTCAAAATTCCAACCTCCTTTATAGTTTTCTAAGTTAAATCTATTCATTTAATCTGTAATTCATATATTTATATTGCCCACCAAATAAAAGTGCAAGAGTTTGGTGTTCCACTTTTAACAAAGGTTATTACAAAATTAGTTGAACTGATTGATTTTACATCTCCAGTCCAGTTATCATTTACAGCTTCTCTTAGCCAAATACATTGTCCTGTTCTATAACCACCACCTTCATATTGAGAATAAGATACACATTTTTCAGAACCAACAGCCTTTATATATCCGTAAGACCAAGAATTTTGAACATCTCCAATTCCACCTTCTAAATTTGCTTTAATTATTATTAAACTTGGAGTTCTACCAAGTGAATGAGTTATAGTATAATCTCCTGAACCATCTCCTGAAGTTCTTTGTTCTAAATCAGTATCAGTTGTTATGGTAGGAACATTATCATCAACGTATTTTTTTGTAGCAGCGTGTTGGTCAGTAGTTGGAGTAGCAATAGTTACTTTCCCAGCAAAATCAACTGAGAATTTAGATGTGCCATAGTTTTTAAGGTCAAGTAAATTGCCAGCAGTATAAGCTCCAAGAGTATTATAATCAAATGCAGGACTAACACCAGTTTCATTTCTAAACTTTTGAAGAGCAGAATAAGAATTAAACGCCTTCATTTGTTTTTCAAAGTTCGATAACCCAAGAGAAGGGAAAATAGTTTCCTCACTTTCTACTTTCGGATTAACTATAATTGTTTCTTTTTCTGCCATTATTTTATAAAATTAATCATTAAAGCAAGAGTAACTGGGACTAAAATTATATCAGTAATTATTAAAGCACCAACAATTTTATTCTTCCACGCTTTTAGATTACTTATATCTCCTATGTTATCTTTAATTGTTCCGTTTTGTTTTATATTTAAGACTTCTATTGAATTTAATTTGTCAACAACAAATTGGCGAAACCTAGAAGTATCTTCAAATATATCTTTTGATTGATTCATAATATTAGTGCTTTTAGATGAATTACAAATGGCATATTTATGTTTATCTTTATTTATTTTTATACTGCTAAACAGGGAACTTTATAGGATACTCCACTTAATTTAATTACAAAGTATCCATCTGTTGCTGGGTCGCCAGCTACTCTTGCTGTTCCAGCTAAATCTACTGATTTATCAGAATTAAGAGTTAAAGCGTCAGCAGGTGCGGCAGCGTTTGTTCCTGTTTTAAAAACAATCTTTCCTGGAACATAATTTGCACCAGCAGCACCATCTTGTTCAAATCTAATACTTGTTGATAAATCCCATTTATCTGCGTCAGTTCCTACACCATAAGCCCAAATTGAACCAAATATAGTTGCTGTTGGTGTTGATACATATGCTTCTGTGTCTGAATGAGATTTTTTGAAATATATATAATCTGAATAAGCAGCATTTGCAAAATAACTTGTCAAATTAAGTCCATAAGCATTATTAACACTAACCAAGTTTAATATGCCAACAGGATTTCCAGTAATAGCACCAGTAGAAGTTATAGCACCACAACCTAATGTTCCTATACCTAAATTAGGTGTTCCTGATAAATTAGCAGCAGTTCCAGTAGTATTTTGATTAAGAGTTGGGAAAGTGCAATTAGTAAGAGTTCCATCACTTGGAGTGCCAATATCAGGAGTTGTTAAAGTAATTCCAGCTAAAGTTAAAGCAGCAGAACCTCTGTTTATAGCGATTTGTGTAGTTCCTATATAAAATTGTTGATTAGTTGCCGCATAAGTTCCTAAATCTGAAATATCTGCTTCTACTAATGCTCTACCAACATATCCAGTAGTGCCATTAGCCATTAAAGCATATTTATCTGTATTTGCGGCTGAAACAACATCTGATAAATCAGAAAGTTGAGAAGCTCCTCCTCCACCAGCGGCTTCACTAACCCAATCTGTTCCATTAGAAGTTAAAACATTTCCATCAGTGCTTGGAACTACGCTTGGAACATTATGAGAGTCTTTAATTGCTTTAGCTGTTGCAAATTTAGCATCATCTGAACCTGTATCAAGTTCAGAACCAATAGCTTTTACTGGTAGAGTTGGAATATCTGAAATTAGTGCCAGCGTTCCAGTAGTAGTCGGAAGCGTGAGTGTAGGAGTTCCAGCGACAGCAGATACATCTATAATAGCTTTTCCTGAAGTTGCCCCAGCCAGAGATAATACTCCAGCGGTTGTGCCAGCAGTTCCAAGAGATAATAATTCTAAAGGGTCGGTTGTTCCGATGCCAACATTGCCTGCAGCATCAATAACCATTGATTGTTCTGATGCTGATGTATCTATATCAAATTGTCTATGTAACAGTGAGTGTGAGGGTGAATTAAGTGCACTACCCGCTGTGGGAGAAGCATAAGCCATATATTTTTATTTATTTTTTATAATTTATAATTTCGTGTTCTCTCATTCCAATCAGTTTCTACATCAGTTCTTTTAGTAAAAGTTGTTGAAATATCGTCTCTTTTAGTGAAATCAGTTGAAGAAGTCCTTGTTATTTTAGACCAGATATATTCAATGCCATTAAGATATTTCCTAATAACTTCTAATGATGCTATCCTATCTATTAACGTTTTAGTAGCTAACCAAACTCTTGAATAACTTTCAGTTAAACCAATACTATCTGATAAGGATTTTGCTAATGATTTTACTAAACTTTCTGCCGATGATATTGTATCTGATAATACTCTACCTATTGACTTGCCAAAACTTTCACTTGCAGTAATGCTTTCAGATAAAGCTCTTGCTGTATTTTTAGCTATTGATTCTACTGCTCCAATTCCATCTACAAATAATCTTGTCCAGTGTTTTACACCAGCATCTAATACTGAAATAGTATCGGAAAGAAATTTCCAAATACTTCTTGCTATATTATCTGCGGTGCTAATAGTATCAGTTAATAACTTGGTGATTAAATTATAACCATCGTAAGTTACATCAACTTTATCATAAGTAACACCTGCATCATCGTAGGTTTTAATTGCCATAATGTATAGTGTTTATGTGATTAGCTCAAAACTACGGAGTAGGTTACAGTCAAAGTATCACCAGATACTACATTTAATGCACTAAAAACCTGATGTCCTAATAAAACTCCAGTAGAAGCTGCATTTAAAATGCCAATCTCTGTAACTGCTTTTGTTCCAGATACTGTCCAAGCCTTTACAAGCTGTAATGTATCATCAGTAACTGTAGTAGTTTCACTTGTAGGTGTGACTGATGCTCTTGCTAAACCACTATCAACTATTTCAGACTCTAAAGCTGTATCTGTTGCACCTGCTGCAGTTGTTCCAATTCCTGCTGCCAAGTAAGTAAATGCTGTTTGAGTATCAACATTACCTGCTAATCCTACAATAGCCTTTAATCCTAAATTACAGATTGTGTTTTTGATTTGTTTCTTTTCTTTTAGTTTACCTTTTTTATCGGTAACTTCAAGAGTAACTAATCCTCTTAATTTCATTGTTTCTTTCATAAATTTTTAATTATATAATCTTTGTGTGCCATAAGAAGCAGCTCCAAATAAAACAGTTGAGATACCCATAATAAGTATAACTTCTGCTTCACCAAGAATTGCTTGTGTGGCTAAATAAGCAACTATAAATCCGATAATGGAAGCCAAGCTTCCCTTCTTACCAGATAACCATAGTAATAATCTTTCTAACATATATTTATTTTTTAGGTTGTTTAGATTTTTCTATTAACATTTTCTCATATTCATCTACTTGATTTACTACTTCTATTTCAATAACATCTTTAACTAAAGATATTCTGGTAGGGATTTCAATAGGAGAATTGATTTTAATACTTCCATCTTTGTAATATTTCTTCATTAAAGGCATAATCTTCTCCTTAATCCTTTCTGCCTTGTAAACAAGTTTCTTTCTCGCTTTATCATCTTCAACTATTCTTCTGTTAATGATATTAACTTCATCAAATAGTTCTTGTTTTTTTTCTAAAAGTCTTTTAATTTTTTTGTCTTGAATTTTATAAATCATATATCTTTTTTATATTAAATTATATGCGTCAGCCCATTTATAGGCATTCTTTTGAATTGTATAATTATCTAAAACGTATTGTTTAGCTAATTTACCCATTTTAAGCCGTTTATCCTTATTATTAGCTAAGTCTATTATAGTTTCAAGCCATTTAGAATTATCTGTTATTTTTATTCCTATTTTGCCATCTAACTCTTCATAAGGACTATCCTTAAAACTCTGTGCTATTGTTGGTATTTCTAACATAGACACTTCCAAAAACTTTATGTTTGACTTACAGCGATTAAAGTAATTCTCACTTCTTGGCATTATTGCTATATCTATTTTCATATCATCTAAGGTATCAAAGTAATCTTCCATTTCAACCCAGCCAGTTCTTTCTAAATTCTTTAAGCTATACCAGAAATCAAATTCTTTATTAAAAATCTTATTCATTAATTCTGTTCTTTCTTTTGCTAAGCCAAGAACAACGATTGTAAATCTTCCGTCAGCATCTAATTCTCTAAGTTGCTCTTTAATTATTTCAAACTCTTGAGCATAAACTATTGAACCTATAACTCCTATTCTTATTTTCTTTCCAGTATTACGTTGTGGAATTTCTGCCCAATCATCTGGATTTACACAATTAGGTAAAACAACAACATTAGAATTATATTTTCTATATTCTTCTGCTAATGTTTTGGTAGTTGTAGTAACTAAATCAGCATTATGAATAAAGTTGTAAAGTAAATTGTTTGTTTCTTTTGACTTTTTCTTAACCTTACCTTTTTTATGAAGATAATACATTGGATGATTTTTATCAAACTGAAATGTATCATCATTATCAAATACTATTTTCTTACCAGCTTTTTTAAGTTCAAAAGCTATTTTATGAGCATTAACTGTATTTGGTCTGTGAAATGTAACTATATCAGAATTCATAAGCTCCTGAGAAATCTGTTTAGGAGACTTATGAGAAGACCGAGATATACCAGTATAATCACAACCCCAACCAAGCTCCCAAGCAGGTTGAAATATACGAACGTAATTACACCCCATAGAGTTAGACCCAATTAAATAAGGATTATTCATAATTATTCAAGGTTAATCTTTTAATCTTTTCTTTCTTTTCTTCGTTACGAGCATAGAGCTTATCCAGAAAGGCTCTATTTATTTTTAGGGGTGGAATAGGTTTCAATTGTTTCCGTTGTTGAGCCATCTTTGTTAATTCTAATTGATGTTTTTTTTACTATATTAATTGGTATTTTTTTTCTTGGTTTTTTAATTTCCATATATCTTATATTAATTAGGCGGTATAGGGGAGCAGTTTTATTCTGCCCCCTAAACCTATATCAGTTATGTAGCAGTTTTGTATAATACACCAGCAAGGTCACGGTTTTCAATAACACCATACAATATATCAGCAGTAACAAGTGTTCCTAAATAGGTCTGTAAGTAATCATTTTGTAATCTTATTCCACTTCCAGCTCCCAAAGAAGCAGTAGCGAATACGATAGCATCCTTCTGTGCCAAAGCATTATACTTTGAACCTTCAGTAGTAGGAATATTACTTGTTAAGTGAACAGGAATTCCGTATAGAACACCGATAGCACCATCTAATACTGCCTTATTTCCAGATTCATTCACGAGAGTGAATCTATCAATACCCATAATATCTGCCCAGAAGACGGTTGGGTCAAAGAACCAAGCTCTGTCTTCTTTTGGAATATCATTAGCATCTAAATAAGCAACACAAGCTCTAATATTAGAATCGTTAGCAGCAGTATTACTGTCTCCAACGGTAGAAGCAAAACCACTAAATAAAGTGATTAAAGCAACTTCTAATTTTTTAGCAACTGTATAAGCAGCGTTTGTAGCGTATCGTTCCTGTAAATTGTATGAGCGTTTAACCTGAGCCTTCTGTATGTCTTCAATAACGAATGAAACCTCGTAATGTTGGTCAACGGTTAAGTTAACATCGGTTTCAAGTGGACTATTGAGAGTTACCGCAGTAGCATTAGCTTTCTCGTAAGCAGTCATTTCAGTTAAAGAAGGGATGTTTATTACATCACCACCACCAGCAACGTCAGCAGACAAGTCAGTGAAAAAGCTGTTTGCGACTAGTTTAGAACGCATAAAGTCATTCATTTTCTCTGACCAGACTTCTGGAGTCATTACTGCTAAATCGGCAGCTGTAAAAGTGTCTGTAGGTAAAGAACTCATCTTATTTTTTGTTTAATCCGATTATAAGCCTTGATGTTTTTTCCAGTATGCCATATGTTCTTCTTTTGTCATTTCACTAATAGGTTTCTCTGGCTTAATTTTCGGAGAACGATTTGAATTAGGTGTAGCGTCAGCAATTTCCTTTTCGTCTTCTAAAGACTTAAGGTAGGCTTTGAACATTGGAAGTTCTAACGCTTCCTCTGCTTTAATACCTTTTGCGTCTGCGACTTCTAAAACATCAGTTAAAACCTTAGAATCAATAGTGGGATGCATTTGAGCAAACTCTATTTTAGACAATCTCTTGTCCACTTCCGTAGGTGTTTCCTTATGTTTAGTAGCAGAAGAATCATCGTCTTTCGACTTATTCACGAGTTCTTCTTTTGCCTTAGACAATGCTTCCCTTGCTTCATCTCTTTGTTCTCTCATCTTTTTCTTTTGAATCAAGAGTGTTTTACTGTCTAATTCGTTCTCATTTTCCTGAGTTTCCTCAGTTGAAGTTTTGTCTTCCTCAGAGTCAAAGTCCTGAGTGTCTTTTTTTTCATCTGTCATTTGTTATTGTTTAGTCAATTAGCTTCTTTTTTATGGGTTTAGTCCCAGTTATTCAAAATTAATATCTTTAACTTTTACTTTTGGATTTTGTAATCTATCAAACATTTCAACTATTCCTTTAAGTTTCTGTGTAGTTAAAGTCTTTGCCAAAAAGGCTTTCTCTGGTTCTATTATTTCATCACCAATCTTAAATGGAATACTTACATCTTTTACATTATCTATTAGCGGTTCAAATACCTCATCTCTAATAATATCCCAAGTTCCTGAGTTAGCAAAGTTTTTTAATGTTCTCAGTATATCTATGTTCATAATTATTGGTTATTTACTGGCGGTTTGCCAGATTGATTAAGTGGTGGCATAGGAGTTGGTTGTCCTTCTGGAATTAGAGTTGGATTAATTCCTATCTTCCCAGCTATTTCTTCCATCATTGGTCTATATTGTGGGTCTTGAGTTAATACTGGATTTTGTCCTAATAACTGCATAAAGTTAGTCATACTTTCAAGTTCAACTATTCTCTTAGAACTTTCACCAGTAATATCTACAATTAATGTTTTATCAAAGTCTAAATATCCTTCAATCATTTTAACAAACTCTGTATCATTATGTTGAGACATTAGAGTTTCCTTTAACATATCAACTTCTTCTTTTGTTGGATATTCACCAGAACTAATAACGTAATCTTTTATAGCAATATTTAATCGTCTATTAATATCTTTCTCTACTATGAGACGAATTGTCTTAGCGTCATATAGTTCAAATATGTGTTCTTTAACTACTCCTGCATTAAATTGTGGTAAAACCCACTCATTAATTACTTCCTCTAAAAAGAGTGATAAGTTTTCTCTAATAAAGTCAAATAACTTACCAGCATTTTGCTCCATTAAAGCACCTAATCTAAATGGTGTTCTACTTGGCAAACTCTCTCCTGTCATTATTTCAAAAGCATTTGCTAAACTTCTAACAACACCCATTAACTTATTTTCCTCTTGAGAATAAGCACCAAGATTTCTTTCTTCTGTTGATATAGGAGTAATCTCACTATTAACTTTAAGAATTTCACCGTCTAAAAGGTCAGTCATTATATTTGAAGCAACCGTTGTATCTCTGCTCTGGTAAATATGTTTAGCACCAAGTTTCATTGATAATGCTTTTTGATTACACATTTCATTCCAGCGTCTTTGTGGGTCAAATAACATTTCAATTACACCTAATCCTAAGGCTCTACCTTCAATAGTTAGATAATCAACTTTCTTATAAGGAAACTTCTTAATTTTATGAGTATAAAGTGTTTCGTCATCACAGACAACAGCCATAGCAAGTGAATAACCTTTTCCACTTACTCCTTTAATGTTGGCGTTCTCCATTTCAGCATATACCTCATAAACAGCAATTTCATTCTCTCTTGACTTACGTAATTTATCAACTATTATTTCTATCTTTTTCTTATCCCATTTCTTTTCTTTTTCTAAATCTCTAATATTATAATTATGTTCTTGAACTATATAAGAACTTTTAATATCAAAATCATTATCTAAGTTTGAAACTGCTGGGTCAAGAATAATAAATTTCAAAGGTATCATTTTTATATCCTTCCCAACCTTTTTTAATATAATTGAACCATATTTAGGTAGATTCTCTACTATTTTATTCAAAAGCACACCAGTATTGGCTTTACGCATCCAATATTTCAATTCATTATTATAAATCATTGCCTTTAATCTATCCTTACCATTTTCTGCGTGAACTTCAATATCTTTTCTATCTAAGTCAATATTCTTGGTGGCGTTTCCACATTGTGGATTAGAAATGTTCTCAAAATATTTATGATTACCTTGAGAATCTGAATCACCAGATTTGAATTTAGAAGCATTATAAAGCTCAATCTTATTTATAGTTTCTTTAAGATTAAACTTGTGGTTATCTGTAATATCTACTTCTTCTTTGTAATCTGCTAAATATTTATTTAATTGTTCTACTATTTTTGTCATATAATTTAGTCATATACAGGTTGTTTTCCCCTGTTTTGTTTAACTTTTTGTTTATTCCTGTAAGAAAAGGTATCGTCTGGGGAAGTAAATGTCATTATTAAGGCATCTGCTGTATCTGGAGAATGAACTCCATTTTTTAAAAGTCGTTCCTTAGAAATCATTTTAATTTTCCCAGAACTTCTTAACTGGTATCGCATATCACAAAGTTCAGACCAGTCTGCGTTTGTTTTTAAAGTTCCCCCCTGTTTAAGCCATTTAGCTCCTCTTATGTAAGCTTCGGCTCTTATATTAATATATTTTTCTTTATCTAAGGCACTCTCAGCCATATTTACACCATTGATATTCAATCCTGACTCTATAAATCTATCATAAACTCCAGCACCAAGTCCAGTAGCATCTATATAAACATCTTCATCTTCTATTTCGTGCTTCTCCATTAAGTCACGAGTAATACCAATAGCATCCATTGTATTAGGTGTAAGAGTTTTAACAAGAACCTCAGCGAAGTTTTCTGTTCTCAAAACCCATATAGAATAATCTCCACCTCTGGCAATATCTATTCCTAATCTTTTCTTACCGTAGTTATTTGGATTTTCTTTTCTTTGAGCTTCTTGAACCATTTTCTCTGGAAAGAGTAATGACCACCCATCTACAACGCTTTCTTCTTCAGGGAATAGACAGTCATATAAAACACCGAAGTTAGCTTCGTCTCTCATCTCATCTATAAAATCTTGAGAAACTCTACCCTCTGTTATTCCTTGTTTCCAATCTACTACGATTTGATTATAATTTGGATTATTATTTGACCTTAAGAAATGATTTCTATGAAAAGGATTACCAATTTCAAGTAAGAAATTATCTTTCTGGTCTCCAAGCATTCGCTTGATTTTTGAATAAATATCGTCATCTATTAAAGAACTTTCGTCAATCACAACATTAGAAGAATTGTGAACTAATATATCTTCTATAAAATAATTATGAGCGGCTTCAACTGTTAAATTATATACAAATTCGGGTTTATCTTTTATTTTTGTAACCTTTGTAACAATAGCTTTTTCCATTTTTCTCTATTATAATTAGTTTTAGCGTGACAATGATTACATAAAGAAATTAAATTACTTGGGTCATTATTCTGTTTATTATAATCTATATGATGAATTGAAAGTCCATATCCATTTCCAGAAAAGTTTTCTTCATTTGGTAACCCACAAATTTGACATACAAAATTATCTCTTTTCTTTATTTCGTATTTTAATTTATTTGTAAATTCAATGCCATATTCTCCACTTGATATACCATCTCTCCAATTAGGATTACCTTCGCTAGTCATTGCTATAGAGTGTAACTTATTAGCACATTTTTTACTACAGGTTACTGGATTAAGAGACTTTTTTGTTTCAAATTCTTTTCCACACACTATACATTGTGCCTTTTTACTATTTTTTAAATGGTCAGCTATTCCCATACATTTTTGAGAACAATATATCTGTTGTTGTTTTGGTTTAAATTCTTCGCCACAAATTGGGCATCTAATAAAGTTATTTTTCCAAGCTGGATTATTATCTCCAGTTTCTGCAAGTCCATAACATTTTTTACTGCAAAAATGATGATTATTTCTTTTATAATGTGATGGTCTTATATAATATTCTTTTTTACAGTATTCACAGTTTGTTAACATAATCTCCTTGTTTAACTTGGTCAGCTCTTATATAACCTTTTCCTATAACAAATACTGGATGGTCTTCTGTGCATTTAAAAGATTTATCTCCAACCTGTATTTCATAAATATCTCTATTTTTTCTTAAATTTTCTTGATATTCAATTATATTTTTAAAACCCTTATCGGTTAATATCTTAACCTTTTTCTTTCCTTTAACCACCCTGTCTATATCTATTAAACCTTTATCAGTCATTACTTTATAACCAGCTAAAATACATCCAAATCCCATTAAAGTATCACCAGCTTGAGCTTTATTCCTATTATCTGCTGATAAGACGTAGATTTCTCCACCACCCTTAAAAGTTATACGTTTTTTACTAACCTCTCGTCTCAACTTATCTTTAGCCTGCTCATCCATATCTAATTGAGAACGAAATGTCTCATTATCGTAACAATGGTCTATTATGTTCCTCATAATAATCATAGCCTTACTTGTTGAAGGAGCAACCACAGCCCACTTCTCAGCGTGTGTGACAGCCCTTACAAGGACAGCTACGGCAACTGTATGAGATTTACCATAACGAGTAAAGGTCATAACGTGATTACGCTTTGGAAACCTTTTAAGGATTGTCCAATAGATACACTTTTGACCCCAAGTAAGATTTAGCTTTTGAATTTCATTTGCTTCTTGATTCCAAATCTTAAATAGTTCAGAAGTTTTCGCAATCTTATTAACCCCGTCTCGTATATCTTTATAGTTCATTTATTTCTCATCTATGAGTCTTTTAAGCAAACCCACAGCTTCATCAGCTCCAGTAATAATCTTTAGTTTATTTTCCTTTAAACCAGTAATTTCAGCAGCTAATTTAAGCTCTCCTAAGCGTTCTTTAGGTTTAGCCTTTAAATCCTCACTTAAATAATCTAAAAGAGTAGCGTCATCTAGACCCTTTTCCTTTAATAATTGTTGAAAACCCTTTGTGCTTTCAATATTAGCCTTAGCAGAAGTAGCTACACTAGGAGCAAACCCAGCTTTTAAGGCAGCTGCTTTCTTATCAGATTTACCTTGAGCCTTTTGTTCTAATCTAACATCAAGGTATTTCTTTTGTTTAGGCGTTGATTCAATTTTATATTCTTTTCTTTCCATATATTTTGTTATAATTCGCTAAAAATCGGAGTTGAGATTAATTAATTAGAAGGTTTGAATGTCTGTAAAACTATTAACGCTAATTGTCTTTCCATTATCAGTTGCACAGGATGCTGTGTCTAGTTGACTACCACTACAAAAATTTGTAGCCCATATCTGATAAGGCTCATACCAAGGATATGTTGTATATTGTCCTTCTATCCTTTTGATAACGTCTACAATTTGAATATTGTTCTTAGATAAATCACGAACTAATTCCCTTAAAAATTCAATCTCGTCTTTGAGAGATTTTATATTTCTCCCATTTTCGCTTGAGTCAATACAAATTAATTTTGCATCTTCTTTTGTTAGTATTTTTGTATCAACTAACAATGCAAGAGCTTTTGATGATGGCAACTCTTTTAATCGCCATATAAGTTTCTTCGTCATATAATTTTCCTCAACTCAACTCCGAATTTTAAAGAACTATATTTATTGCGTAAGCAATCGTTATTTTTTTTATTAGTGGTTGACTCTCGGACTATAACAATGAATTGTATTATCTTTTTTTCTTTCCATTTTTTTTATAATAATTCGCTATTTTACCCCCCCGTGTGGAGAGTTTGGTGCTTAGTTTAAGCCTTATCCTTAACGATATTTTACAGAAATGTCTAAAAAGAGTGTTTTTCTTGTCTTTTCCTTAGTTTATCTCTCTTGTTAAGTATCTCCTAAAATACTGGTTTAAGAGTATGGGGAGCTTTTATATTACCCTCCCTACCAACTGGGCTATCTCCCCCCCCTACCCTATGGTCTAATGGTCTAGCCCTCAATAAGCCCTATCCCTAGCCTATGCCTTAATATAGTAATGGGTTAAGCTATGTTGTGTTGGGGTTATCCTATAAGAAAGCTATTGAATATGTTAGCGTTTAAGTACCACCATACAAGGATTTAATCAACCAGTTAAAGCCAGTTAAGATAAGTTAGTTATAGTTAGTA
>Ga0222697_1000730_pt1 | contig 13504 bp, 20 predicted proteins | sample AntAcemetage1402_FD_179835 | JGI IMG/M metagenome (GOLD analysis project Ga0222697, IMG submission 179835) | Saline water microbial communities from Ace Lake, Antarctica - #1402 | ecosystem: Environmental > Aquatic > Non-marine Saline and Alkaline > Saline | place: Antarctica: Ace Lake... | reverse complement strand
ATAATAAAGTTGACAATAACCCAGATTTACAAACAGATGTGATTGTATCAGTTGGAGATGGAAGAAAAGGAATGTATTATAATATGGACATAGGAGAATCAACAACAACTAAAATTGTAAGCACAAGTGAAGTAAATTATGATACACACGCAGAAATTGGAGAACAAATAGAAATTTTACAAAGTGTAGGCAATTCGTCAGGAGAAAAAGTTTTCATAACAGGAATAACAGACCCAGCAACTGCAACAGTTGATTATGATATAGATTATACATTAGCAAACGCACCAACATCTTATGGTATTAATGCAATGCTTTATAAATTAAAAAAACAAGGAAGTAAAAATATACAAATACAGGATTTAGATATATTACAAGATTTAACTTTTCCTGTAAGTGATTTCTATAGTGATAAGTTATGGCTAGAGGTGTTATTCAGAAAAACCTCAGGCAAGACTGCTATGGCTCTTAATATTAATTCAATTAAAATCTACTAAAATGACTTTAACAGAAATACGCTCAAAAATAAGATACTTACTAGGCGATATATCGTCTAATAACTACTCAGACACTAATGTAGATAGGGCAGTTAATGATTATTATCATAATGCTATATCTATCGCATTAAAAGAAAGTGGTAGTTGGGAAGTTCAAGGAGAGGTTGCTACAACCGCCTTAGTGGCAGACCAGCAAGAATATGTATGCCCAACAGACCTATTAAACCTTAAAAGAATAGAGGTTAACTTTACAGATGCAGATGAAGATGTATGGGAAATAATGAAAATAAAAGATATGAGCAATATGAGTACTGTTCTATCCAATCAAACTACTTCAGCAGACAGTTCTTATGTGCGTCTTTATGACAATTCTATCTTCTTTGAAAATCCTATTGAAACTGCAGTTACTGCTGGACTAAAAATCTATTACTCAGTAGAAGCTACAGAATTATCTGATGCAGCTCACACAACTAACTTACCAGAACATTTAAATTCATATCTAATCCACGGTGCTTGTTTAGATTACTCTATTCGCATATCAAATACAGATGGAGTTAATCTTTACAGAACTTTATTACAGGAGGATGAAGCAAGGATTATATTACATTATACATCTAAATTACCCGCTGTTAAGACCAGACTTTCGGTCAAGACGGAGGATTATAACTAAATTATATGGCACAACTATATCAGGAATATCTTGGGGGCGGTGGAGTATCACAACAAAAGATTTTTGGCTCATCGCTTGAAGAGATACGAACAAACGCAATAAAGGCAGGAATAAATCCTGTAAATTTACAACAAGCACAACAATTCCAAGATGGAAGTTGGACACCATTTGCTAGTGGCACATCTGCTACATATAAAGGAAGTGAGGGAATAGCAGAACAATCATTTGTTGGTACTAATCAAGAAATAACGCAACAAGCAACTGCAGCTGGAATAAATCCAAGTAATCTATTTACTGGATTAGATAAATTTGTCCCAGAAGCAGATGATAATATTGACATTAGTCAGGGTTCTTCTTCTGTTTTACAAGGTGGACAAAGTAATTGGTTTAAAACATTTCAAGACTCTTATGTTTCTGGACAAGCTACAGTACAGCAAAGTATAGCCAAATTACTACAACAGCAAGCAGACATTACACAGGAAACAAGAGAGGGCTATCAAGATACTATTGACGAAGCAACTACTGGACTTGAAGAAGCCAAAGACAAACCTTATGGCGAAGAATTAGGAGAAGAACTTTCTGAGAAATATAAATTACAAGAAAAGATAGATAAGTTAGGCGAAATTGGCAATCAATTAGCTCAATTACAGGGAGCTTATGATGCTAGTGTGGCTCAAACAGAAATGTCTGGTATTACTATAGGGCAATCTCGTGGTGAATTAGCTCGTAAACAAAGAGAATATGCATCTAAGGCTACTGTATTACAAGCCCAAGGTGCTGTTATAACAGAACAATATAATTTAGTAAGTGATATAGTTGAAAAATATTATAATTCAGCAGAGAGTGAAAGAACTGCTGAGATTAGTCGTTATCAGAATTTATTAGATGTTGCTACAAGGGCAAAATTAGCTTTAAATACTGATGACAAAAATCAAATAACAACTCAAATAAATCTATTATTAGGAGAACAAGCTAAGCAAGAAGCTAACAAGGACAAGATAATGGCATTAGCTATTGACCCAAACACAGCTGAAGCATTCTTTAACTCTGGGGCATCATTAGATGATACTTATGAACAGATATTAGAAAAGATGTCACCATTTATGAGTGCATTTGCTAAAGCAGAAAGATTATCTGGTGTTGGTGGTGGTATTACTGGAGTAGAAAAAACAGAAATTGATATATTGGCAGAAATGTATAACAATGGAGAAAGTCTTGGTTCTATTGGAGCTACAAAAAAAGCACAAGTTGTAGCAAGAGCAAAAGAGCTAAAAGCAGAACAAGAAATAGTAGCACAAGAAGAACAAGTAAATGTATTAGAAAGCGACCCAAAACTAATTGCTGATATTATAAACGAAGCAGAATTATCTGGTCAAAGTTTAAGAGAAAGCACAAAAGAATTAGAGAGTCTTGGAATTTCTAAAGAAAAAATTAAAGAAGCGTTAAGGGTAAGAATTGAAACATTAGGAAAGCGTTCATTTTTTCAAAAGTTATTTGGAATTAAATAATAATTATGGGATATATTACGAATAAATTGGTTACTAAACCTATTTTAAATATACCTTCTATTGTTTCTCCGACAATTAAAACAGGTGGTTTTATAGCAAATAAAATCTTTGGAACGACCCAATTAGCTACAGAAGAACCAACAGAAAGAAAAGTATCTACATTTCAAAAGGTTTTAGGTCTATTACAAAGGGGCGAAACTGCTCCTTTTGTTATGAAATTATTACAGGGAGAAGGATTAGACGAAGCAAGTAAAGAATATTTCACAACTACGTTTGGAAAAGAACCAGAAAGAAGAACAACATATAGTGATGTATTGGGAGAAATAGGACTTAAGGTTGACGAGAATGACCCAAAGTTTTATCAAGTTACTGATAGGATTTTTTTTGGTTTAACTGGATTGATTGGTGATATATTTTTAGACCCAAAAACATATTTAACAGCAGGAATTGGTGGTGCTACAAAAATAATAGGTAAAGTTGGAGGAAAAACAGTTAAAGTTGCTGTTAGTAAAGCTGGTAAAAAGATTTTACAAAAAGCTATTCCTAAAGCTACGAAAGAAATAGGAGAAGAATTGCTTAAAAAAGGAATTAAAAAGACTGCTTCAGAAATAGCAGAGGCAGGATATAAAAGAGCAACAAGAGAATTTTTGCAAGAAGTATCTAAAAAAGGTGGAGAAAAATTAATAGCATTTGGCGGATTTAAGTTTATGGGAAAGCCTATATTGCCATCTGTTCAAAAAATGATTGGAAAAACCATTAAAAAAGGATTTCAAAAAATTCCTCTTGTTAAAAAACCAATTAGTTTTATAGAGAAAGCATTTGTTCCATTTTCAGAAATTAAAAAGATGCCAGAGGCACTTCAAGGACAAAAATATGTTGATGAATTTAACAAAATGATTAAGATAACTAGAGCAGAAGAAGCTATGAGAGTTACAGATGTAGTAGAGCTCGGAAAAGCTGCTAAAAAAGCAATCCCAAAGAAGAAGTTTTTAGGCATTGCTATTGGTCCTAAACCAAAGATTGGTGAAATAATTTCTGAAGCTATTGAAACTGGAGAAAGAACTGGAGTTAAAGTATTAGATGATATTGTTGATTTCGCTGGGATTAGACATTCTACTATAGCGGCAGAAGAAATGAAAAGAGGATTATTAAAAACAGAATTACCAGAATATTTAAGACATTTTTTAACAAAAGAGGGAAGAAAGTTTATTGATAAAGGTGGTAGTTTATCTCAATTATTACAATATAGTAAACCAATTAGGGTTCAATTAGGAGCAGCTAAAGGAAGGAAACTTACTAAAACTATTTCTGAAATCAATGAGATGATGACACCAATAATGAAGAAATCTGGCATTAAGGGCAATTTCTTTGAACCAGATTTTTTTAAAGCATTTTCTGGCAGAGAGATAGAACATATTAAAGCAAGAAATACTTATGATTTTTTTTCAGATATATCTCGTAGTATTGGAAAATCAACAGATAGTAAATCTTTAATAGAAGATGGCATAAGATATATGGACACTGGAATACCAGAATTAAAAGGAATAGCATTTCCAGAACCAATAGTTAAACATCTTAATCAAACTTACGATTTTATTATAAAAGAAGATACAGCTAAAGGGTTTTTAGGATTATATGATAAATTATTAGCATTTTGGAAAGGAACAGTTACTGGCGTTTGGCCTGCATTTCACGCAAGGAATTTTCAAGGAGGAATATTTAATAATTGGTTAGCTGGAGTTAAAAGTCCTACTGAATATATAAGAGCTGAAAAGATTATTAAAGGTGGAGCTGGTGAAATTACCACTACATTTGGACAAAAATACACATATAAACAAATAAGAAAACTTGTTGAAGATTTAGGTGTTACTGGTCAACCTGGAATGATAGATGTAATGAGAACAGTTGATGATTTGATTGCTAAGAAGAAAATAACTCAACTTCCAAGAGATGCTATGGAAGCAATAGAAAATAGATTAAGAATGCCTTTATTTGTAAATAAACTTATAAAAGGAAATACTCCTGCTGAAGCAGCACAACAAGTATTTAAGTTTCATTTTGATTATGCTCCAGAAGCATTAACATCTTTCGAAAGAAATGTATTGAGAAGATTTATCCCATTTTATAGATGGACTAGAGGCAACGTTCCTCTTCAAATTTCTCAGCTTATTCAACAACCTGGAAAATTTGCTGCCGTAGCTAAAATAAAAAGAGATTTCAATAAATTATCAGATGAACAAACAGTAATGAATGAAGAAAAGTATTTCCCAGATTGGATGAGAGAAATGCTTACATTTAGATTGCCTATGGAAGAAAAAAGTTATTGGTTACAACTTGATTTGCCAATGGAAGATATGGCTAAATTGCCTATAACAGAAGAAGGAACAAGGTCATTGGTATCAATGCTTTCGCCTATTCTTAAATATCCAATAGAGGTTATTGCCAACAGAAACATCTTTTTTCAATCTGATATAGTAGATAAAGATTTGCCACCAGAGATGCAAACTCGTTCAGTATCTAAATATTTAAAAGTATTACCAGAACCAATTAAGAAATGGCTTAATTTTAAAGATGGAATTAAATTGAATAAAAAAACAAATAAATTCGAGCCTTATTTTGAGATGGATTCTAAGAAACTTCACGCTATGCAAACATTTTTTGGTAGATTTTATTCTACTTTTCAACAAGCACTTTCAGAGGAATTACCTTGGTGGGCTACATTATCAAGACTTGTAGGCGGAATACCAATTAGAGAGATAAATGCAGAAGAACTTAAAGCTGCTTCTGAATCTAGAGAAACATACAAAGAACAAAAAGAAGCAACATATCTCAAACAGAGAGGATTGTTGCCATATAAAGGAAAAGGTTATCCTAAATCTCCTTTATTAGAAGAAAAAAAAGAAACAAATATATTGTTAAAATAAAAAAACCTTTTTAGGTTGCCGCCCATTAGCATTCTGTATATCTTATGCCTTTGGGCGGTTTTTTGTTAACATATTTGCTACTTCTAAATAATCATATATCCTGCCTATAGGGACTACTTCGTAGTTGCCTTTCTCATCATAGACACTTGTTTTTAATCCCATTGCCCACGCTTCAAACACAACTGTTCCCATAAAGATACTAGCTACTTCATCTGCTTTACGCATATAATCAATTATATTGGGTGTTTCTGGAAATATGGATACATATTTGGGTATTTCTCCTTTTAATCCACCGTGGTCTTTGCCTACAATCCACACTCTTGTGTCCTCATTAGCTCGTTCCATTAGCTTTAACAGGAACTTAGTTCTTAGGCTATCAATCGTACAAAGTGCTAATATCGTATAATTTGGCTGTTTCTCTCGTAGAACCTGCCATTTTTTTATATCTATGGGGATAGGTAATATATCTCCTTTAACTCCCCAGTAGTCCATTACCTGTTTACGTGGGAATAAGTATCCTTCAATTCTTGGGTCATCTATTGGCTTATCTAAATCTCCTTTTGAGTGGCACAAGTTATAGATAGTATCACACTCTATATGGTCTAGAAACTGGGGGAAGTTCTCTGATATAATAGCTAAGTCATACTTACCAAGCCAATCTCTATCAGTAAACTTATAGACTTTAATTCCTAGTTGCTCTAACCAGTATGTTATTTTACCACCAATTCTAAATCCAACGCAAACAACTTCGTGTCCTAATTCTTTTAATCCTTTGGCTAAATTGTAAGTATACATTGGTTGCCCAGTTAGGGTTTCCAATTCCATACTAGCTAATAGTATTTTCATATTTCTTTATATAATCTTTATAATCTCCTAACTTATAAGTACCTCCTTCAAAGTTGGTAACCGTCTTGATGTTATTCCACACCATATAATCATTGAAATATTCCCAGGCTCTATTGCGACACTTTTTATAATCTGGTGTTGCTACTGGCTTGTGGGTAATTATACATCGTGGTTCATATCCTATCTTCCATTTACTTTTATTAGTAAGAAAGAAAGCTGTATGTTCTGCTAGTTTTAGTCTTACATCCCAACCAGTTACTTCTCTTTTGGCTAAAAAGAAGTTAAATACAAAGTCTAATGGCTCTTGTGTTGATGGGATATATTTAAGATGTCCGTCTTTAAGCTCATATCTACCCTCGTAGTGTCTTATTTTGCCATCTTGTCTAATAACTCCACCAACTATATCATACCCTTCCTTTTTTAAAAGTTCTATTTTAGTTTCTGCTGTAAATTCAAAGTCATCATCTAACAAGAGATAGTATGGGGTTTTAACGTGTGATACTAGGTGATTTCTTCCCCAAGATAATCCATAATCATTTTTACTATCATCATAAACAAGTGGCTCTTGTTCAGGATAGTATTTCTTAATACTTTTTAATAGATTAGCAAGACACTCTGGTCGTTTAAATGTATGTATTATAAATGTTATATCTTGCATAATGTAATTATTATTTCTCTTTCTCTACTGGGGTCTAAATCTACTAAGAATATATCTTGCCATTTACCTAGAAGCATTTTGCCATTTTTAACTGGTATGGTTTCTGAGGTTTGAAAGAACAATGCTCTAATATGTGAATGTCCATTAAGCCTTTCTTCTGGTGGAACATCTCTATATTCTATTATATTGTGAGCATAAGAGCCAAATGATGGAGCTTGTTTGTTTAAAAACCTTTCATAATCTGTCTTTAAAAGAGTTTCATTCTCAAGTATTTTAATTCCACAAGTTGTATGTGTAGAGAATATATGTATTAACCCAGTAAAGTCTTTTGGTATCTCTATCATTTGAGTTATAAGTGTAAATATACCTTTTGTTTTTATTCTCATTATTTTTCTCATATTTCTATATTAGTTTTATCACTTCCATTTTTAATTAGTTCTATAATTTTATCAGCTACAAATTCTGGTGTTAAGAGTTTAGATTGGTCTTCATTTGGGAACAATCTCTTTCGCATTTTAGTAGCTGTCCTATGTAGTATAACTGAATATGCTTCTGTTCCTTCCTCTTTTAGGCTTTCTATTATAGATATAGCTCCTGCTTTTGAAGCACAATAACCAGCCCAACCAGCTCTACCTTTTAATCCAGCACTTGAAGCTATATTTATTACTTTCTTAACATTACTTATAGTGGCAGATTTACAGATATAATATAGACCAGTTAAATTAACATTTATCTCTTCGTTAAAGTCAAATACATTTCCAGCATTAATCGTAGCTGGTTTAATAACTCCAGCACAATTTATTATCACATCTGGTTTATATGAACTGATTGAGTTTGATAAATAACCATAATGTGTTATATCTGTGTTATCCAACTTAACATCTATTTTTTCCGAGATAGCTTTGGCAATATCACTATTACCACCAAAAATTATTATTCGCATAAGGCTTTAATTATTTTTAAATCTTCTGGATAAGTTAATTTGTGGAGATTTATCCCACCACCAATTATCATAGGAGTAATATTATATCTTTCGTAAATCAATGTTGTGTCGTCTGTCGCATTTTGCCCTTTGTTGAACCTGTGTGCTTCTTTTAACATTTTAGTATCAAATGCTTGGGGAACTTGTAATGCCATTAGTCCATTTCTCTTCCACCATTGATGACTATACATTGTATCACTTGGCGTAATTCCAAAACTAACAGTAGGATATTCTAAAATAGCTTCTTTAATCTTTTCTACTTGTTCTTCTGTTACTAATGGTCTTGAAGCATCAAATATAACAACTCTATCGCCTGTAATATGTTTTAATCCTATCCTAACACTCTCTTGCCTTGTCTTACCACCTTTAAAATCTACACCAACAACTACAACTTCGTCTAAACATTTTTTGGCAATATCATAACTCCATTGCCAAATAGGTTTTTCTTTTAATTGAATAAATTGTTTCTTCTCACCAAATCTGATACCATTACCAGCGGCAAGAATAAGTCCACTAAATTTCGTCATAATGTTTTCTTACTACTTTGTTTTGTTCTTGGTTAACACAAGAATAGTCTTTGCGATGTATCTTGGTTTTCCAATCACCATATTTATAAGTTAGATACTCTTCTATTGGTCCAGGAACTAAAAAATCCATATCATAAAACTTTATAGGTTCTAAGTTTTCGTAAAAATGAGCAGGAACAACACAATAACTATGTATTTGATTTCCGCTATATAGGTGAGAAAAATATTCTTCTCCTTGTTTTTTATAAAAGAATACATCAACCTTACTGCCATTACGGGTTAATGCTATTTCCATTTGCCAACTATCGTGTAATTCAAAGCCTTTTTCTTTTGCTAACTTAATTATATATTCCTTGTGTTCTATATTGTTATAGGTACAACACAAATCAATATCGTTCTCATCTCCCTCACAGAAGTCTTTATCCCTATAAGCCCCAAGACAAGTTCCACCATCAAGCCATCCTACTATTTTAAGACTATCAAGAATTTCTTTAATATCTCTTAAGTTTTTGACTGCCTCTTCTTTAATCATAAACTTAATCGTTCAATTATTGAGTGTATGCCTTCTGGTGTCGCTTTTATTTCGCCAGAGGGTTCTAAATATCCTTTTCTACGCATTCCATTAACACGGCAATGAATTGCTTGTCTTGAAATACCGAAATGTTTGCCTAATTTTTCCATTGAACAAGGATTTTTAACTATTTTGTCAAAAACTGCTCTTTGTTTATCAGTTAGTCGTTTTAGTATCATTTTATCTTTGATTTAAAGGGTTTATAATAAAGAGTTGACTTAGATTATCACTCAACATACAATTCTACTCACAGGGCTGTTTAAATGAATATAAAGGCATAACTATTCTAAATAAGCATTTATAATATTAAGAAGTGCCGTTTCAGGCTCAATTTCACTAATATCTTTACAATCACATTCTTTCAGTAAACTTTTAGCAGATTTTTTAAGTGCTTCCTTAATTGGCTTTTCCCATTCTTTCCAAATCAAAAGATGTTTTAAAATATCACTTGTCATTTTAAGGTCATCAAAAAACTCTTTATTTGTTTTCATTTTTTTTAGGTTATAGTAAATAAAGTGAAATGGTTATTAGGTTAAACCTAATGTTTAGTTCCCGAAATAAACATTTCAACATCCCATTCGTACCAATTAGGTTCACCTTTTTTGTCAATGCCGTGAGCTGAGCAGAACATATAGTCTATAAAGTCTTCCCATTTTCCACCTGCTTTTTTAATTAGTTGTTTTGCTTTTTTTGTTGTCATAATATTCGCTTAAATCTTTAAAATTCTCTGGTTCTCCTCCCTTTCTAAGATATGCTTTCCCGCCATCTACAAAGATAGCACCACACTTACACCAAACAAAATCGTGACGGTATTTACTTTCAATAATATCACCACACTTTTTACACTTTGCTTTATTTATTTCTATTTCTTTCATATTTTTGTGTCATTAACCAAGCCATTTTAATTATAGTAAATATAGATGCCCATTTTTTATGTTTTCTCCATTGAGTTTTAAATCTTTTATAAAATCTGATAATTCTCATAAAATGTATGGTTTTAAAACAGGAATGTGATTAAATAGGGGTTTCCTGCGTAAAAAATGTATGGTTTTATAATATTTGAACTAATAATCCCCATTTTTGGGTATTATTAGCTTATAAGTTTTCTGACTAAAATTGCTGTTTTGGTTTATAACTTTTTATATGTAAAGTTATGCGTTTATCTTTACATACACTAATCCTTATTATAACTTCATCGTATATAATCGGATATAATCAGATGTATCTTATAATATACAATAAGTGTATATCATTGTAATCCTGTTCGTTCCTATATTTAGGAACTTATGGAGATAAATCGGTATTTCCGACTTATGTCATAAATGACATATGTTAGAAACGAACTTGTGGTCACAATTTGTGACCTCAAGATTCCTTATACTCTACAATATGTGGAGTATAATTACTCATCGATAATTTCAGCATCTTTTTCTAAAACAACTCGCAAATTCCAAGTATTATGTTTTGAATAAAACTCTTCTAATCCAGTTTCTTTAATAAAATAAAACATATCTTGCAATGCCTTGTACTTGCTTTTTTGAGCTTTAACTTCTTCTTGGTTATCGTCATAAGTAAATGCTTGTTGTCGCCAATGAATTACATTTTTGCCATTGTCGTCTAACCAGTAATCTTTCCATTCTATAAGCCAGCCATTATCTATGTAATGTATTTTAATTTTTGGTTGTTCCATATTATTTTTTAATTAAATTATATAAATCATCATAATTCTCAAATGGTAGTTTTTTGCCTTTTTTGTCAGTAATAATTTCCTTTCTGGTAAACTTACAATTTCGCTCATAGAGAAAATAACCTATCCAATCAGCTTTATCCTTCATTGCTATGCTTAATGTAACAACCACAAGAGTTTCATATCTGCCAAAACTAATATAATTCCAATCTGGATTAAATTTCTTAAATGCTTTATTTAGTTCTTTTTCGTCTTTTTTAATTGCCACTAACTCTGACAATATTTTTGTAAATTCTTTTTTGGTCATAATATTTTATTTAATAATCCGAAAATCACTTAGGTCAGACCATCGTTTTGGGTCTGGGTCTTCACCCGTTAATGCTCTAATTTCAACCCTTAAATTTCCCCAACAATACTTTGAGGCAAAGCTATTTATATCCCACATTTCATCATCTTCTCCAAAAACAAATAAGAGCTTTTGTTTATTGTAATTGTCGTAACATTGAATTTTCATATAATTATTGTTTAATATATTAGGCTTATGTATAATTTAGTGGACAAACCTGGGACTTGCACCCAGGATGGAATTTTGCTCCCTTGTACTTCAGGAGATTATTATCCTGTTCTACGATGTAACCTGCATCGCATTTTAACGTCTCCTTTTCCGCCATTTGTCCAATACTGTACATATCTGTACACTATAATAATTCTTATTCGGGCAGGTACTGAGTGCGACCCAGATATAGCCATCACCTTAGCGATAGGGTCTGACGACCCGCTATATAATAGTTTACCGCTTATTACAGTTATCACTAAGGCTTTCCGTCCTAACGGTCGATAGTCCCTTAGCTTCGTGCGTACGCTGGCGGTGACGGGGCTTTCACCCCACTATTACCTGCCCATAGAGCTTTACTAGCATATCATATAGATAACGTTCAGCTCTTTATGGCTCTCAAAGGACTTTATGAGTATTTAAGAGTATTAAGGGCTACCGAGAGCTCCACAACCTTACTCACCATTGTTATAAGTTAGTACTAAGTTATGACAAACTATGTCGCAAGTTAGTACCTAATTGTAAAAGTTGGGCAGGAATTTCACCTGCCCGATTGGTTACTTGCCATTAACCAAGATAGGAGCTGTGATAGTAAGACCCCTGTCTCTATCGAAAAGGAAGAATGATTGTCTTGCTGTTTCGTAATCTGCTTTAATGCGTAAAGCAAATGCGTTATAACCGATAAGTGAACCATTACACACCCAGTTTCCAAGGTTCTTCAACTGATGAAAATGAGCAAATACATCAAGGTCTGCGTGCCTTGCTTTGTTCCACTGTGCTATTGCCTTATTGGCAGGAATTGTTATTCCTCCAATACCACCAGCATATCTGATTGCGTGTCCGTGATGAAATCTTATGACTTTACCATAGATGTCAAGATAGCAGTGATAACCTTTAGAGACAATAACTTTTACTCTCCTGTTCTTCTCGTAGCGTTTTGCGATAGAGCGATACATAAAGTATTCAAGAGAGTTTCCTGACTCAGTAGAATAATGAACTTGCTTTGTGATACGAGAATGATTACCAGAAACACAAGGAATGATTATCTTAGCGTCTGAATTCTTAAGCAGAAAATCAATACCAGATACAATCTTTTCATATACAGCCCATATAGCGTCTATGGGTCGCAATGAACAGTTCTCAAGGAACTCCTCGTGAATGTTGCCAGAAATGAAATCACCAAGCAAAGCTAAGACGATGTTCTTAATCTTAACATCTCTTCTGGTCATATTGAACAATTTTAATCCGTGCGTAAAGAAATTTACAATTCTTTGATGAGCAATTCTTAGATTATACTTGTTCAAACCAGAAACAGTATCAAGTTTCACGGTTTCTTCGTAATGCCAATCACTTGCGATAAAAAAAGCAGTTGCCTCAGAAGTATCTTTGCCTTCAGGAACGATAGAAACAATGTGTGGTTTTTCGCCTAAACGATAAACTGCACTTCTTTCCTTCTTCAGAATTTCAATTTGATTTAACAGATACTGATACTTCTTGCTGATGTTTTTAGTTTTCTGCTTCGCAACTTTCTTAACTTCATCAATTTCAACCTGTTTATCAATGGGAACATTTACTGGCACTAATCTTGACCTATGTAATCCAAGACGATACATTTTCCTTTCGACACTATCAATACTTCTATCCAACTTTTTGGCAAGGTCTGGATTTGTCATTAGAGTGAAGTTTTTTTTCAAAACTTTAACTTCATCTTTTGACCATTTTCCTTTTTTCATAATTACTCCTTTTAGAGGTTAATGTTTACCTCCTTATTTGATTTCGTTATGAAATCTTTTTTAAAAGACCTTTATATTAAACTTAATTAGCTTTTATATTTACTAAACAATAATGTCAAACTGTTTAAAATATCCTATTGATATTAAATAGTTTATAACTTTATCATATTCTTCTTTTAAAATTTCTTCAGGTAAAATTGGACCATTTTTTAAACTCTCTTCTATTTTTTTACTAATCGTCATAATATTATAATTAAACTTAATTAGCTTTAGAGGGCGAGGTAGGAATCGAACCTACGGCATAAGTTCTTTAAGGTGTACACCTGTTGACTTATGTTCTACCATTGAACT
>Ga0222697_1000723_pt1 | contig 13569 bp, 38 predicted proteins | sample AntAcemetage1402_FD_179835 | JGI IMG/M metagenome (GOLD analysis project Ga0222697, IMG submission 179835) | Saline water microbial communities from Ace Lake, Antarctica - #1402 | ecosystem: Environmental > Aquatic > Non-marine Saline and Alkaline > Saline | place: Antarctica: Ace Lake... | reverse complement strand
ACCAGAGAAGGTCAAGCAGGAAATAGAGTTTACGGACTTTCCACTTGAGAGTATAAAGTTTTATCTTATTGATAAGGTGTTGTTGTTACCGAGTGAATACTAAAAGGAGGGTTTATGTTTAGGTGGACGATAAAAGAATTACAAGAGTATTCTGATTTAGAAATAATAAGGGGTGTATTAGTAGAGCGTCAAGAAACATTAACAAATATGTATTCTCCTTTGAGTAAGAAACTAAAAGAATTATATAGCAAAGTAGATATAAAGATAAAAAAAGGTAGGAAAAACATTTAAACAGAACAAGACAGGGCAGACTAATGGAGGTCTTATAACAGGAGGTATAAAATGAGCCGATACCAGATAATAAACTGGCTACACGCAAGGAAACATTATAGCGTTGCGTGGCTTGAGGGTAAGAGGACAGAGGTTCTACTGGCGATATACTTTAAGACATTGAGAGGTAACAAATGACAACAGACAAGAGAAAAGATTGTGAATATGGAGATAACAACGGAGATAATAAACTTTGGTGTTATATGTTTTGTATAGGTGTAAATGGTGATTGTTGTAATTGTGCCAAATTTAAACAAAAGGAGATAACAAAATGAAACTATCTTTCAAGGAGGGCTTTAACAGGGTAATATATCCTTGTAGTGCTACTGTTAAATTTGACGGAACTTTTCAAGTGATACGGAACGGAAACACAGGTATATCCAAAAGAGGAGTGAAACGACACCTGCCTTTCCTATATACTCCGAGTGATAAGGTTTTCTATGCTGAATTGATAAGAGGTGAAGGCAAGAATAGGTATGAGGAGTTTGCGAGTGATAGTAAGGAGGAATATAAGATAGTGCTACTGGATCGGGAGGGTGCTGATAACTACGAGGATAGGATAGAAAGTCTGGCACAGTATAGAAACGAGTGGACAATAATCCCTAATGTTAGAACCTTTAATAATAGGGAAGGTCTGGAAAGATACTTTGACCAAGTTGTTAAACTGGGCTACGAGGGTATTGTTGCCAAGTGTAATGGTTACAGGGTAAAGATTAAGAAAGATTATACCATAGAGTTAGTTGTTAAGGGTATATCAAAGACCAAAAGTGCTTGTCTACTGGGGGGTTTTACGGAGAATTATTGTAATGCCTCTACCCTGGGGAAATCTTCGCTATTACAGGCGATTAGAGGGCTTAAAGTTATTGGAGATACACAAGACCACTACTTAATTGAACCTAAAATAGTTGTGGAAGTTAAGCATTATGGGATTATAAAGAACGGAAGGATTGCATTTAGAAATCCAGATGTATTGAGAGTTAGGTTTGATAAAGACGCAAGAGATATAAAGGAGGTCAAGTGAAATGGATTTTAGTGCTTGAGGTTAATGACGGATTTATGGAGGCAACAAAAGGTATTGATTATAAGGTTATATCAATAAAGAAAGGAAGTGGAAAAGTGGGTGCTATGAAAAAGTTGTATGGAGGTAAGATAAGGGCAGACGAGAACGGGGAGGCAGAGATAATAACAGACGAGTTTGAGGGTATGGATAGTTTTCAGAAAGACCAACATATTGCTGATGTGCAAGGGTTACTATAAAAGGAGAGTTAAATGGTAAAGCAGAAAAGTGATTTAAAGGTAAGTGATATAGCAAAGAAAACAAAGGGTTACAAGGAAAGACTTGTCTTTACAGGTGGAGGATTATCAATAGACGCAGAGATAAGGTATGAAAGGATAAATGCCAAGAAGATACTGGCAGAGAGGTTTGAGGTTATAAGAAAATCTCCTAACGGAGAGGTTTGTAAGGGTTCTTATGTGGATAGCCAAGACAGAGAGGTAAGACCGCGATCGCTTATATATCTTACGGAAAAAGGAAAAGAAATTGACAAAAAAGAAACACAGGAGTTTATGATAGACAAAGTGAAAGGCACGGAACAGGCGATAGAAAAGACAAGGTTCTTGAAGTATGTCAAGAGTGTGCCTAAAGAGGTAATGGATAACTGGCTCATAGAGAACGAGTTTGAGATATGGAGTGAAACTAATTCTTATGGGTTACTGGAGATAGCCAAGCACCTTGACAAGAGCAAAGAGGTGGCAGTCTTTAGGTTCAGTAATGGCACGATATACAATGCGTTTGTTTATCCTGTCTGGGTTAATGGGAGTAAGTTTATCTTCTTAATGAGTGTATGCAGGATTAAGAAATTGGAGAACCTTAATAATGTCATGGAAATAGCACAGGCGAACCAAGTCAAGAAGTTAAGTATGGCAACAATGGTAGAGGAGGTTTAAAGTGTGTAGACTGAATAAGGATTTAGTTGAGCATAGGTATAAAACTTGTGGCTATGGACAACCTGTTTATACAATAGACGGACACTATGACGAGGTGGCTTGTGAACATCAGAAGTCAACAGGGTTTTGTGGAGAGCAACATTGTCCGTTATTAGAGTTGGATAATTAAACTGGTGTGGGCAGGGTTGTTAGACCCAACAAGTAAGAGAGTATTTACTTGTCCTTTCTCCCTGTCCACCCAACCTTTAATGGAGGAGAGAAATGAAACATAAACCGTATCAAGAGGTAATCGTTAAAGGAGAAACTTATTGGGATTATAGCTTTAAGATTAAAGGGATTATATATGAAATATCAGTTGACCAAAATACTGGTATATTATATATAAACAAAGATGAAGACCAAAACAAAAGTATTTAACCCCTTATCACAATGGCTTTAGTGTTGTTTTTCTTTATAAACCTATGCGAAGCATTAGACACAAGAAAAGGAGGATAGGCAAGTGGATAATATCTGGGAGGTGTCAATAAGTTTTAAGACCAAAGAGGATAATAAACTTATGAATTGGCAGGAGGAGAGATTAGCAGTAAAAGCTATGGTTAAGAAAGCGTTTAAGAGTGTAGGTGTAGAGGTTTCAGTTGATGAAATCAGAGAGGCATAAAATGACACCATTAGAATTAAAGGCAATACTGGCAATAGCAGAGGAGTTAAGAGGTATTAAAGAGGAATTAGTTAAGATAGAGGAGGCGATTCGTGCCACAGGATAAAAATAGGATAAGAGCAGACCAGTTATTTGAAAGAGCAGGAAACCTTAAAGGATTATTTCATACCAGAGCGTTCTGGTTATGCTATGTCTATGGAACAATGAAATCTTCTATGACCGAACGACATTTAGACTTAATGGAAAAAGACCTGGAGAAGTGCGAAAATGCAAGTAAACAGGAGTAATCGCAAGAGGAAAGAGGATATGATAGATGACAACCTTATTATAAGCAACAAGGAGAAAAAGCGTATAAATAGGCGTTGGCAGTATCTAAAAATAAAGTATGGATTACCACAAACTAAAAGAGGAGGGTTCTAATGCTTACATTACAAATGTTAAAAGATATTAAACCCAATACCATATTCGCAACAGGTATAGCAAAAGATGAAGCAGGTGGTTTACATATGGCTAATACAGGCAGAGAATTAAGGTGGATAGCAACAAGAGGAGGAATACACGATTGGGCTATTTATTGCCATTTTTCAGATAGAACAGAGGAGTGGATTAAAAGTTATGGAGATAAGGTCAATAGCGCAGAGCATATCAAAAGGTTAGTGCCTTGTGATAATGAAGCATTTGAAATGTATAGGTATTAAAAAAAGGAGGTTCTAATGAAATCCAAATGTGTTATGGATTATACACCACAACTGGATAAGGAGGAAATGGCGATCGCTCTGGTGCAGAAACAGGTGAGGATAGACAAGGTTCAGAGGAAGATAGACAATTTAAAGAAACAGGAGAAGTATAAGGAACTCCAAGAAATGTATCGGCTACACCTTACGACTTATCTTACTGCGAAACCTACGGACAAGCATATTAAGGAATTGATACAGAAGTTTTGCTTGAAGATTAACACGGAGGCCTGTAAGTTTCTCTTGAGGTGCTATGGAGTGCCTTTTAAGGTAAAAGATATGTATAGTCAGACATATAAAGAAGGAGTAGCAAAGGTATTAGAGGATATTGTCCGGACACCAGAGCAGTTAGCCAGGCTAATACTATACTTAGATAGGCAACCTTATAATATCAGTATCAATAATCTGGATAACATAAAGGGTTATATGAGGAGGTTAAAATGAAACTGGTTATTGAAGTAATAGATAAAGCACAGGCAGTTAACGCTATTAAGACTATAAAGTCTGTTTTTGAGATAGTTACAGAGAAGATAGACTTTGAGGGTTTCTTAATGGAGAAACACGCAGAGCAATATGTTGGCACAAAGGATTGTATGGTTGATGACTTCCCAGAGTGGTTAGGAGATTTAGACCCAGAGGATTTAATTAAATACGGTAATCAGTATGCCGAGAAAATGAGGTTAAAATGAAAAGAAGAATTATTATTATATGTATATGTATACTATTCCTTTATCCTTCCCTTTGTTGGGGAGAATTAGGAGGCGCAGTAAAACTCGGCTATGTGGAATATAGCGAGGAAAGACCCTCTGAATACACAGGGAATAACTGCTATGACAGCGAAATGGCTTATGGAGGGTTTGTAAGGTGGGTAAAGAATAAGTGGATAGTAAGGGCTGATGTTGACTTTAATAAGACAGGGAATACCTTTCAGAATAGCATACCCTATCCTTATGAACAAATAGAATTAAGACAGACTAACTACTCTTTATGTGTAGGCAGGTATTTCTCTTATCTCTATCTCTTAGGTGGAATATGTTATACCAATAATTATGGTGAGATAGAACAATACCCTGCTAACCCTTTTGATTATGAGTTTAAAGATAGTTGGGGAAAGGTGTTAATCGTTGGTACTGAAAAGAGGTTTGGGCGTAGCTTTGTATTTTTAGAGGGTAAATATACTTGGCAGGATTTGGAGGTTTTGAACATTACCGAAGATGTGGATAGGTTAGGGGTGTATGTAGGTATAGGTGTTAACTTTTAGGAGGTAGTTATGTTGCTCAAAGACCATAAGGATTTTCCGAAGAAGAAAGAAGTTAATCTAATACCATTAAAACAAGGAGAAGTTGTAGTAGGGTTTTATGAAAAAAATGATAAAGACCAAGAAGTAGGTTTCAACAAAGCCCTTAACATCTGTGGTGAAATAGAAGTCTTAGAGAGATTGGATTTTACTATTTTTAAATCGCTTGTATCTGATATTATATGTAAAATAGTTGTTTTTTGTAATGCTAAAATAAGTGAGGAAGCCTTAAATGATTTAGCAAATACATATACAGATAAAGCCTTACAGAAGTTTGGCACACCTAAGATAGACGAGGGGAAGATAGAAAAAATAATTTTAGAAAATGGATATGATATTGGTGGTTGTGGACTTGGGGTAAATAGCAAGGATTTAGCCAAAGCAATAGCTAAAGAAATGAGAGGTGATTAGCCCTTGACAAGTAAACTTTCATAGTGTAATATAGCATTATGAAAGGCGTGAATTTTAAAACCGATATTTCTATTGTTATTCCAGCCCCAGAGGTTACCTTCATCGGTAGGTTCACGCCAACAGTTAATAATAACTGTCACCTTATGGGGCTTTCTTATTATCAAAAATATTATCAAAAGCATAGAAAGGAAAAATTGAAATACAGTAAAAAATACTATATTAAAAATAGAAGTTTAAGAATACTACAAATCAGAAAATATAATAACACTATCGAAGGTAAAACATTAAAAATATCAAATAGTCAAAAATATTATATAAAAAACAGAATTGCAAAATTACTATACCGACAAAAATATCGCAAAGAAAATAGAGAAAAATGTAAATTTCACGACCAAAAACGATATTTAGCAAAGAAAAACGCTGGTAAGTTATCTTTAAAAACTATTCAATTAGTTTACGAGGATAACATAAAAAGGTTTGGAACACTCACCTGTTATCTTTGTTTACACCCTATCAAATTTTGTAAAGACCATTTAGAGCATAAAACACCATTAAGTCGTGGTGGAACAAATGAATATAATAATTTAGCAGTTGCTTGTCAAAAGTGTAATCTTAAAAAATATAATAAAACAGAAGAAGAATTTAGGAGGCGTAAATGACTAAGAAAATTCCAACTCGTCGCAACGGGTATTATTATAAGGAAATAAATGGTATCTGGCAACTTGACGACCCTTATGTAAGTGTAACAAAAGTTTTAGGAGATGTATTAAATAAACCTGCCCTTATTTATTGGACAGGGAAACGCGCAAGTGATATTGCCCTCCGGGACCCTAATCTTAATACAGATGAAGTAATGGCTACATTGAAGATGGAACAGAAGGAGAACCAGGAGAGAGGTAGGTCAATCCACGATGTAGCAGAGAAATTAGTTAACACAGGAAGATATACTCCAATAGGAAAATACTTTGAGTATTGCGAGGCACTTCGTAAATGGTATGAAGCGACCAAGCCAGTATGTTTAAATAGTGAGTTTATAATATGGAACGATAGAATAAAGGTAGCAGGGAGGCCAGACCTGTTATGCACTATCAATGGAAAGACTTGTCTGGTTGATTATAAGAGTGGCAAGGCGATCTATAAGGAGGCAGGTTTACAGTTAGGGTTCTATGGAGATACATTAAAGGAGAATAAGATAGTAGATGTAAATAGGAGAATAGTGGTGTTATTGATGGAAACAGGAGAATTTATTACTAAAGATGTTAATGACGAGATATGGGAATTTGAATATGTGCTTGAGGTCTGGAAGTGGTTGAAGAAGAAAGGCTTTTAGGCTTTTTCTTTATTTTTTTCTTATAAACCTAAACGGAGTTTTAGACACAGGGAGAACTAAATGGGATTAACTAAAGCAGATATGTATGATAAAAAAGGTAAGTGTATATTGCCTTTTGGACCAGTAGCCAAGAAATATAGATCAAGAAGTAAATATTGTCCTCTTACAGAAGATAAAAAGCATGTTGACCAAGCATTGAGGAGAGGTGCTAAAATTATGTGTTCTTGTGAAATTCCTCAATTAACAGGAACTCATACTGTTCCAGAGATTTGTAAGAAATATGGGAAATTGCCCTGTATGTGGTTCAGAGTTAAAGGAAGAAAAGGTTAGAAATTGACAGGGCAGATAATTCTAAAGGTTATACCCTTATGAATATGATCCTTGCTTGTCCAATCTGTAATGAGGTAAAAGGAAGAATACTCACAAGAAAAGAAATGTTTGAAATAGGTTTAGTTCTCCAGAAAAACTGGGAACAACGATTAAAGGAGGAAGATTATGCTACCGATTGAAAAATCTGGTATAGAAAGGAGAATACAGAAACAGAATATCTTGATATATGGGAGGGCTAAAATAGGTAAATCTACACTTGCTTCACAATTCCCTAACCCATTATTTCTTGCAACAGAACCAGGGTTAAATCATTTAAGTGTTTTTAAGGTAAATATTAACTCGTGGGAAAAGTTTTTAGAGGCGTGTAAAGATATAACAGATGGTAAACATAAGTTTGAAACAATAATTATAGACACCTGTGATAACCTTGTTGTTTACTGTTCAGATTATATCTGTCGTAATAATGGAATTAAACACCCTTCTGAATTGGCTCACGGTAGAGGGTGGAATTTGATAACAACTGAACTAACACGGACTATTACAAAGTTAGCAGGTTTACCGTATGGTCTTGTTATGATTTCTCACTCTGATTTAATAGAGGTGGAAACTCGCACAAAGAAATTTCATAGATACACAATTTCTATAGGAGGCAAAAATAGAAATCTGTTCCTTAATATGACAGATTTAATTCTGTTTATAGATAGTGAAGTAAGTAAAGATGGTAATGAAAAACGATTTATCCGCACGAAACCCTCTATGTATTGGGAGGCAGGAGATCGCTCTAACGTTCTCCCTGAAATCATTAAATTAGATTATAGCGAATTAAATAAATATTTCAAGTCTTGATAATGTAGCAAACCTATGGTAACATACAGGTATAAACCATAGGAGGTCTTATGAGAATATGTAAAAAATGTGGAGAAGAAAAAGAGTTAAAAGATTTTTACTTTAGAAACAAAAAAAGGGGGTGGAGAAACCACACTTGTAAAAGTTGTAAAAATAGTTATATGAGACAATTTAATAGAACCCATAAGTATAAAAAAGTATGTGAAAATTGTGGAAAAAAGTTTTTAGGAAGTAAGAAAATAACACGATTTTGTTCTGGAACTTGTCAAAATACAGGTAGATTTAATCCTACTTGGAAAGGAGGAATAAAAAGAGATAAGGGATATGTTTATTTGTTAGTTAAAAACCACCCGCGTGCCAGTGCTGGCTATGTATCTGAACACCGATTGGTAATGGAGAAAAAATTGGGTAGGTATTTAAAACCAAATGAACTTGTCTACCATAAAAATGGCGTTAAAAGTGATAACCGAATAGAAAACTTGGAAATTATACAAGTTATTAAACACCCAGATTTTCATACTGGTAAAGTAACTTGTCCATATTGCCATGAAAAGTTTTCTATCAAATAACCGAAGGAGGACAAAATGGAATTACCAGGCTTATCGGGATATAAGCCCCAAAAGGTTCAAGACGGATTTGATATTATCAAGGCAACTGTAAACTGTGGGTTTGAATACTGCAGGTTTGAGGAAACCAAAGATGGTGTGAGGTATCTGGGTTATGAACTTATAATTCTTGGTCCGGATAACATAGGCAGGAAACTCTGGAAAAGGTTTTACCTTGATAATGAAGGTAACATGAAGAAACTTGCTGATATGGTTTTTACCTTGTTAGCAAAGGAGTTTTCTACAGAGGAAGATTTGGCGCTGTTGCTTGATGAGATCTGTGAGTGTGTAGTAAAGGTAAGGGCTTGGGGCTGGACACCAGATACTGATGTAGATGGTAATCCTATAGCTGAGAACAAACAACAGGCAAGACAGCAACATATCATTAAAGGTATTGCTGATAACGGTGCGTCTGCAGGTAACCCATCGTTTTAACTTAGGAGGTCGTATGATATTTGAGTTAGGGTTATCCACAAGACAAAGAAAGTGTGGTATGTGTGCAAGGACAATAGAGAAAAGAGAACAACACTTTACCCTAACTCAATATGACCCAGAAGTTCCTTATCCTATCAAGAAAAACATCTGTAGATATTGTGCCAGTAGAGTAACAGAAGATGAATTCCTAAAGTTTTTAAAGGAGTTAGTTTCTAAACTTACTATACTTAAATTGAACAATGCACATATGCTACAGGTTAAACAAGAGGAAGGTAAAGAAAGTGTCTTTTAACCTTGGCTTTATGTTGTTTCATTACAAACCTATCGCGCGTTAGCGCGATTAAACCTTGCTTGGAGATTTTATCAAGATACTCATAGATAATAGAGAACAAAAGGAACTTGTGTTTAATCACCCTAATATCACCGAGGTTATTCATACTACTCTTCCCTATGGAGATTATAGGGCAGAATTCATAGATGGGTATAGACCACCCTTTGTATTTGAAAGAAAGGGATTAGGGGATTTGTTTGGTTCATTGTCAAAAGGTTATAAACGTCTAAAGAAACGAATAAACCAGGCAATAGATGATAATGTGGTATTTATCATTATAATTGAAGCATCTCTTACTAAAATCGGTAAGGGATATAAGCACTCCTCAAGAGGAGGTAATGAGATAATACAACAGTTATTTACTCTAATGATTAAACACAAGATTCCTTTTGTTTGCTGTAGTAATGCAACAGAAATGAGTAATTGGATAGCAGAGTTCTATTCCGCTTTAGGAAGAGAAAAGATACGAAAGGAGAAAGAAAATGGACGAAAAAATATGTCCGATACTAAACAGTAGCAGGAGTAAGTTAGATGTTGAACCAATGGTGAAGTGTCAAAAAGGAAATTGTATGTTGTGGGTTGTTGAAACCATAGAGAAATTAGTTGAACCAGTTGAAGGCAGTTCAATAGGTAAAACTTATAAAACAGAAACTATCTACGCAGGTTGTGGATTAAATGGGAGAAGATAATGACACTACAAAAATATATAATATGTCCAAGTTGTTTTGATGTAATAGAAGGTATCATAGGTCAAGAAATGCCAAGTTGCGTTCAATGTTCTTCAAAAATTAGGAAGATGAAATATATACCAGTAAACATACACGACACTATTTTCTTGAACATCTTAAGAGAACTAAAGAAAAGTAATGTCAACAAAGGCTGATCATCTACCTTTAAGGTATTATACAGGTAGTAAGTTACTGGAAATCAACGAGGACAAGTCAGAGGCAATAATAGAAGATGTCCTCTTTGAAAACGACTACATAATGTTAGTGGCGCCTCCTAAAATGGGTAAGACTATTCTGTCTATTCAGATGGCTTGTGCCTTATCAAGTGGCACTTCTTTCCTTAATACCTTTCAAGTGCCTAAACCTCAAATGGTGTGGTATTTTGCTACGGAAGGCAAAGACGAAGATATTAAGGATAGGTTTACGCGCATAAGTAAACTTACTCCTTTAAACCCAGATAACATAGTGCTTATCTGTTCTTCTTCCTTTAGGTTCAATACCCACGATGGAAAGAGTTATCTGGACTACCTTTTTAAGCACCTGGAGAACAAGTTGCCAAAGGTTATCTTTGTTGACGCACTATACAGGGCTATAAAGGGTTCTCTTAAAGATGATAAAGATGTAAATGAGTTTCATTATATAATGGGAAGTTTCGCAGAGAAGTGCGACGCAGCTACGGTCTTGGTTCACCATTTGGCAAGGCCTATGAAGTTACAAGATGGAAGGGTTGCAGACCAGACAGGAGAAGACGCTTATGGGAGTAGGTTCTTGATAGCGAGTGTTGACCATTGTTTCAGTCTGGAGAGGTTTAAGAAAGATATGGACTCAAGGGATAGGTTCTTAAGGTGTTCTGCGCAGAGAAGTGGCAAGATAATAGATGATGTCCGGTTGAAGTTGATACAACCAGATCCATTAGGGTTTACTGTAGTGTCTTCTCATTCAGAGGAGAAAAAATTGATGATTAAGTATCTGGGAACTTGTGATGGTGCTAATGTTGATGATATATTAAGGGTGACTAAGTTATCCAGAACTGTGGTATATAGTGTGTTAAAGGAATTACAAGATGAAGGTAAGGTGTCTAAGGAGGGTAAGAAGATGAAGGTGTATAGGTTGATATAATGATAGACGATAAACTTAAAGAGGTGTTGGAAGAATTTGCTGTAAGTTGGCATGGGTCAAGTGAGGGGTTTGGCAACAGAACAACAGAAGAAGTTTATAAAGATTCTATCTTCGCCATTAAGAAGATAGTGAGGGAGAGTTTGCCGAAGGAGAAGAAAGTAAAGATAATCACAGATGAAATAGTAAGGGGTAGGGAGTGGAATGCTTGTCTTGACGAAATAAAGAAGGAATGGAGATGAGTGATGTGTCCAGACCCAAAAGTAAGCCATCTGTTCATGTGTCCAGATGTGTACTTAAAGTATTTAATATATTAACTCGCGTACACATACACCAATACCACTTAAAGCCTTATAAACAAAGGGATAATGTGTCCAGAGGAAAAAAGGCCCTTTCTTCCCTTTTTCTATGTGTCCAGAGGGAATTTCCTATATCCTACTTGGACACAAAAAATGGGGTGGTTTATAAGGGAAATATGATGAAAACTGTCATTAAGTTATTGAAGTATAAGCCTGGACACATAAGTCTAATAATAGCAAGGTTTACGAGAATTAAGATTGATGTGTCCAAAGAAGTACTACGGACACAAAAGGAGGCATAAATGAGTAAGTTTATCAAGTATAATCAGAGTAAGAAAGGTAGGGCCAGATCAGAGAAATATAGAAAGACTAAACTGGGGAAAGCAACAAGGCGCAAGTATGCCTATAGTAAGAAAGGTAAGAAGGCAAGGAAAAGGGCTTTGGATAAGTATAGAGAGAAAATGAGAGAGGTAAAGTAATGGATATTAAAGAGTCGGTAGAAATACTTAACAATGCTACCATAAGAATACAAATATTAAGTGATTTTGCTGATAAAGAATATTGTAGTCAAGCCCTCCAAACCCTCATAGAGTATGCCTTTTCCTCTCAAGCCAAGATTAAGGAATTAGAAACAGCATTAGATACCGCCCATAAAATCTTTGGCTCTGAAAGTGATAAGTTGGGGGCGATGATTAAGGGGTTGGAAGATAAGTTGACTTCTCAAAGGAGGAATTATGAAAAAAGAAACATATTATTGTGATTTATGTAAAGAAGAAATAGAACTAACCTATTTAAACACTATGGCGATGACTTTCAATTCTATTGCTGGCGTAGTTGGTAGCTCATCAGGATGTTTGAAGGATAATGAGGTTTGTCCAAATTGTAGAAAACTATTATATCTTGCTTATTATGATGAACGTGAGCGTATAATAACTAAAAGGAAAGGGGATAAATAAAATGGTAAAGATAGAAAAAAGTGTTTTACGAGATTTGTCTCAAACTTTATGGGGAATGTCTATAGCATTTAAAACTGCTCGTGGCAATGAAAGTATTGTTTCTGTTTTATGGGAAGCATCACGAAAAATAGATTTCCTTGCTGAATCAGTTTGTTCTCAAGGTTATATTTGTGATAAAGGTAAAGATTGCACAATCAACCATACTTATTGAGGAGGATGATTAAATGATTTGTTTAAATTGTGGTGGTGATTACGAAAAATGTAATTGTCTACCAATAAAGACACTCAAGAACGCCCTGAACGACTTATATTGTAATAAATGTAAAAGCAATCACCACCCTGCGGTGGATTGTGTAAAAGAGAGCATGGACGATAAACTTACAAAGGTATTAGAGCAGTTAGTATTATGGCAGAACAAAGACACTTCTGTGGAAGCCAAGGTTGCCTATACCCTATCTGCCATTAAGAAGATATATGATGGGAGGTTGAACAAGGAGAAGATAAAGAAAGTATCATGGAAAGCAATCCCAGATGTTCACGAAGAAGTAAACGAGTATGAATTGCGAGCTGATAATGGCGATTATTCACCGAATGAACACGAAAGAATGTTAATGGAAGATTTTACACATGGATTAGTTGAAGAAATAGTAGACAAGGTTACCCAAGCATTAGTAGATTACTGGAAGGGGAAAATATGAATACTTGTAAACAGTGTGAAAACTTAACGGATAATGGAACTAATTTTTGTAAGCGTATATGTAGAACGACTTGGATAAGAGAACACAACATAAAGGGTGGAAAGAAAAAGGCAGAGAAAAGATATGAAAAAGAACTTATGAGTTTTGGAAGTGGTTTTGATAATTTATCTTGTCAGAACGAAGGTAAGCATTAGTAGATTACTGGAAGGATTATATGAAAGGAGAAAAGATATGACGAGTTTTATAATAATACTTATGGGATTTTTACTAATAGGCATAGGCACTTGTGATTATCTAAATAACCACCAGATTACAAAGACAAATACTGTTCATCGTTATACAGTAAAGGACGGAAAAACTGGTGAGACTTTACAAGAAAGCGTAAGTTTTGACCCTACTGAAAAATGGACTTTAACGAGAAAAATAGTCGAGGAATAATTAAGTAGATTATATGAAGGGGGGAGTATGAAAGAACTTACAGTTAGAGAAGCAACAAATATCATAAAGAAAGATATGGA
>Ga0222697_1000718_pt1 | contig 13664 bp, 20 predicted proteins | sample AntAcemetage1402_FD_179835 | JGI IMG/M metagenome (GOLD analysis project Ga0222697, IMG submission 179835) | Saline water microbial communities from Ace Lake, Antarctica - #1402 | ecosystem: Environmental > Aquatic > Non-marine Saline and Alkaline > Saline | place: Antarctica: Ace Lake... | reverse complement strand
TTTCATAGACTTCTCCAACGAGAACGCCTCACCGTATTTTTGTTTAGAGTCCGATTTCTGTCCCAGAAACAGACTTAAATATTTTAATATTTTTTACTTTTTATGATTTTACCTACAACAAGATTTTGTCATAGAACCATTATCATTACGTCAAAGAACTAAACTAAATTTATATATTAAAGTAAATTAATGACTTTTTTCCATTTGTTGAAAGTCAAATTCATCACAGAAGCTAAAGACTTCTGTGTTTTCTTTGACAGGTCATATAAAAGTGTTTCATAACCATTACCAGAATCATCACTTGCTGAACCTTCTCTTAAAAATAATTCACCATTTTTAATTTTTTCAAGTTCTTCAATTGAAAAATAATTATAATCATTATAAACTAATTTCATATTATTTCTAAATTCTTCTTTTGTTGGATATTTATCATTTGCACTTTCATCATAACTACAATAATTTTCAATTATATAATCAATATCTTGTTCTTCAGTGATATTATATATCGTTTGAACTAAATTTTTATTCATCTCATATAATGGAGATTCTATATTTATTTTAAAAATTTCTAATAATTGTTTATAATTTTCAATTTTTTCTTTTGAAAGAATTAAAAAACTTGAACTACTAGAATTACTTACAAATCCATTTCTTATTTTCATATTAATATTTTTTTAATTTTTATTTTACGTATATCTTGTTCTCTTAATTGTTTTAAATTTAAATAATGTTTTTTATAATCAACCCCTTCTTTTCTTCGATACCATTTCATTGTTGTTAAATTTTTCTCAGATTTCTTCCCAGTTATTTCTTCAAAATGAAATATTTCTTTATTTTCAAAATTTTTCAATTTTGTTGTATGTTTTGGATAACTGTTAACATCATAAACTATTTTACCATTTATGAAATATTTAAAAAAACTTCCTTTCATAAATACTTCTTTATTATCTGTATGTCTGCTCATTGCAGGACCATATAAATTATGTAATACCCCATTTTCAATTGTGTAATGATACAACAAGTTTTTTATTAAACAAGTTTTCCTTGGTATATTTGTTAAAATCTTTCAACAATATCCATTAAATTCATTAACATATCTGAACTAGAACCACCAGCATCATATTCATTATATAGTTTATCTGTTTCTGTTTTTGTTTCAGGATGATTTTCAGTTAATAAATCAATTATCATATAAGATGCATCTGTATCTTTTATTTCTCCCGCATCATACTTATTATAAATTTTTTCTGTTTCAATTTTCATATCAATTTTCATTTAATTTTTTATAAGTTTTTTCTCTCTATTATATTCTTTTCTACCATAATTTTATACCTATTTCATCTGCACTATCTACAAATTGTACACCTTTATCTTTTAATATTTCAATATATTTTGTTGCATCACCAATTGCTCTTGAAGCGCCCAAATTAAAAATGACTTTAAATCCTGCATTAATCAAATCTAATGCACCTTCACCTGCGCAAAAATTCAATGCTAATCCCGATACAATAAATGTGTCAACATCATCACATTTTGCTTTTTCAATTATTCCTGTTGAAATAGTTTTATCTAAATTATGATAACAAGGAGAATAAGGATGTAAATTTTTTTCTACACCTTTATATATAAAGAAATCATATTCTTCCATTTTTGGTAATCCTTTAAGTAATTCAAAACCAAATGTTCCAACTACACAATGTTTATTCCATCTTATATCAACATTTGGTAATCCAACATTTGAAAATTGTGGATTTTCTTCTGTTGCAGTCCATAAACCATTTGATGGATGAGCATCTTTAGAAGCATATCTAAATTTCGCTTTTGTGGCATTTTTATTTAATTCTTCTACAATTTCATCACCTCCAGGAACTGGAAGTTCATCTGGACAATTTGGTGTGAAACCATTTTGACAATCTATGTCAAAACTTGCTGAGGTGTTCCAATTTATTTTTATCATATCTTTTATATTTTAATTATATAATTTTAATTATATCATTTCTATGAATTATATATGGGTGATTTCTTTTGAAACTATATTTAATGTATCTTTTAATAACTGGATGATTATTTAATTTAAGAACTTTTTCTTGAACAATTAAATTATTTTTATAATTTAATTGACATGTTTTATCCATTAATTTTTTAACTAATTGTAAATAATCAATTAAGATATTATCAACTTCTTCATAACCAGAACGAGTTGAATTATGTCTATTTTTCCAATCAGGTAAAATTTGATCCAAATCAGTATTTGATATTCCTAAACCATCTGTTGCATTACATAAAATACATCTATTTAATGCTACTGCTTTTTCATTATCATCTTCTTCATCAACAAGATAAGAAGCCATATCATAAATTTCAGTTTTCCATAAACTTATAATAGGTTCAAAATCTGCAGCTTCATCACCACATAATGTAAAGTAAGCCAAATTGTGTTCCGATTCATTCATTGTCCCAAGAACTAATCCATTATTTCTTGATGCAAGATTATATAAATAAATCATTCTCATTCTTGCTTTAATATTTCCCATTCTAATTTTATAAATAACATCATCATCACAATCTCCCTCCATATTATCAAATTCTTTCATTATTTTATATTGTTCTGTTAAATTAACTTCTTGAAAATCAGTACAGAAATGTTTTCCTATTTCTCTTGCTCTGTCTTGCTCATCTTCTGAATTTGACTCAATTGTAATTGAACGACCAATTAATGGTATTCCTAATTCATCTACAATTGGTTTAACTAAAACAGCAACTATAGCAGAATCAATTCCGCCAGAAATTCCTAACACTAAGGATTTTACTTTTGATTTAAGAATATATTCTTTTATAAGATTTCTTAAATTTTCTACTGTTTGTTTATTATCTATTTTCTTCATAGTTTTTAATCTTTCATATTTTAGTTTTCCATAGTGTTAGAATATAATTTACCCCATCCAATTGTTTTAAATATTTTTTCCATTATTTATTATTTTTTATTGATTAATAATTTTATTTAATGCAAAGATACAAAAAATTTCTTTATTTAAAAAATTATAAAAATTAAATTATTAATAAAACTCATTATTATTGAATATCAAGATTTTAATAGAAAATAAGTTTTCTATTGCCAGCCAAATGTATCCTTTATTACTTTTGGCTGGAAATAGAAATAAAAAAAAAATGATTTTAATAAATTAATATATAAAAAAAAGAAAAATAACTATATGAAAAATTTTTTAAATTTTATAAATGAAAATATTGAATATAATTTTCAATATAATGAATTTATAGATTATACATTATTAGATAATAATGTTACAAATGAAGATATTACCCAATTATGTGAAAAAGCAATCAAATTTGGTGTTAAATCAGTGTGTGTTATGCCTAAACATGTTTCTATTGCTTTTAGTGAATTAAAAAATTCATCAGTTTTGGTTTGTACAGTCATTGATTTTCCAGGAGGAAATAATGACCAAGCTTATAAAGTTGCAGAAACTAAACAATGTATTGGAGATGGTGCAGATGAATGTGATATGGTATTAAATTATCAATATTTAAAAAATAATTGGAATGATAATGGAGAAAATGGTGGTGATTTAGAAATAGGGTTATCAGAATTATTAGTTAATGAAATTGAAGCCTTAGTTGATATTTGTCATATGAATAGAAATAAAGATGGTGGATATGTAACATTAAAAGTTATTGTTGAATCAGGACTTTTAACAACAAAACAAACTGAAATTGCCACATATCTTTGTGATGATGCTGGAGCAGATTTCATAAAAACAAGTACGGGAAAAGTTTCCATAGGAGCTCAACCAGATAAAATCGAAGTGATGAAAAGAATAATTGATGAAAAAAATTCGGATATGCAAATTAAAGCTTCTGGTGGGGTTAGAACTTTAGAACAAATTAAAAACTTTGAAAAATTAGGTGCAAGTAGATTTGGTATGGGTTGGGGATCAGTTGATACTTTAAATGGATTAAATACTGATGTTGTAGGATATTAAAAATAAATATAAAATTATGATAAGAAAATTTGAGAATTATAAAAATGGAGAAATGTGTATTGTTTATTTAAAACAATCTGGAGATGTTCGTAGAAAAGATATAAAACATTCTGCATGGAATGAAGAAGAAAAAGCAGAGAAACAAGTAGAAGTTTTAGATGATTATGGATATAAAAATTCATATTGGGAATGGGAATATGTTGGTGAAGATATAATAGATGGACATTATTACGTATAAAAATAAAAGGTTCTGTTTTAAAAGATTGTGAAAATACAAATTACATTAATCTTTGATACAAGTATTAAAAATTATTAATATATTTCAAAAAAGATAAAAAAGATAATGCCAAACAAATTAACAAATGAAGAATTTATTACAAAAGCAAATGAATATAAAATTAAATATATAAAATATGAAAACATTAAAAAATTATGAAAATTTTTTAAATAAAAATAACATAAATGAAAATAATATTGATGATTTTGATTTTTTCTTAAATAAAATAATAGATTTACCAACTAAAGAAATTTTAGAATTAAGAGATGATATTGAGAAAATGATTGAAGAAGAAAATAATGAAAATATTAATGAAAACATTAATGAAAATATTTCATCATTTTTAAATAAATTAAAAAGAAAATTCAGTTCTTGGTTTGATGATAAATTATTTAAATTTTTAATTAATAGAAAAAAAATGTTTTATTATGAACTTGTTGATAAATTAAATCTATTTGATTTAACAACATTAGATGATGTTGTTAATTCATTTCCAGGATTAAAAATTGAATCAATATATTTAGCTGGAGGAATGGATGATGCACAAGATACAGGACAAGGTTGGAGAAATATTATAGAAAAAGAATTTGAAATTAATAATTCAGGAAGAAAAAATCAAAAACTTAATAAAATTAAAATAGGTAATATTGAAATTCAACCATCATATGTTGTTGATGATAATTTTTTAAATATGTTACTTAAAGAACCTAAAAAAATATTAAAATTATATGACGCTCCAGCATTATTTAATCCTGTTAGAAAAGAAATAGATAGAAATAAAAATGATTTATTTGATAAATCAGTTGCAGCAATGAAAAGTATTGGAGATTTTAAAGGAATTCCTTATGATCCTGTTAAAAATCCAGAACCAATTAAATTTTTTCAAAAAACATTTTCAAAAAACATTGAACCAGATGATGAACATTTATTAAGATTAAGTTCAGCAGTATTTTTAGGAATGGATTCAACTTGTGGTGCAGGAACTTATGGAGAATTAGAATTATTATCATTAATTAGAAAACCTTTATTTGCTTGGTTAATAAATAGTCATAATAATTTACCTGGAGGATTTAAATTATGGAATATTCCTCATTTATCAAAAGTTATGAGAACACAAGATGATATGAAAATATTTGTGAAAACTATATTAAAAAATACATAAAATAAAATATACAATTATGAAATTAAAAAGATTTAATGATGAAAATATACTTAATGAATCACAATGGAATGAAGAAGAATTGGAAGATTTAATATATTGGCTTAAAGATGTTTCTAAATTAGAATATGACATTAGAAATTGTAATAGAGGTTCATTGTACCTTCATCTAAACAAAACAGATGAATTAATACAATATTTAGAAAATTTAAAAGAAAAGTTAAATGGTATAATTGATAGTATCTAATTAAAAAATAAAATCTTCATTTATATAATCCCCAAAAAATAATAATGCTTTATATGATGATAAATTATTTATTTTACATTTTTCAAAATAATCTAAATATTCGTCAATTTGTTTATTTGTATAATCATATGTAATATAATTATTTTTATAATTCTCTGTAGCATTACAATATAATTGTTCTCGTACTTTTTTTATATATTTTTTCATAATTTTTTACTTTTTTCATATGCTAACTTTCCTTATCAATACCGTTAGCTTTCAATTACCTTCCATAGAGTTATTGAATTAAATATTAGGCTGTTAGCTTCGCTACACTTTTCCTGCATTGTTTTAATAACATCATCAATATTATCTGTGTTAAATGTTAGTTTAAATTCATCTGAATTACCTATTTTCATTGTAACTAATTTGTTATTTTTGTGCAATTGTATCATTTTCTATTTACCATTTTCTATTTGTTATTGAACAACATTTACATTGATGATTGTCTCTTTCAAAAACATCAGATTTAAATTTTTCTCTTATTAATTTTTTATTTTTACTCATTACCATATTTCTTCTTTTTAATCTACTACCGTATAATTTATTCAATTATTATTTTAATATTATCAATAATTTTATCATTATCAAATCTATATTTAATTGTTGATTTTGACACATTCAAATGTTTTGATGCTTTACTGATTGAATCAAATATCATTGTTTCACTTGTTATTATGTTGATTAATTCTACCTTTTTATTCAATCTTTTCGTATTCCCTAATTTTTTCCTCTCGTTCCAAAATAGTTGAGTATTTACTTTCCTTATTTCTTTATCAATATTATCTAATTTTCTATTTTTTAATGTATTTGAAATTTTTGTTTGTATTTCTACTTTTTCACTTGTAGTTTTATTGTTCCAATGTGATTTTCCTTTCATTTTTAATGAGAAATTCTTTTCTCTCTCTTCCGTTCTATGCCATTTATCCCCACTCATAATATTACCATCACCTTTTTGTCTGTCTGATAATCTTTCATATGTTCCGTTAGCTTTATTTTTTTCTGTAATTTTCGCAATTTGTTCTTTTGTATGAACATACCCTAACGTTCCTTGTCCACCACTTGTAATATTACTTAATGGTCCTTCATTGTGTTTAATTCTTCCAATAATTTCAATTAATTTCTTCTCAATATTATTAGATTCTGTATATGTTAATCCTGTTTGGTGAAAAATAATTTCTGGTGTTAAATCATATGATAAAATTTCATTTAAAATGTTATTTTTTAATGATTTTCTTTTTAAATTGTAATTATTCAAATGAGATTTAAACCTTTTGTTTTTTCCTCTTCCAACATAAAATGGTTCATACTCAAAAAATAAGTCATTGTAATAATACCCATCATCTTTTAATGGATTTAAATAAATATAAACATAATACATAATTTAATTTTTATTTCTATATATAAAAATTTAATTGCAAAAACCCTTCCATTTTTAAGATACTTATTTTTCTCTTTACCCTGAACTTATATTCATAATATTTTAAATATATTTACTTTTAAATTCTTTAATTTTAATTTCTAATTCTTTTGAATTAGTATTTTCAAGTTTAGAAATTTCTAATAATTCTAAAACTTCTCTTTCAGAGTAATCTCTAGGAAGGTCAATTATTCTTGTTCTTGATTGCATCCATTCCATTAATTCTGTAGTTTTTTCCATTTTTGTTTATTTTTTATTTATATGATTAATAATATTTTTTGTTTTATTTGTTACAAAGATAATCATTTTTTTTGAAATAACAAAATTTTATATATAAAAATAAAAAATAAACTTATGATTGATAAGGAATTTGACTTCACGGATCAATTTTTTAGAATGGTTACTATTGGTCTTGCAAAAACACTTAGTAAAAAAATTAGATGGATTAATAAATTTACTCCATTAAATGATAATGAAACAGGTTTTAAAAGAACTACTGTCCCTTTTTATACTTCATTAACAGGAGATGAACGATTTGTGTTAGATGCATTTGTAGATGATATTGCAGATAAAAGGGTAACAATGAATACTGATCAATTTCAAAGAGGGGTTATTACTTTTACAGGATTTAATACCCGTAGCGATGAATTCTCAAACCCAAATCAATATTTAGCTCAAAAGAAAAATGTGAATGGAATTTTAAAAAATATTATATCAAAAGTTAAAGCAATTCCTATATCAATTCAATATGATATAGAAATTCAATTAGCAACAATAAATGAAGTAGATAAAGCAAGTCAAAAAATATTAAATTTATTATTTAATTATTATTATTTTAATGTTGATTATTATGGGATTAAAATAAATGCTAATTTTAGTTTACCTGATGATAAACAAATTGAAATTCCAAGAGAAGTTACAATGGACACAGATAGAAAGAAAACAATTAAATTTTCTTTAGAAATTTCAACTTTTTATCCTGTATTTAAAATTGACCCAGATGATCTTATCACATGTGATAATGATGATGACTTTGATTGGGATGAATTAGATCTTCCAAAACCTACATTAGATTACTCACAATCATTTAAAAACTATAATGAACACATTGGACAGCTTGCTTATGCAGGTGGTTCCAGTGGATTAACAGAAGAAGGTAGAACAGATATAAAAAGAGTTTATTGGGAAAATTTATATAGAGATATGAATAAATATTTTAGTGGTGATCCTGAAAAAACTGAAAGACCAAATTATAATCCAACATCTTGGGATAAAGAAGATTTTGAAGGTGTTGATCCAGGAGAAAGTTCAAAAGAACGTCCTGAAACAGATGAAAATGATTTAAGTTAATTATGAAAAAATTAAGAATATTTTTAGTTATTTTATTATGTGTTTGTGTTACATTTACTTGTAAAGAACCTGAATTGTTGGAAAAAGTATATGAAATGCAACAAGATTCTGTGATTTCTATAAAAGAATCCAGAATAGATTCTACTGTTTATGTAATTACAAGTTCAGAAATTATTGTTGAAGAAATTAAACATGGTAATGAGGTTGTTAAAAAAGTAAAACCAAAGAAAATCTCTGAAGATGTTATAGTTGAAGAAGCTATGATAATCCCAGAAGAAAAAGATAATCAGGGCGATATATCATATATAATAAAAGATACTATGATTGTTGGTGAACCAACAAAAGTCCAATTGACAATATCTAAGAATGTTGCAATAAAAGAGGTAATAAACTCAACTGAAACATTTACATCAATTGAAAATATTCAAACAGATAAAATTAGAATTGAAAGAAAAATGCAGGCAAAATTAATTGATCCTGTAACAGGTAATTTCACAATATCATCAATAACATCCGGTGTTCAGATAACTACTTGGGAATGGGAAGTAACACCATTAAAAAAAGGAAATAATAAATTAGTATTGTCTATTGATATATTGATTGATGGTGATATAGGCAAAACTGTAAAAGTATATGATGGATTTATTTATGTTTATTCAGATTTAACTTTTTTTGAGAAAGTTAAAATATTTTTTAAAGAAAAATTTGATTATAAATGGCTTTTCTCAACTTTAATAATTCCGTTATTTCTTTATTTTTATAAAAGAAGAAAGAAGAAAAATGAAAAATAAATTACTACATTTCATTGGAGTTAAGACATTTGACCATATGCAACGATTATCTATCGCAACCTATACAACCACAATGAATGAGAAGAATTTTAACTTTGATAAGTATTTTGAAGCATCTTATTCGGAAATTATAAATGAAAGTTTAGTACATTTAAAAATCAAAGATATAGAGAATTATAAAAGTGTTTATGAGAAATATTTGAGAGAAGTTTTTGTTTTTAGTAAAGAAAATGGAGTATTGTTTATGAAGATAGATATATCAAATAGAAAAATGTTATTTAATTATTGGGTAAAAAATAAGAAATTATTTCTTCAGGAAATTGTTGATGTTTATAAAACTGAAAATTAATCTGGTATTTTTGTTAATATTTTTGTTAATTTTTCATTTCTAAATTTTAATTTTTCTATAACATATTCAACAACATCAATTTCTTCATCATTTTCAGCATTAACATAATCTTCACAACTTCTACAACTAAAAGTTATTTCGAAATCCTCCATTTTCCCTTTTTTGAAAAATTCTTTAATATTCTGATATTCATATGTGTTTATAATATTCATATCAACATCAAAATCTAATGTGTATCCATTTTCATTTTTCATAATATGTGCTGTTAAAATAACTGGGGCCCCACATCTTGAACATCTTATACCAGCTTTCTTTGAATTTTTTTCAGCTATTTCAAAATTCTGTTCAAAAATTCGTTCTTGTAAATTCCTAATATCTTCTCTATTAATTTTCATTTTTAATTTTTTTAATAATTATTATTTAATTAAAATCTTTTTGATCTTCATCTGCACCATATCTAACACACATATCTAAAAATTCATTACCATTCAATCCTAAATACATATTAATATTTATATAATTTGACAAAGATACAAAAAATATTTTAGAAAAAAAAGAGTTTTTTATTTTAATATATAAATATGATAAAAATTACATATCAAAACTCGAAAAGGTGCCAGATATGATACAAAAAATAAAAAATATAATATGAAATCAATGAAATTACAATTATTTGAATTTAAGAACAATTTAACTATGGAACAATTAGAAATTAGTAGAATTGCACACACTCATTTAGAAAATTATGATTATATGTCAGAATTAGAATTAAATGAATCATTAAAATTAAGTTTATCTCCATATGGATATGATTCTGATGTTAAATCATTTTTAGAAAATGTACAAGAAGAAGTTGAAAAATTTCCCCTTGTTTTTGAACTAAAACATCTATATAAAAAAGTTGAAAGAAAAAATCATGGTATGTTGTATAGACAACCATTAGTTGTTTTATTAGAAATTATTAATAAACCTACTGATGAATCAAGAATGGAATCAGTTTTAAATGAATTAACAATTTATGATTGGGTACCTGAAATTAAACATTTCTTATTAAAAATGACTGCATCACCATTAGAAAGAGAAAATTTAATTAACTCTGGAAAAGGTGAAAAAATTTATACATTAGTAGAAAAAGTAGAAGAAGGACATTTAGCTTTTATAGTAGATAGATGGTTTTTAATTGCAGAAAAAGAAATTAAACAAGTTAATGCTGATGATTATATCAAAGATATTGAGAAAGTTAGAGAACTCAGATTATTAGAAAAAGTATTACAAATGGGAGATATTGAAGAAAATAAAATCAATTTCCAAATTGATGAAAATCTTACATTAGGATTATCAACAAAAAATAATGATGTTTATTTAAATGGTGATAAATTAGATAAAGAAACAACATTAGAAACATTATTTAATTCTCCAATAATTCCAATTTTGAAAAAGGATTATTATAATTTAGTTGAAGCGGCAACAAATAATTTAGATAAATTTGTTGAATTAGATATTGCGGTAAAAATAACCAATTTATTAAATCCATTTAATGAATCAATTGCATTTAATTATAAAGATAAAATGTATATGTATTCAAAAGATTCAAGATATGGATCAAATTTCTATATTTATGAAAATGCAATTGAATTAATTCAAGATGTTCAAAAAGAATTAGATTTTGATTTATCTAAATTTTATGAAAATAAATTATCTGAAGAATTAAAAAATCTTAGAACATTAGAAGATAAAGAAAAACAAATTGATATGAAATTAAAAGATATCAATGAATCAATTCTTATGATTAATGAAAGTAAACTTTTAACAGAAAGTAAAGAATTAGAATTAACATTTAATAATTTATTAGTTTTAAAATCTAAATTATCTAAAGAAGTACTTTCAATTAAAAATGAAAAAAATGCAGCAAGAAAATTACTAATTACGAAAGTATAATTCTCAATTATGTGAAATTAACAACAGAAACTACTAATTATAAGTAGTTTCTGTTTTTTAAACTTTTATATAAAACGTTTATATATTATTATGTCATATGATTTTAAATCATATAAAATAAAAGCATCCATAGAGTTATAAAGCATATAAATTTCACATTAACACACAAAAAATAATGCACACAATTTATGGCAAATTACTTAGAGGATAGAGATCTCTATTATGAAATAGTTCTTTCAAAAGGAAAAGGGAAATTAACAAAAAAAACTCAAACATATTTTCAATTAATTGCAACAAATCTTATCAGAAAAATGTCTAATAGATATAAAGATGAAGATGAAAAACTTGATTGTCAACAAAATGGGTTATTAATTATGCTTGAAAATTGGTATAATTTTGATGAGAAAAAATATAAGTACGCGTTACCATATTTTACAGAAATAACTAAACGTGGAATGACTCAAGCTTTCAATGAGTTACGAGGAAGAAAATCTCATCAGAAAAATTATGTTAGTTTTATTAGTTTAGACTCTGGGAATGATGGAAATGGGTTATATCATATATAGATTTTTAATCAAAAAATAAAAAGGGGATTTATTATTCTCCTTTTTTTAATATATAAAATATGGCATATACTAAGAAAGAAATTATTAAAAAATTTATTATTAAACATGGTAATAAATATGATTATTCATTGGTTAATTTTGAAAATATTAAAAAAAATATTATTATAAAATGCAAAAAGTGTGGTAATATATTTTCTCAAAGACCAGATCATCATTTAAATGGAAGTGGATGTAAATATTATAAATATTATACAAAAAAAACATATCTTGAAAAAGTAAAAAAAATACATAATAATAAATATGATTATTCTTTAATTAAAAATTATCATTATAATAAAAAAATTAAGATTATTTGTCCTATACATGGAGTTTTTGAACAAAATCCAATATGTCATATTACCTCAGGGTGTCCTAAATGTGTAGGAAAAAATATAATTACTGAAGATATAATTAAAGAATCAAAAACTATTTATGATAATTTATTTAATTATTCAAAAACTATTTTCATAAATAAAAGAATTTCTATGTTATTTGTTTGTAATAAATGTGGAAATATTCAAAAAGAAACATATAAAAATCATATACTTGGAAATGGTTGTATTAGATGTAATAAAAAAAAAGAATTTATAAAAAAAGCAAAAGAAATTTATAAAAATAATTATAATTATTCTAATATTAATTTTATTAATTTTACTGAAAAAATAAAAATTTATTGTAATAATTGTAATAAATATTTTTACAAAAAACCTACAATACATATTTGTAAAAGAAATCAAGGTTGTCCTTATTGTAAAAATTCAAAAGGAGAAAATAAAATATATGAGATATTAGAAAAAATGAAAATATTTTTTGTTAAAGAAAAACGTTTTGAAAATTGTAAAGACAAAAATTCATTACCATTTGATTATTATTTACCAAATTATAATTTGTGTATAGAATATGATGGAGAACAACATTTTAAATCAATTGATGTTTTTGGTGGTAAAGATGTATTCAAAGATAGGATAAAAAAAGATAATATAAAAAATAATTTTTGTAATGAAAACAATATAAAATTATTAAGAATTCCTTATTATGATTTTGAAAATATGGAAAATATATTAAAAAATTATATAAAATAAATCCAATTTATGGGAAATACAAGAAATCCAAAATCCCCAAAGAAAAGAAATGGTAAGAAATTCTATCATCAAGGGTTTTATAAAATCATTAATGAAGAAAAATATATGGGTGATACGAAAAAATGCATTTATCGGAGTTCCTGGGAGTTAAAATTTATGATGTTTTTAGATCATGAAAAAGATATTGTTAGGTGGGGTTCTGAAACAATAACAATACCATATCAAGATGAAAAAGGAAAATTTCATCGTTATTATCCAGATTTCTATTTTGAAAGAAAAGATAAAAAAGATCCAGAAAGATATGAAAGAGTTGTTGTAGAAATAAAACCTTTAAAAGAAACTCAACAACCAGAAATCCCAAAAAAGAAAACTACTAAAGCATATGAAAGTTTTGAATATAAATTAA
>Ga0222697_1000716_pt1 | contig 13688 bp, 12 predicted proteins | sample AntAcemetage1402_FD_179835 | JGI IMG/M metagenome (GOLD analysis project Ga0222697, IMG submission 179835) | Saline water microbial communities from Ace Lake, Antarctica - #1402 | ecosystem: Environmental > Aquatic > Non-marine Saline and Alkaline > Saline | place: Antarctica: Ace Lake... | reverse complement strand
GTAATTGAAATATCAAAAAATCTCAAGTCATCTGAAAGGGGAGAGCTTGAGATTACAGATGTAAATAATGTTTATTTAGAAAAAGGAGAACTCACTGTCAGTACAGTTGAAGGCGTATGGCTTGATGCAGGAACATTTGATTCGCTTTTAGAAGCCAACCTACTTATTGCCAAAAAGGAAGGATCTCCTGTTGTTCTCAATTGAAATAGGTATGGCTTGTAGTTTTCCTTTGTCAATAAAAGTAATTAAATTAGCATTATTTGCCACTGCAATATTTTCTGCGGAACTTTCAAGTAAAATAGCACTTCTAGGATCAGAAGAAGGATTAATTTCTGCGACTCGCAAAGTATTATTTGTGGAATAAAGCAAATGAGATTCATCGCCTGCCCAGGCGATGTTTTTAATTTTTTGTGTATATTTGACTATAAGACGGCTTATATTTTTAGTTGGAATAATAGTAATTGGAGAAATAAATGATTTTTTATAAATTCCAAACTCATCAGTATATACAAGAGTTTGTCCATCGTTTGACCATATTAAATTTTTAATATTTTCTATTTTAATATTATCATCTTCTATGGCATTTTTTTTAATGCTAGGGTCTACAATTGTTAATGTTTCTAGTTTTTTGTTTAAAACAGCAATTCTATGTGAATTTGTTTTTATGAATTCGTCATTTTCGTCTGCAATAATTTCTGGAATAAGATGGATTATAGATGGATTAGAAGGATTAATCCAAGAAACAAGAATTTCATCAAGGTTTGTTTTTTCTGCAAGAAGAATTCTCTTATTTTCAACTAAATAGAATTGAATAAATTCATCCGAGATCAATCTTTTTGTCTTTAAGAGATATGGAATCCTATATAAAGACCCATCCAAAAGTGCATAGATAGTATTTTTACCAGAGGGATCCCATTGCAAGGATTCTAATTTAGATTTAAAAATTGAATTTAATGATATAATTTTATCTAATCCGTGCGCATCTACAATATAATATTCAGTTTGTTTTGTACCTCTTCCAAAAATAAATTGATCATCATGTGGGGACCAAGAGAATCCTGTTAAGTCATTTTTGTCTAAATTTGCGATTAAAGTATCTTTTTGGTTAAGAGTATTAAACAATCTTAGTTCATTGCTATTTGTTGTGTAAGCAATTTTATCCTGCTTGTTATTCCACCAATATTTTTTAACATTTAGATCAATAATTGATTTTGGATCTGTATTTGGATATAGTTTTATTGATTCTTCAAAGGTTGAAACTCTATGGAATATTTCTATTGTTTTTTCCCATCTATGATAGCCCTCTTTTTCTACTAGTAGATTTATTTTGCCAGGTAGTATAGTATTGATAATAGTTGGGGTTGTTTGTTCAAGTAATTTGCCGTCAATATAAATAGATGCATTTTCGGGATATGATTTAATTACCAAGCTACCTGTTTCAACAATTCTGTTATATTTAAAATCATATCTAAAACCAGCTGTATATAAAACCAGCGTAGGCGCAGCTATCGCAAAAATAGCAATAAAGAAAGAATAAAGTATTCGTCTAGTACGTAGATTCATAATAAATTATATGTCCAAATTTATAATAAAGGGAGGAATAGAACTTAACGGCTCTTGGCGCACTCAAGGCATGAAAAATGCTGCTACTCCTATTGTGGCTGCAACTCTTTTAACTGATAAAGAGTGTATTATTCATAATATACCCCGCATTAGTGATCTTCACCAGATGCTTTCTATTTTAGAGAAATTGGGGTCCAGTATCAGTTGGGATAATGAGCACACTCTTAGGATACAAACCAAAAAAATAAAAACATGCGAATTGCCATATAAGCTTGCAAAATCAATGAGATCATCGGTTTTACTTATGGGTCCAATGATATCTAGATGTGATGAATTTGCTTTTCCAGAACCAGGAGGATGCAGTATAGGAAACAGGCCGCTTGATGCGCATTTTAAGGCTATGGAATCTTTTGGTTGTGAAATCAATAAACGTGCAGACGGGTACTATGCCATAAAGTCGCAAAAATTACAAGCCAATAGAATAAATTTAATAGAAAAGTCAGTAACAGCAACAGAAAATGCAATGATGACAGCTAGTAGAATTAATGGAAAAACAATCATTAAAAATGTGGCTCAAGAGCCACATATTGTCTGTTTAGGAGATTTTTTAATGGCATTAGGCGCCCAAGTAAAAGGACATGGAACTAATGAAATTACAATTCAAGGAAAATCAGAATTAAATGGCGCAGAGTTTGAAGTTATTCCAGATATGCTTGAGGTTGGCACGATAGCTGTTTTAGGAGCTCTTTCTGCGGGCGAGATTAAAATAAGTCCAGTTGTTCCAGAGCACATGCAATCAGTTCGAAAAAAGTTAATTGAAGCAGGGGTATCTTTAGAAGAAAAAAATAATTCTTGGATTATAAAAAATTCCAAAAATCGAATTAAAAATTTTAAAATTAAAACAGAGCCCTTCCCAGGGTTTCCAACTGATTTGCAGGCTGTATTTGGGGTTCTTGCTACACAAGCAAAAGGCACATCTACTATTTACGACCCCATGTTTGAGAATCGATTAGCATATATGGAAGAACTTTCTAAAATGGGGGCAATAACCACTATTAAAGATGTTCATACTGCTATTGTAAAAGGCCCATCCAATCTATCAGGTAGAATGCTAGATAGCTTGGATCTTCGGGCTGGAGCCACGCTTTTAATTGCAGGGCTTATGGCTCAAGACGAAACAATCATCAACAAGGCAGAAATTATAGACAGGGGGTACGAAAAAATAGATGAGCGATTGCGCTCAATTGGTGCTGATATAACTAGGGTTGATTGATTGAGTGTGTGTGATATGATAATTAAGTTGTTATTCTTGAGTACAATACTATGAATTTTTTCAAAAAATATACTCAATCTTACATTATTATCTTCTTAATAGCCGCGTCATTCGTTGGCGGTTTTTATTTAGGAAAAGGTGAGCAAGAAATTATTGTTGTTAATAAAAAGGGAGAGCCGATTGTAGCTGGTGAAGTTCATATAAAACGATCAGAAGTAAAAGATTATTTAGAAAATGATATTGATTTTGATATATTTTTTTCGGTTTGGGATATGTTAAAGGCGCGATATGTGGATCAGCCGGTTTCTGAAACAAAATTATTTTATGGAGCATTAGAAGGAATGGTTGCTGCTTTAGATGATCCATATTCAGTATTTTTAACCCCTAAGATTTCCGAAGAATTTACAGAATCATTAAGTGGTAGGTTTGAGGGCATTGGCGCAGAAATTGCTATTAAGCACGATATTTTAACAATTGTTAATCCTTTGCCAGATTCTCCAGCAAAAAAATCGGGTATAAGGGCAAAAGATTTAGTTCTTAAAATTGATGGCGTTTCAACTGAAGGAATGTATATAGATGAAGCAGTTAGAAGAATAAAAGGAGAAAAAGGTACAAAAGTAACTCTTAATATATATAGAGATGGAAAAGACGATACATTTGATATTGATGTTATTCGAGATACTATTCAAGTAAAAAGCGTTACATGGGAAATGAAGGATGATAATATTGCTTATATTAGAATGACGAATTTTAATACTGATACAACAGGTCTTTTTAAGAAGTTTCAAAAAGAAGTAATAGCCGAGAATCCAAAAGGAATAATATTTGATTTACGAAATAATTCTGGTGGATTTTTACAGACATCTATTGATGTTGCCTCAGCTTGGGTGGATGATGGGGTTATTGTCAGCGAGCGCTCTATAGATGGAGAAACAACATATCCAAGCGTAGGCCGTTCTTTGTTCAAAGGCATTCCAACTGTGGTACTTATAAACGGAGGATCAGCTTCGGCTTCTGAAATTGTTGCAGGCGCTTTGCAGGACTATAAAGTGGCTTATTTAATTGGAACGCAGTCATTTGGTAAGGGTTCAGTTCAAGTACTTGAAGATTTAAAAGATGGTTCAAGCGTTAAATTTACAATTGCAAAATGGTATACCCCAGACGGAAGATCAATTGACGAAGACGGAGTTACGCCTGATGAAGAAATTGAATTAACCGAAGAAGATTTTTCAGAAGATAGAGATCCGCAAATAGAGAGGGCAGTAGAATATTTAAAGTAGCTATGAAAATTATCCTAATAAAGCAAGTTCCCAAACTTGGTAATCCTGGAGATGTTATTAATGTGTCTGCAGGATATGCTAGAAATTTTTTAATTCCACATGATTTAGCGCAAGAAGCAACTACGCAAGCACTTGGAGAAACTAGCAAAAAAAAAGAGAAAAAAGAAAAAGAAAAATCTAAAAAAGACGAAAAAAAATTCAAGTTTCATAATATTTTAGATGGAAAGACAATTTTAGTTCACGCTCAAGCAAATGACGAGGGCCATCTTTTTGGTGGAATTGGAACAAAGGAAATTGCAGAAGCAATATTAAAGCGTAAAAAAATAGAAATTGACCCAAAACAAATTAATTTACCTCATCATTTAAAAGAAATTGGGAAGCATGATGTAATTATTAAATTAGGTGCTGCTGATAATATTAAATTTATAGTTGAGATACAACGTGAGGAGAAATAAAGTTTTAATATGAATAAGACTAAATATATTTTTGTAATAGGAGGGGTAATGAGCAGTGTTGGTAAGGGGATTGCTAGTGCATCTATTGGTAGAATTCTTCAGGCGCGTGGATTTGAAATTACAATAATGAAGATTGATCCATATATTAATGTAGATGCCGGTACAATGAACCCAACTGAGCATGGGGAAGTTTTTGTTACAGAAGATGGGGATGAGACTGATCAAGATATTGGAAATTACGAGAGATTTATTGAAAAGAATATTTTATCAACAAATTACATGACAACTGGCAGAGTTTACCAGACAGTTATACGGCGTGAAAGGAATTTGGAATATGGTGGAAAATGCGTGGAAGTTGTTCCACATATTCCAGAAGAGGTGATTGATAGAATAAAATCAGCTGGTAAAAAAACAAAATCTGATATAGTAATTATTGAAATTGGTGGAACAATTGGCGAATATCAAAATGTTTTATTTTTGGAAGCTGCAAGAATGATGAAATTAGCAGATCCAGAGGATGTGCAATTTGTTTTGGTTTCATATCTTCCGATTCCTGCAAAAGTAGGTGAAATGAAAACAAAGCCAACTCAGCATGCTGTTAGATCTTTGAATGGTGCTGGAATTCAGCCAGATTTTATAATCTGCAGATCAGAGCAGTCGGTTGATAAAAAACGAAGAGAAAAGCTTGCAACTTTTTGCGGTATTGCCCCTAAATCTGCAATTTCTTGTCCTGATGTTGACAGCATATACGAGGTGCCTTTAATATTTGAAAAGGAAAAGTTAGCCGAGCAGATTTTAGAAAAGTTTTGCTTAAAGGTTCGAAAAAGCGACATGAAAAAATGGCAGAATTTAGTCCGTAAAATAAAGCGAGTTCGCAAGAAAGTTAAAATTGCTGTTGTTGGAAAATATTTTGGAACTGGGGATTTTACCTTAGCTGATTCATATGTTTCTGTTATAGAAGCAGCAAAGCATTCAGCTTGGCAGCAAGGTCTTCAAGCCGAGTTTGAGTGGGTTGATTCGGAAAGTTATGAAAAAGATCCAAAAAAAGTTAAAGAATTGTCTCAATATAATGGTGTGATTGTCCCAGGTGGATTCGGCACTCGTGGAATTGAGGGTATTATAAAAGCAATAGAATATGTGCGGAAAAATAATATTCCTTATCTTGGGTTATGCTATGGAATGCAATTAGCAACTATTGAGTTTGCGCGTCATGTTGCAAAAATAAGAGGCGCAACAACAACAGAAATGGACGCCAGAGCAAAACATCAAGTAATTCATATTATGCCTGACCAAGAAAAGAAATTGCTAAAACAGGACTATGGTGGAACAATGCGCTTAGGCGCTTGGCCTTGCAAACTCAAACGCAATACAAAAGCGCAAAAGGCCTATTCAAAATCCATAATCAGTGAAAGGCACAGGCATCGCTATGAATTCAACAATGCTTACCGTGCGCGTCTTGAAAAAGCAGGTCTTAAAATTGTAGGTACTTCCCCTGATGATAATATTGTTGAAATTGTGGAGTTGGAAAATCATCCTTTTTTTGTTGGTGTGCAATTCCACCCAGAGTTCAAATCACGCCCATTAAGCCCGCATCCGTTATACAAGGATTTCATAAAAGCGTGTTTGAAAAAGGTATAATTAAAATAATAATTTTTTATCAAAAAAACGCCCGGCGCATGCCGGGCGTTTTGATTATTGTAAATTATTTTGCAACTATATTTACCTCAACTCTCAATTTCAAAGTGCCATCATATCCGCGCTTCATTTTTTTCTTAAATTGCACTATGCCGTCCTTAATTGCAAAAATAGTGTCATCTTTACTTTTTTTTGTATCGCTACCTGCAAAATACCTTGATCCTCTTTGTCTTACAATAATAGCTCCTGCCCTAGCAAATTGACCACCAAAAAGCTTAACGCCTAAGCGTTGTCCTTTTGAGTCCCTCAGATTACTTGTGGAGCCACCAGCTTTTTTGTGTGCCATATTGATTTAGTAGTTTAGTACTTGTTTACAAAAAGTATAATATCAAATTATTATATTTTGGTCAAGTATATGAAAAAGTGGTATAATAAATGCATTAATTTATTGCATGCTAACCAATATGGCTGACTTTATAAATTCATCTCCAGAAATTCCTAATCCTCAGCAAGTTCCTGAGAAATCTTCTAATATAGAATATGCAGAGCCAGGTGCGCAAACACCACAAGTAGAGAATGAAAAAGCGCTTGAGGGAGAAAAAAATCCTCAAGAATTAGCAGCTGAACAGCCAAGCACAGCGCCACAACAGCAACCTGCGCAATCAAGCCATGTTAGCGCGCTTAAGGAACGTGTCGCAACTCCACACACAAAATCCGAGCGTGTTCAGGAGATTGAGCTAATTATGTCTGATGGATTAGCAGATATTTATTCTACATTAGATGTAACGCAGCAGCAGGCAGTAAAAGTAGAGGGAGAAAAAGCAGCCAATGAGATAGAAGGCCTTATTGAACAAGGTGCTGTTGTTGCAAAAAAAGTTCTTAGTATTCTACGCAATTGGCTTACAAAAATTCCTGGAGTTAATAAGTTTTTTTTGGAGCAGGAATCAAAATTAAAAACTGATAAAATAATGGCAATAACTAGAAAAACGCAGGAATGATAATTATATGCTAGATTTATTTTTTATAATATTAATCTTAGCAATACTCCTAGTTGGTGGTGTCTTTTTTACGCGTTTTTTTATGCACAAGATGCATAATAGATTTAATCCGTTTGAAATGATAACTTTGCGAGTACTTTTACCAAAAGAGAGTTTACAGGCAGAAGGTCAAACAGAACAACAAACAGAGTCAAGGCAATTAATTGCCCCAATTGAAAGTTTTATGGCCACATTAGCCGGAGTTCGTGCAGAGCGTGGATGGAAAGCGTTTTGGTATGGTAGGCGCGACCATTTTGCTTTTGAAATTGTTGCGCACGAAGATGTCATAGCTTTTTATGTCACAGTGCCGCAAGAAATGCGTCAATATATGGAGCAGCAGCTGCAAGCCCAATATCCAGACGCATTTATTGAAGAGCGCGAAGATTATAATATTTTTACTCCTACAGGTTCTATAGCTGGAATGATTGTAAAATTTACAAAATCCTACTTCTTTCCAATAAAAACATATCAAGATATTGAAACCGATCCTTTAAACGCAATCACAAATTCATTATCTAAAATAAAAGAAGTAAAAAATGGTGGAGCAGCTATTCAATATGTAATACGAAGCGCGCATCCCAGGTGGCATGCCGCAGGAAACAAGCTTGCGCGCGAAGTTAAACAAGGTAAAAAATTACAAGATGCTGTAAAAATAGTAACAGGAAATGTTGCTGGATCTGCAATAAAAAGTTTGGTTAAAACATACAAACCCCAAGAAGAACAGTCGCAACAGCAATTTCAAGGATTGTCGCAGTTTGAAGAAGAAGCAGTTGCTAGAATACAGCAAAAGTCATCAAAATCCGGATTTGAAGTCAATATCCGTATAGTTGTATCAGCAGATAACGAAGGTTCTGCAAATTCGCAATTAACTTCAATTGCAGATGCATTTAGCCAATATGCTGGGTATGAATATGGTAATAGCTTTAGGCGCATAAAGCCAAGAAATTTAAAGAAATTTTTTAATGATTTTATTTATCGGAATTTTAATGAAAGAAATAAAATAATTTTAAATACCGAGGAAATGTCTTCGGTATTCCATTTTCCTTTGCCAACAGCCGAAACTCCAAATATACTTTGGCTTACATCTAAGCAGGCAGCAGCCCCTGTTAATATACCTACTGAAGGAATAATTTTGGGTCATAATGAATATAGGGGGGTGGATTCTCCAATTAGAATGAAGCCAAAAGACAGGCAAAGGCATATGTATGTTATTGGTAAATCTGGTTCTGGTAAATCTGTCTTAATTTCTAATCTTGCTAAGCAGGATATTGAAGCAGGGCATGGAGTATGTGTGGTGGATCCTCATGGAGATCTTGTGGATACCATTCTTTCTTATATTCCAGAAAATCGTATGGAAGATGTTATATACTTTGATCCGTCTGACACAGAGAGGCCAATGGGGTTAAATATGCTTGAATATAAAGATGAAGAACAAAAGGATTTTGCAGTGCAGGATATGATGGCAATATTTATGAAATTATTTCCACCAGAAATGATAGGCCCTATGTTTGAGCATAATATGCGTAATGTTATGTTAACTTTAATGGCAGACAAAGAAAATCCTGGAACTATCATCGATATTCCAGCAATGTTTACTAATGATGAATTTCAAAAATATAAAGTATCAAAATTAAAAGATCCGATTGTGCGGTCATTTTGGGAAGAGGAAATGGCAAAAACAGCTGACGCGCAAAAGTCCGAGATGCTTGGATATATGGTTTCAAAAGTTGGTCGATTTGTAGAAAACGAAATGCTGCGCAATATCATCGGCCAACAAAAAAGTGCTTTTGATGTCCGGGATGTAATGGATAATAAAAAAATACTTCTTATTAATCTTGCCAAAGGAAAAACCGGCGAGATTAATTCATCGCTTCTTGGTTTAATTTTAGTCTCAAAAATACAGATGGCAGCCATGGGCAGAGCAGATTTACCAGAAGAAAAACGAAATGATTTCTTTTTGTATATTGATGAGTTCCAGAATTTTGTTACTGATTCAATTGCAACAATTTTGTCCGAAGCTCGTAAATATCGCCTGGATCTTATAATCGCACATCAATATATTGGCCAGCTAGTTGATAATAGTGGAAGTACGCAAATTCGTGATGCAGTATTTGGTAATGTTGGTACAATTATAAGTTTTAAAATAGGTGTGGATGATGCCGAAACTTTGGCAGCTGAATTTGCTCCTGTTTTTAATGAATATGATGTAATTAATATTGATAAATATCAGGCATATATTAAGCTTTTAATAGATAATGCAGCAGCTAAGCCATTTCAAATGAAAACATATCCACCTCCAGAAGGCAGTGAAGAAAAAGTTGCAAAACTCAAAGAATACTCTCGCTTGAAATATGGAGTTGAAAAAGCAACTATTGAAGAAGAGCTTAATATGCGACGCAATCTTGGTAAAAAAATTAAATTACCAAAGTTATAATAAATACATATGCCAAATTTTGAAGAACAACCAACAAGTCCAGTCGAAGATAAAGAAGGTGTTGAAAATAAACCAGAGCAAGTAAGACAAGAAGATGAAAATGATCCTAAAGGTAAAATTTTAGAGTTAATGACACCAGACGGATCCAAAAAATGTGAGATTGTAGGACAAAAGGATCCAGGAGAAGGAGAGGAATTTGGGTCTGTTATTGTTCAAGTTGCCGAAACTGGAGTATTAATGCCAATGGACCCTACTTTTATAGCTGAGCAACTTCAAGTCCAAAAAGGAGCCGAAGAGCAAGCTCCAGAATCTGAGCAACCCAAAAAAATGGGTGTTGGGCAGTGGGATTTAAAAACTGGAGAAAATTTAATGAACCGTGAGCCAACAGCAGAAGAGCAAGCAGCAAATGAGGCTGCATTGGCCAAGGAAAAACTGGAAGCCGAAGCAAGAGGAAAAAGAAATCAAGAAATTCAAGCCCAAGCACAAACACAGCGAGAAGACTCACTAGTTAAACCTTCTGGTATTTCAGCAGAACAAATGGCAGAAGTGCAGCGTCGTATAGCAGCAGAGAAAGTAAAGCAAGCCACAGAACCTGATCAACCACAAGAGCAACCAAAAAAAATGGGTGTTGGGCAGTGGGATTTAAAAACTGGAGAGAATTTAATGAACCGTGAGCCAACAGCAGAAGAGCAAGCAGCAAATGAGGCTGCATTGGCCAAGGAAAAACTGGAAGCCGAAGCAAGAGGAAAAAGAAATCAAGAAATATTATCACAAACTCCAGAAAAAAAAGTTGATCGCCCGGTTAAGTTTATTGACATGGAAAAAGTAAGGAAAGAAATGGCAGCGCAAAGAGAAGTAGAACAACCAGCAGAGCAGCCAGAACAAACACAAGAAGTAGTAAAGGCCGACCAATATAAAGCTGGTGATACTATAATGGCAATGAGTAGGAGTTTGGGTAAAGAGGTTCCATGGAAAGTTATAAGCGGCTCACCAAAAGAAGGATATTCAGTAAGTCGCCAGATGGTTGAGGGTGGTCCTTGGAGTGCGCCAAGAACCCTGACACAGAATGAGATTAGCGGCAAGATTACAGCAAATTCAGCTGGAAGTGAAGATATTCGTGGCACAATGGCTGCGTAGGTGTTGATAAAATTTTGTCTAAATTTCAATTTTGTGCTATACTGTGGATATCTAAATAAGTTTAAATTAGTAGATAAAAACTAAAATAAAACGAAAAATAAAATTCCATGTCAAAAAATCAGGTTGTTTTATTAAAACAAATGATAGAACGGGCGCAAAAGCAGATTGAAACTGCTTCACACATGCTCGAAAAAGTAGAAGCAGGAGAGGATATTGATACTTCTTCTCTGGCTTTAGTTTCTCCAAGAAAAGTTGAATCCGACGAAGAAGGCGAGATTGTAGAAGGTATTTTTGATGGAGTTGGAATGGTTGGTGGTGATAACAAGCAATATACAATTCCTGCAAACTACGCATCCAAATCAAAATTAGTCGAAGGCGATGTTCTTAAGTTAACTATCTTAGATGATGGTTCGTTTTTGTATAAGCAAATTGGCCCAGTGGAACGCAAGAGAGTTCGTGGAACTTTGATGCAAGATGAAGATACTGGAGAATATTCTATAATGGCAGGGGGTAATACATATAAAGTTTTGTCTGCTTCTATTACATATTTTAAAGGAGATGTAGGGGACGAAGTTATAATCTTAATCCCTTCTGACAAACAGTCGCAATGGGCAGCTGTTGAGAATGTTATAAAACATATTGGTGACGACGATGATAATGACACAGATGAACCAGAAGAAGTTGAGCAGGATGCATTAGATAAGGCAACTGCGGATTTGCTGTAGACGCTGAAGAGTGCGGAATTTAACGCGAAAATACGCGGAAGCGTATTTTTTTGTTGATTTGATTTTGTGTATGATTTGATCTAGAATGATATAATATGACATTATATAGAAAATACCGACCAAAACAATTTAGCGATATAGTAGGTAGGGATTCTATTACAAAAATCCTTACCGAAGAATTAAAATCAGGACGCATTGCGCATGCGTATCTTTTTTCTGGCACTCGTGGAACAGGTAAAACATCCATAGCTAGGATTTTAGCAAAATCACTTAACTGCTCTAACCGCGATAAGGAAACTTCGGAGCCATGTAATGAATGTGACTCATGTATAGCTATCAATGAGGCTAGGAGCCAGGATTTGATTGAGATTGATGCAGCATCAAACCGTCGTATTGACGAAATTCGTGAACTTCGCGAGCAAGTTAAATATGTGCCAGCAAATGCTACCTACAAGGTCTACATCATCGATGAAGTACATATGCTTACCACAGAAGCATTTAACGCGCTTTTAAAGACGCTTGAGGAACCTCCATCTCACGCAATTTTTGTCCTAGCAACAACAGAACTACAAAAGATACCAGAAACAATATTTTCTCGATGTCAGCATTTTAGTTTTGGTAAACTTACTTTTGTGCAGATAATAGAACGTTTAAAATATATTATCTCACAAGAAAAAATAAGTGTTGATGATACTGTAATAGAGGAAATAGCGCGTCGTGCTGGCGGTTCATCTCGTGACGCAGAAAGTTTACTTGGCCAAGTTCTAAGTATTGGTAAAGACAAAATTAGTGTTGAGGATGCTTCTTTGTTTTTACCAAAAGTAGGTTTTTCTAGAGTTATGTCTTGGATTCAATTTTTGGCTAAAAATGACGCAAAAAGCGCATTAGAGTCATTAACTAAGTTAGAAAATGAGGGAATCAATCTAGAATTTTTTTTACAGGAAGCACTTGAAATTTCTCGTCAATTGATGTTATATATGGTGGTTCAAGACGATGAAGCACTTGGTCTATATTTTTCTAAAGATGAGATTATTGAGGTTCAGAATTTGTGTCAATCCTCGTCTGTCGGGCAAATGCGGCAGATTGTTATCCAACTCTTGCGCTCGAACCAGGATATGAAGCTTTCGCCAGATCTTCCAATATTGCCGATTGAGTTGGCGGTTGTGGAGCTGTGTAGCGAGGTGCGAGTTCAGAGTTCAGAGTTGCGAGTTGAGAAGAAAGAGGAGAAAATCCGAATTGCAGATTCCGCTCATGAAGAAACAAGAGAGACGCAAAATGTTGCATCTGTACGGAGAGATGATTCAGCAGATAAGAGAGAAGAGGTGTCTAGTCCAGTCTCAGATCCTCAAATTCTCACCAACACAATTAAAGAAGAAGTTAAAAAGAGCGACCAAGTGTCTCAAGCAGAACAAAAGTCCCATTCCCTAAAAGAGATATTAGATGGCTGGGGTGAAGTCATGACAAAAATTAAGGATAAAAATGGAGCTTTGAATTTTGTGCTAGGTGTTGCTCAGCCAGTTGCTGTTAATGGAGATAGTTTAGAGCTTGGTTTTAAATATCGCCTTCAGCAGGAAAAGGTATCTGAAATGAAGAACAGAGAGATTGTTGAAACAGTAATTCATGAGGTGTATGGTTCTAGATATAGAATTGAGCCAACTCTTTGTCAAGATATGGAATCTATAAAAAAAAGCGATAATATTGAGGGCTCACCAAAATTAAACAAAGAAGAAGATGCTTTAGTTGAAGCAGCTTTGGAAGTTTTTGAGGGAGCTGTAGTTGAGAATTAAATTAATCGGAGATCGTCTAATGGTAGGACACCAGGTTCTGGTCCTGGGAATCGGGGTTCGAATCCCTGTCTCCGAGCCAAACAAAAAATCTTCAATGTACTCATTGGAGTTTTTTTGTTTGTTTAGATTGCTGGATTCGAAGTTTATACCCCTTGGGGTGAATCCCTGTCTCCGAGCCACAAAACAGCAGTAGTAGCACAAAATCTTGTGCCTCTATTGCTGTTTTTTGTTTCATAAAATGGTATAATATTTAGGTAATTAAAATAAAAACATCAAAAGTCTTGGTCAGTGTAAAAAAATTATAATAAAAATTAGCATTAAATAATCTTATATGAAAAAAATTATCCAGATTTTAGCAATTA